>Ga0307512_10000925_pt1 | contig 43149 bp, 58 predicted proteins | sample 14_EM_MG_FD_200267 | JGI IMG/M metagenome (GOLD analysis project Ga0307512, IMG submission 200267) | Populus trichocarpa ectomycorrhiza microbial communities from riparian zone in the Pacific Northwest, United States - 14_EM | ecosystem: Host-associated > Plants > Roots > Unclassified | place... | reverse complement strand
CTAAGCCATACCTCTATCCCCTATCAACAGTACTAAGGGTATTACCCCCTTGTACCAATCAGCCAAACCGTATTAAGGGTAGACAGCCCCTTGTACCTATCGACAACTGCCAGTCAACCATAGTCACGTGATAAGACCGACAACTGCCAGTCGGCTCCCGACATCCGCCACAGTCAGACCAAACCCATGCACATTGCACCTTAAGGCCCTTGGACCTTAACATCAGAGATCCCAGACACTCGCAATATCTGTGAGTGGTCCTTTAAGGACATACAGCGCATGCCCTCTGCACAACAAAAGGATTGGATAGAAGCATGCTGCCAGGAGCTTAACTCACTCCGAGAGCACAAGGTCTATGATCTGGTAAATCCTCCGCAAGGACAGAGAGTTATAAAGAACAGATGGGTCTTCGATTTGAAGACTGACAGGCACAAACATGCACGACTTGTTGCCAAAGGCTTCTCACAGGTTGAAGGCATAGATTATGATAACGTCTTCTCACTGGTCATACAATACGAATCGGTAGAGGTGTCCATGTAGCCCTTTTGTAATGCAGCCCACAAATTCCACAATGTCACGTAACAATGTACCACTGTAAATTCAAGGAACTCCTTGAGCTATACAATGCTACACACATTATAATACACGCATCCCCCCCCAAGAAGTGCCATTATAATACACTCACACCACATTTTTGCTGCATTATAACTCCCCCTCTTGGAAACCGGAGCTGGCAAGCGGCCACCCTCCTGCGCGTGCCCCGCCCCCCGGAAGCGTCCGGTGACGCGAGTTCATCGCCGCTCGTCGTCGCTGACAGCGGGCGCGCTCTACCCCGCCGCCGCCGCCATTTCCGTCCTCCGTCTGTGGCGCCGCGCGATTGAGTTCCTCTGCTGCCAAGCCGGGAGCATTGGCGTAGTTCCCGAGGCCCGTGTGTGGGCCTCAAAGATGGTGCCGATGCCGGCGCGCGTGCGGTGTACGGCTTGCGCGTCGTGATGACGAGGCTGCTTGGTTTGAGCAGGGGCGGGAGCACGGGGATTCGTGCGGGCAGGTCATAATAACGCACCGGGGGATGCGTCCGTTGCTGCGTGGCGCCATGGTGTTGGTGGATGCAGTGGCGACGGCGGTGATGGTGATGCGATGCGATGCGATGGCGGTGTGTGATGGCGACGAAGCGGGGGTGGATGGTGACGAAGCGGGGGTGGATGGTGACGAAGCGGGGGTGGATGGTGACGAAGCGGGGGTGGATGGTGACGAAGCGGGGGTGGATGGTGACGAAGCGGGGGGTGCACATTGCCGAGGCGGGGCAATGAGATGACGGTGTGTGATAGCGACGAAGTGGGGGTGTATGCTGGCGCTGGCGCAACCGCTGAACAGTTCGCCCGCACTTGGGCTGGGCTGTGGGGCGAATGAGAGCGCGAGCCTTGCTGGGCTCACTAAAAACTCTCCAGGAGGGGGAGCGTCAGCAGTGGCTAACGTACCTGCGTCACCTGTATCTCCTGACGCTCTCGGGCTTGCTGGCACGGTTGTGAACGCCGCACGGATGGGAAGTCGAACCCTCGGGCGTTGAGGGGAGCGACGCCGGTCGTGGGCGCTGCATTTGCCATTGCCGTGGGCACTTCCAGCGTCGGGTCTGCTGGCGGGGCTGATAAAGCCTCCGTTGCAGCACCCGAGGCGTTGGTGCCCAAGGCGTATGGCGGCCATCGCATGGCGAGGCCTGGCATGCGGTCGGCGTACCACCACGAGAGGTCGAGCGAGCACTCGTTGAGTCGGAAAGGAGGCGACCTCGCGAGGGGCACCGACGAGCTGGGGTCCGAAGGAGGGATCAGGACATGGAAATAATGCGACCAAATGAAAAGCACTCACCTCTGGAGACCACAGAGGAAAAGGATACGTCGCGACATGGAAAAATAGCGACCTCACGAGGGGCGCCGACGAGCTGGGGCCCGCAAAGGGAGGGGCCTGTCACGAAAGGGAAAGGAAGCGACCGGGTGAAGGGCACTCACCTCTGGAGGCCGCAGAGAGAGAACATGAGGACATCAAAACCAAGCGACCTCACGAGGGGTACTCACAAGCTCGGGATAGCTGAGCAAGGGCATGCCAAATGCTTCGGTGTGGGGATACTGGAGATAATCGAGGCCAGCGGGGAGGCCTTCCATTGTGGTTGTAGGTAGTGGTGTGAGGGAAAAGTGGGGCCCCATCATGACATGGACAGAGTGGGCACGGTGGGCACTCACGCGTACTCATGAGCTGTGTTCGGATGCTGTGGTTAAGGTTGGGGTTTAAGGGTTTGCGGTCGCGCATGCAGTGTTACACTACTGTAGTATACTTGCAATTCTATAGTCTCTCTAACGTGCTGAACTTGTACAGACCGCCCGCACTCCGCCCCCCTATCCGCACTCACCCCCAAACGTTGACAAGACGCTCGTTCTGCGGTCCCTCCCTCAGGCTCATGAGTACTCATCACTCAGCCGCTGTCTTCCCGTGCCCTCACTGCCCCGACGTGTCCTTCTTCTGCAGTCTCCAGACGGTGAGTGCCCGTCGTTCGTTCGCTTGCTTTCCGTGTCCTGACGGCCACTTTCATTCCATGCGTCGGCGCCCCTCGCGAGGCCGCTTTTTTCCCGAGTCGCGACATATCCTTCCTCTGCGGTCTCCAGAGGTGAGTGCCTTTCACTGAGTCGCATCCTTCCCATGTCCTGACATATCCTCCCTCTGCGTGCCCAGCTCGTGGGGGCCTCGCTAGGTCGCATTCTTTCTTTCCGAATCAACGGGCTCTCGCTCGCCCTTTCGCAATGGTGGCACGGTGCGCCGACCCCATGCCAGGCCCCGCCATGCGGTGGCCTTTCGTGCACCTGCCCCCCCTGCTCCGCCGTACGCTCCGGGCCCCAACGCCTCGGGTACTGCGGCGGTGGCTGTATCAGCCCCGCCAGCAGACCCGACGCCAGAAGTGCCCTGGGCTGTGGCGAGTGCAGCGCCCGCCCACGGCTGGCAGCGCTCCCTCATCCGTGCGTATCAACGCCCGAGGGATCAACTTTCCTCGCATCCTTCATGACCGTGCTAGCGAGCCCGAGAGGGTCGGGAGATACGGGAGACAGGTACGTTTGCTACCGCTGATCATGCTCCACCCCTCCCTCCCCCTCCAGATTGTTTAACGAGCCCAGCAAGGCTCGCGCTCCCATCCGCCCCCACAGCGTAGTCCACGTGCGAGCGAGCTGTTCAGCGGGTGCGCTGGCGCCAGCGTTGTTGGCCGCGGACTCCCTCGCTTCATCGCTTTCACACATCGTCGTCTCATCACCCCGCCTCGGCTATGCGGCCTCTCACGTCGCTGTCGCCGCCGCTGCCGCTATCATCATCGTCATCGCCATCGCCACTGTGGGCCACCATCACCAGGGCGCCACGCAGCGCGTCTCATTTGCCCCACGGCGCAGCGCTGCGGCGAGCCATTCAGTGGTTGCGCCGGCGCCAGCATTGTCGGACGCGTACACCCTCGCTTTTTTGGCATCGCACAGCGGCATCGCATCGCCCCGCCTTGGCAACGCGACCTCTCGCATCGCTATCACCGCCGCCGCCGCCGCCATCGCCATCGTCTCTGTGGCCACCATCACCACCAGGGCACCATGCAGCGACGGACGCCGCCCATGGAATAGGGATATCGTGCTGCCAGAGGTTCCGGAGGCATAGGAATGCCATGCGGGGCCAAGCGGAAGGGTTCGGACGAGAACCACCACTGCCACTTCGGAGTGGAGGGCGGGTCATTAACGTATTTATTCATTGTTTACATACTGTACTGATTCATATATGTGATATAATATATATATATTTGATGTAATTGGAACGGGGAAAGCGTGCTCGCTGTTGGTGACAGCGGGCCGTGATGAACGCGCGTCGGAAGAGGGTGCCGCAGGAGGGGCGCGCACAGAAGGGCAGCCGCTTGCCGGCTCCGGGTTTCCGAGAGGGGGGGACTCGGAACTGCCAGATTATAATGTATATTAGAATGGGGTGGTGAGCACATTTTAATGGCATTGCTTGGAGAAGGGGAGGGTGCATTATAATGAGACCAGGCCTAGGAGTTCCCTGAAATTAGAGTGGGACATTGTTACATGACCTCCTGGAATTTGTGGGGTACATTACAAAAGCACTACATCCACTGTTGTCGGTCTGCCATACACCCACTGTTAAGACTCAGCCCGGCAATCCCAAGACAATCCCCGATAGTGTATTGCTACGGGTCCATAAGTAGTACTTCCGCCGTATATAAGAGTACCGCCAGTATGATAATAACTGACTCAGCAGAGTGGGATAGTCCCGCTCCTGACCTTCGTGTGCTTGTAAACCCCTTCACGTCTTACTTGCACACAACCATAACCTCTCGATAATAGGTTATGGGCCCTGTGCCCTAGCTATCCTCAGATTAATAAAACTCAATCTCAGAACAAACCCAAGTGTGAAAACGCTAGAAAAATATTCACCCCTAACTATCCTCATTGTAGCCCCTATCATCATGGACATCGCGGGCATCGAGCATCCAGTAGTCCAACAACCAACTTACCAAGATACAGATCCTGAGCCCAGAGAAGATGGACTCATAGATCCCCCCGGGTCTCCACCACCAGCTCTGGCAAATCCTTCGCTGAGAGCACCTACACAGTTGGTGACGCAAACTATTACAGCAGCGCCAACAATTTCACCAGTACCTCCAGCGCCGCGAATGGCAGCACCAGTCACCCAGATCCAGCAGCAGGTGTATCCTGTGCCTGTAGTGTCGCAAGCAGCGACAGTGGTGCCATCCATAGTAAAAGGTGGCGGATCAGGGATTACCAAGATCGAAGAGACCTTGGACAATAAAAAGAATAATTGGTCGACTTGGTCCGAATCGATGATGACCTTGTTTGACATAAACGATGTAGTTGAGTTCGTTGTCAGCACAGTCCCTTTCCCCGACTCAGCGCACGATCCTATTGGAGCTAAAAATTGGCACTTCAATAACTCATTCGCTAAGATCTGCATCGATAACAATACAGCACCTACCGAAAAAGTTCATACTCAGTCATGTCCCACAGCCTACAAGATGTGGATGAATCTCAGATCGATTTATGAGAGCAAAGACTACATGGTCTATATGGACCAGCTCAAATCATTACTTGAGATTTGAGCAGTCAAGGGCGCGAATATTCCCGAGCACTTGGCTAGGCTCAAGAGGCAATGGGACAAATTGGCTCTATTTAGTGAGCACAATAAGCTGATGGGCGATGCATTCTTCAAACGCATAATCGCACAATCACTTCCGAGATCCTGGAACGCGTTCACTAATCCCTATGTACAAGGGCATGTGGATGAGACGGACAAGGATCCGAATAAACACGTCGACTCTCAGCAATTGATCGGGCTCATCAAACAGGAATACGAAATGATTGAGTCCCAAAAGAAGAGAGATGCAAAGGCCCAGAAGCAAAGCGAGAAGAATAATTCGTCTCTTGCTAACAGGCTTTCGGAGTCTTCAAACAACAAAAAGGCAAGTACTTCTAATGGTTCCTCGAACTTGCGTGCGAAGAAGCATTGCAAGCATTGCGGGCGGGATAATCATTATAAGTCAGAGTGCCGATTCAAAGATATGACTAAGTGTTCCGATTGCGAACGCTTCCACAAGGGCGACAAGTGTTGGGAGCCCCCGACTGGAAGCAAGCGACCTTGGAAGGGGAAGGGCAAAGAGAGTGAAGCCTCCTCTAACAAGAAGAAAAAGGAAGCGCACAGCACTGAAGATAATGAGCAGGCAAATAACGCCATGATTCATGGAGCGTTCGTCTCTTTATTTGCAGCCACAATTGCAGAGGCTGATGTTGACACAGGTGAAGACTCAGATTCAGATCGTGATCGTCACCAGAACGAATGTGTTAATGTAGCCAGTACCTCTGTAGTAGGTTCCTTGAAATATACGAATGATGACTTGTATGTATGGGTTGCAGACTCTGCGTCGACAGTACATGTGATGAATCGATGCGATGCATTTGTGACTTATAATCCAGTGCCGAAAATACCAGTAACTGGAGTAGGAGGGGTCAAGGCATTCGCAATTGCTCAGGGAACAGTAAATTTGTATTCGGAATGCGACGGCATGATGCATATGTTGATGCTGAAAAACATCTTACATATTCTGAACAATATGAATAATTTACTTTCCGTCATAAGATGGGAAGATGTTCTTGGGCGAAATGCTCATTTCAAAGATCATGAAGTGACTCTTAATGAGAATGGCATTACGATTGCAAGGGGAAATAGAAGGAATAGTAAATTATACAAGATATCCTTTGCACTAGCTCCCGCATCTTCATCATCATCACCCGAAGAATCAGAACCAATAGAAGATCTTATATGTTTCAGCGTGCGGCTATCAGTACCTTGGGAGGTGTGGCACAAACGATTTGGCCATATCGCATACTCTGGTCTTGAGAAACTCTTGCGTCTTAGTCTTGTGGATGGTCTTGATGTCAATATGCAAACGCCGAAACCCGATTGTGTCACATGCATGGAGGCAAAGTTGTCTGAAGCTCCGTATGGCCCCGCCTTGGTCAAGTCGACTAAAGTGGGAGAACTGACGCATACTGACATATGGGGAAGGTACGACAAGAAATCAATCAATGGCAATCATTATTTTCTTCTTTTGATCGACAACGCTTCTTGACATGTATCGATTGAATTCCTAAAGACCAAAGATCAAGCCGCGCAGCAAGTAAAAAATTATTTAGCTTACATAAAAGCCAGAGGAGCAAGCCCATGTGCGATCAAAATGGACCGCGGTACTGAATTTCTCAACAAAAATTTGAGAAGCTGGTGTAATACCGAGGGGATACAACTTCAGTTAACCGCTCCATATTCACCCTTGCAGAACGGCGTGGCCGAGAGGATGAATTGTACGCTAGTCAAGCTTGCGCGCATGATGATTACGGACTCGAAGTTACCTGAGTTCCTTTGGGAACCAGCGGTAGCTCACGCTGCATATCTTCGAAATATGTCCTTCATGTTGATGCCGAGATTGGGGAATCAGACCCCATATCAAATTTGGTATGGGAAGAAACCTAATGTTTCCCACTTACGTGAGTTCGGTGCGCCAGTTTGGGTGCTCCTACAAGGCCAAAATGTGCAGCGAAAGATGCTGCCTAAATCGCAAAGGCGAGCTTATGTCAGATATGACGAGGGCTCGAAAGCGATAAGATTCTACAACGCGGCGATGAAGAACATCCAAACCGCAAGAAACTATCGTTTCTTAACCCCAGCTGACCCTTCACCACCCAAGGAAATAGGCATAGAAGAGCCTGAACTTGAAGGGGGGGAGAACCCTCCATGTGAAGGGGGGGAAGGAAGAGACAGCGGCACACGGAGCGTTATCCCAAGAAAATGAACCGTGAGTGACCTAGATGTTGATCTAGACCCAGAAGAACCTTGGAGGACAAGGGGAATAAGACCGAATTACAAATATATGAATGACCCCTTTCCGGATGAGGAAGAGGCCAGGATCATCGAGGTCCGAGAGGAAGCTTTTGCAGTCATACCAGATGACGACTGCCATAGCCTTTATGAAGCAAAGGTGTCGCCAGAGTGGCCAGAATGGGAGCGAGCGATTCATATTGAGCTCGACCAATTGAAGCACATGGGTACCTGGAAACTTGTAGACAGGCCCAAAGGCATGGTCCCGATCGCCAACAAGTTTGTATTCGTGAAGAAACAAGATAAAGATGGCAATCTCCAGAAATATAAGGCTAGACTTGTAGCCAAGGGGTGCACCCAGAGACCGGGATATGATTATCTCAAGACTCATTCACCAGTCGTCAGACTTGAGTCCATTAGGGCATTGCTCGCATTAGCAGCGACGCGCAAGCTATATATTCACCAGATGGATATAAAAGGCGCATACCTTAATGGAATACTCAAGGAAAAGGTTTTCATGAAACAGCCGGAAGGTTTTGACGACGGGACAGGGCGCATATGCCTATTAATTAAGACACTATACGGCCTAAAGCAGGCGGGTTGAGAGTGGAATCAAGAATTCGATTCCAAATTAAAGAGACGCGGATACACGCGTTTGCGTTCCAATCCTTGCGTGTATGTATGGCACGTAGGGGAGGACTTCACGATTATCACCGTTTGGGTGGATAATCTCTTGATCTATGCGACTATGATCAAATTGAGAGATAAGGCTAGAGCCGATATAGAACGTGAATGGGAGGTCACGGACCTCGGTGAGCCGACAAAGATAATCGGCATCAAGATCACAAGGACCCCAGATTCCATCATGATTTCCTCATCACAATATATTGAATCTATCCTTTGGAAGGAGGGCCTTACTCAGATGAACACGGTCTCAACTCCACTAGATCCAAACGTGCAGCTTGTTCCCAATCCCAAAGGTAATATCAGGAATCGTAGTAATTCTTTTGCAAGACTACTAGGGGAGCTGCAATATATAGCAAACGCGACACGTCCAGATATCTCATATGCGGTCAATCGGCTGGCATCGTACATGGCCAACCCCAGTTTACAGCATACAACTGCGTTAAAACGCGTTCTGCGCTACTTGGCTGGCACCCGATCACTCGGCATTGTCTATAGGTCCGATGCAAAGAACCCGAACTTCACAGGGTATTTGGACGCAGCTTATGGCAATACCGAAGAAGATAAATCGATATCGGGATATGTGTTCATAGCCAGCGGCGGAGCCATTACATGGAGCTCGAAGAAACAGATCACACAGGCATTATCCTCTACGGAAGCCGAATATGTCGCTATGTCTGAGGCAGCGCAAGAAGCGTGCTGGCTCCGGAGTCTTCACAAGGAACTTGGACTTCTTCAGGAGAGTATACCGACTGTGATACATGGTGATAATGAGGGATCTATTGCGATGGCGAAGAACCCCACATTTCACAAAAGAGCCAAACATATTTCTATACGCTGGCACTGGGTCCACGACTTAGTGCAGGATGTGGTTATCGACTTTGAAAGCATCTGCAATCCAGATCAAACAGCTGATGTGCTGACCAAAGCATTGCCACGCATTAAACATAGAAAACATGTCGGTGAGATGGGACTTGTATCTGTTTGAAGGGGGGTGTTAAGACTCAGCCCGGCAATCCCGAGACAATCCCCGATAGTGTATTGCTACGGGTCCATAAGTAGTACTTCCACCGTATATAAGAGTACCGCCAGTATGATAATAACTGACTCAGCAGAGTGGGATAGTCCCGCTCCTGACCTTCGTGTGCTCGTAAACCCCTTCACGTCTTACTCGCACACAACCATAACCTCTCGATAATACCCACCCATCATCTCACTTCGGCTTCTAGCGCGTTGTGCACATTTACTTCTATCCACCCGTTTGATAGGTTTTATTGCTTTTGCTCCCAAGTGAGGGCCCTGAGGCCTGAGGCCTGAGGGGCGGCGCCACATGTATCTCGGGGCACCGCAACCCCTTTCCATTTTAGACCAAGTGCCGTCATGCACCGACCATCAATAACGAGCTGCTCGTGCCTATCAGTGGCACTGCGTGGGCCGGGGGCCCACACACCCTTCCTTCATGTTCCATCGTGTACCACGAGCGTGCACCATCTTGTGCCCTCGTTACTTTCGTTTCTCTTTGCTTTCATCAACCTGAGCGCGATCAATATTACTTTCATTTCTTTGGGATGGGGTCACTTAATAGCGCCCCAGGAGTTTTACTTCGTCTCTGACAACTTAGCTGCCCCCTCGAAGGGCTTGGAGTAGTATCTGTAGTTTCTCGAACGTCTCCCCTTGTGCGCTTGTCCGATTCCCTTTCGACTTGCACCCTGTCTTCACATCGCATCGCTCGCCACCAACTGCACTACCTCGTTCACCTCACATCGTCCGTAACCGTCATGCGTTGGCCCGTCGCGGATACAGGCATACATCAGGTGCGCATTGGATGCCACAGTGAAGATCCTGGAAAAGAACCTACGATCACCTAGATGCTAGATGGGCGGCCTGGATTAACTAGTACCTGACAAAAAATTCTGCTATTATCACGACCATCTGATGAGAACCGTTGTCATCTCTTTGGGCATGATGGGCCAACCTTTTCACAGGACACGACCCACCACCGTCAAGACGGTCGCACCTTTCTTCCCCTACAGTATACAAGAATATCTGTGTGACTGACTGTCCCGTCGGTGATGCGATGCGACAGTCTTCGTGTGATCTTGATAGAGATGGGCAAAACCAAGAACGAGAACCAGGTAAGGGTCGCAGAGGCAGTGGGTAAGACAATGCCGATTGGTCCAGACATGGCCGCATTGTGACACTCTTTGGCTGAATCCCGACGGTAGATTAGTCGGTCTACGGATGCCAGTGTCCACCCGAGCGACCGGATGTGTGTTTCCAACCTGTCAGCCCGTACTGAGCGAGTGTATGATGTGATGACTAATGTGTTGCTCTTTTCTTTTATCTTATCCTTGACGTCATTGCTCGTCCTCGTCCACTTGTGCCGTTCACATACGCCTCTCGACCAAATCTCTTCATTTTTCGTCTCGATGGCCACACCCAAAAGGAAACGCGCAGTTCTTGACAACTCGGACTCGCCTCTACCTACGGCGACGAAGCGCAAAGTGCTAATGTCGCAAGAAGAGCAAGCAGATGGCGACATACAGTCGGACTCGGACTCATCTGGATCGGAGGCAGTGTCAACCTCCTCTGATAGCGAAGCCGACACAAACAGTGACTTCATGGATCTTGATGCTCCAGAGCTCCGGTCTATATGCAACGGTGTTCCCGAAGCGGTATCTAAGGAGGTGGACACCATCCTACGTCAACAGCATCCCTGGATCGAGGGCGCCGACAGTTCTAGCCGTGGTGACTTACGCATTATACTTTTCCAGCGCCTTGTCAAACTCTGTGGTTGGTTGGACCAAAAGTACAGTTTGGCATCGCCAAAATCATATGTCTGCATAATAGGCCTCTTTGATGCAAATCCGCAGCTTGTTTCGGATATAGATGCCTGCTGGAGCAACCCAAAAGGCTCATTCTCACACATTGGTAACCTTGGTAAGTACTTCCGGGATAATCCACATCTCATTCACTCACCCATGTACCCGGCCTACTCCCATATCCAGAGATTTTACAAGCTCCCCGCAATGGGCCATCACTCTCCAAACAGTCACTTGACACCAACCATTCGATTCGCGGTAGGTTTCACCTTTACACCTTGATGTTTCGCTAACCACCTTCCTAGCTACCGAGCGCTCATGGGATACCAAGTTTAAGGGATCAGCAGCTAATCTGCTGCTTGAAACGATTTCCACATATCTATCCAAAACAGGAACAAATTATGCGAAGTGCGCGAGCATCGTGAACTCCTCAGGGATGGGGAAATCTCGCACAGTAGATGAGCTTGCAAAGAGAATAATTACTGTACCCATGTGCCTGCATGGGGATTTCACAGAAGGTTTTGCATTCTAATTTCAACCATTCAAAGATGCTCATGTTATTTTGACAGGGTTTCCTCCCTCTGATAGACAGTTGCGGATATGGTTACTATCAGGAAACAAGGAACGGCTTGATGAAGAGCGAAGGCTCCATGGGTTTGTCTATGCCCTTTTGACGGTCACTCGAAGACATCTAGAAAAGCTTGAAGACGGCCTATTGGGTGAGACATCTCATAATCATTCTCAAGGTAAGATCCACTGATGGTAACATAGGTGCAAAATCAAAAGACGTATTGAATGAGGAGAGTATTGTTATTCGTCAAGAACAACTCGCTACAGCATTCTATGAGCGCATGAATGAGGGTCAGGACTTCCAAGGGATGGGTGTTTACCGGCAACAATTCTTCAGGAAGGTCATTAAAGTGGCAAACAAGGTGGGCTTTCCCTTGTTCATGGCTTTTCAGACTGTTAACATCATCCAAGTTTTTGAAAATTGCCAAAAGTACTCAAAGTACGGATCGATCTCCTTCGATCATACCTAAAGTCTCAGGGAATGGAGTCAAGGAGGCAGGAAAAAAGCTCGCTCGTTTCATTGCTCCACTGAAAGAATTTCGCCGTGCATCTGGGCCTCGGAGGCCACTCATTATCCTATCCTTTGATGAGTGCCATAAACTTGCAGATCGGCTGATTGACACACACGGCACATTGTTCTCTGAATTGCGTCGTGTATTGCGCTGCATTCACAAGGAGCCAATTTTCTCCTTATTTCTCTTCACTGGAAGCAAGTTCGATACTTTCAACCCAGAGACACTGGCAGACCCATCCCGTCGGGTTCAAGAGGGAGAACTTTGCACTCTCCCTCCTATCACTGAGATCTCTTTTGACGAGCTTGCGTACACTGCAAAGGAAGGAATAACAACACTAGAAGAAGTGGTCCAGGATGACTGGATGGCTCATCTGGGCCGACCCCTGTATGCTTTTCTATCTCATGTATCTCATTCTCTGATTCACTCATCAATTACTGCTGTGGGCAGTTTAGGGGCCCATTATGATGCTTTGCAAACGGAGAAGTCTGAAGGCCTTATGAACCTTGCTCAAATGAAGTTAACCAATTGCAACGGGCCTATTACCAAATCTGAGCTAACATCAGCTGGGATCTTAGCTTGCCTCTCTGTGCGCTTTGCACTAGAATTTGATTTGTCCTGCCCATCTACTAGGTCAGTCCAGGCCACCCAAGTTGAACGACACATGCGGATCTGCCTTGCAGCCAGCCCTGGTCTGGATTGCCTCCTCACTGTTGCTGGATCAGAACCATTCCTAGCGAAGGCTGCTGAGGAACTTATAAAGCTCAGCGAACAATCCCCTGCAGAACTACTGAAGCAACACAAAGAACTAAACTGCATTGATCGTGGTCAGCGAGGGGAGCTTGTGGCTCTGCTTCTTCTAATGCAAGCACGTGATATCGCATCAGAAAAGGCCAGCAGTCGTGGATGGGTGTATCTTGGGGATTTCATGAAAGCCTTGCTCTCACAAGGTGTACATCAGGCGGTGTTCTCTGGGCTGCCAGCACGTTTCTGTCCTGAGGACAAAGATCTGTCCTTTGGAGCCAGGTTCAATGACGCAAAGATTTGGTTTAATCATGTCATCAAGATTGAAGACGGTGACATGATCCATATCCGTCATCTCTGGAAGTATATGTCTCGTGGCGCCATGATACTATGTCCTCCTGGACATTATGGAATCGATATTGTCATACCGGTGTGTTTCAAGGGCAATACACTCGCACGCAACAACATGACGGCGATCGTCATCCAGGTCAAGAATGCGACGCGCTATAAGGAAAAAATCTCTGGGAACCTATTCAACCACATGGATCCTTTCGACATAGGTTTATTATCCAGTGAAGACGACCCACTGCCGGTCGTCAGGCTGGTCTTTGCCCTCGCATCTAATGATCCTGGCGTCACCGTGGCACCCCACCCAAGTCGTCATAGTGGGCACGGATTCACTGCGTATGATATTTGGTGTGCGGGAATGTCACCAGAGACGTTTGGGTGCATTGGCATGGATCGGTCGTCGTATATCCACCTGCTGGAGCGCTCCCTTCAGGTTAATCAAGCCTACGATTTAGTGGATGTCCAAGAAGAATACGCTGATACAGAGGCAGTGTCCAAGAGGGGAGCCGCGAGACGTCGCGTAAGGACACTGGCAGGGTCTGGAGAGGACCACAACTACAAGTATGAAATGCGGGAGGAGCAAGGACTACAAGTAGGAAATGCAGGCGGAGCAGGCAGAGGATAACTCTGTATGAACAGCATTAGTAGTGTTTATTCCTGTAGAACACCTGATCCAACGCCTCTGTCCCTCAATGGAAGACATCCAGTGTTCTGTATGAAAACCGCGACGTACTCCAGTACTGGGCATCTCGCACTGGCACATGCTTCTGCACGCCAATCTGTACCGCACACGCGGACAGCCCACCGTGCTCTATGATCAACGACACCAGCCACTCGGGCCGCGCGTGACAAGCCGATGAGCTTCATCGCGTGGCGCTCTTCGTCGCCGAGTGCACCGCACCGTTCCCCGGGCCTCAAGTACCCCGTGCTCCCCAGCGGCCTTGCGGGGCACCCGGTCTGGAGGCCACAGGCCTGCGCGTTCCCTGGCCGAAAGGCTTACACGACGTGCCCTGCCGCTATGAGAGGGACGGCACGACCGATGCGCCCGACTACCAGGAGGCACTCGTGCGGTTCTCCAGGAATTACGTCCTCAACCTCGAGGTGCGGCCCCCGGAGTCGCCCGATCTGATGGCACAGATGGGGGAGGACCCGATGGGCCACAGATCGGAGTACGCACGCTTTGGTTTATATCTTTCTCGACCACTTGCTTGGTTTACCTACCCCTTTCCCAAACTCGAAACGAACGTGATGGGCAGCACGCTCAGGGTCTGGGCCATCATTCGCCAAGTTGGATATCGTATTCGACCCGACGCAGATCCTTAACAGCACACACGAGGCGCAGGAATCCTGCGTTTCTCCCTTTTCCCACGACGTCGAGCGAGAGAGATGAGTTATCCTGGGCTTGGCCAGCTACATGTTGTTTTGGGAGGTGCCGGAAGAGTACATCCAAATCGTTAGCGCCCATTCACACGAGCCAGGAGAGCGGTGTGGAGGCGCAGGGCTTCGTGGCGCGCTGGTTCTGTATTCAATATTCAACAATTGAGGCCGATATTAGATAACATTCTACTGCAGCACCTTGAGCAGTACTCGCGATCCTGTGCATCTGTCGATGCATCCTAATCCTGGTTTTCATAGCTCTGGTCCCTCAAATACTTTAAGCATGGAGAACGGCGGTTTGAGATAGGTTCCCTTAGCTCTGGATTACCTCAGTGATGTTTGAAGCAGTATGGTCTTTCGTTCCTAGCCTCAAGGGAGGCAACTCTGGGTACTTACTACCGTACCTGGTTGGTAACACTGACTGAGGAAACCGAGGAAAGCGGAAATACGCCTTATACCTGACTCACGCTGCTTGGGAATCGGGCAATATTTAACCAACGAGAACACGGCGTGTTGCTTTCTCAGCTGACTATTGGTCTTGACCTAGATCGTTTTAATAAGGAGTTTCTGGAGAACGGGACCTAAAACGTGGGTGTTATACAAGGTGGAAAAAGAATGGGCTGGACGTATCCAGAGATAGCACCTTACATCCCCAAATACAACAGGTGCGCGTATAGTGAGGAATGTGGAACAAATACTCTTGTATGTACTCACGAAAAATGCCACATGGGATTCTGTACCCCAAGGTGCATGGTATTAGAAGAAAAAGGGAATGTAGTGCCAGGTCTCCAGCTCAAGAACCCATGGGCTTTTCCGCAAATTCTGGTTTCTCTAGCATGGCCACAGGCTCGGTAAAATCGACGCCCATCTCTTCCTCTGTGCAAACCGACCCGTCATCGTCAGCACAACCCCCACGCAATCAACTGCACGTGGCGTACCAGCGATCTGCTTGACAGGGCCCGCGAACCACTTGCGGGCGCTGACAGCCCAGAATCCGAGCGCGTAGAAGAGGACGATGCCAACGGCGACGGGGGCATAGTTTAGCGTCTTCGAGTTGACCGGGTTAAGTTCTGGGAGGCAAAAGACGATAGAGATGAATGCGATCCAGAGTACAGCGATGATAGCGATTGGGTACGAGAACTTCCCGAGGTGGAACGGCCCTCGTACAAATCGGTCTGCGTAGACCACGCGCAGGGCGATGGGCAGTCCTATTGACCGGTTAGTTGATTAATGGCTATAAGCATGGAGATGGCGAGAGAATTTAGGAGTTTAGGAAGAGTTTAGAAAGCGTACCATAGGAAATGTAGAGCCCGATCGTGGCGATGGACGTGGCGGCAGAAAACGCGACGGAGCTGCCAAGACTAGGCAAGCCGAGGATAAAGCTCAACGTGCAGGCGAACCACACTGATGAAGAAGGTCGTCAATTTCCCGATTCGGGCTATGGGCCGAGTAGAAGAAAAAAGGAACGAACCGGTACGAATCGGGGAGCGCCACCGTTGGTCGACTTTGTGCAGGAACTTGGACCCAGGGATCGCGCCGTCTCGGCTGAAGGCGTACATCATGCGTGAATTCGATGTTATGGAAAAGGTCCTGCCAAGTGCAATAACAAAGCAAAAGCAGTAAGGTCAATAAATGGATCACGTGACAGTGAGATAGCCAGGCCTTACCCGCAGAAGAACATCGCCCCGATGGTGATCACCTGCCAGGATCCGACGTCAATTCGCGCATACCAATCATTTGACGAGATGTCACGCACCATCAAAACGATAGCGCCATTCTCCCCGACCGTATCCAAGAATATCTGCGTAACCGGCTGGCCTGTCGGTGAAGCAACCGTCGTATCGTAGTCTTGGATAGAGAAGAGTAAACCCAGGATGAGGAACCAGCCGAGAACTGCAGAGACACCAATCGCCATGATAATGCCAATCGGTCCGGCCATGGCCGCATTTCGAGTTTCTTCGGTCATATGCGCGCTCGCATCGAAGCCTGGAATTCGGTCAGAAGACAGAAGTACTTAATTAAGTGACATGTGCTCAGACCTGTCAGCGTGTACTGAGCTAGGAGAATGCCAATGACGGCGACGTAGGCAGGGCTCGCTCGTTGCGACCATCCGACGCCGTCAACACCGGTACCGTCGATAAATGTCCGGAAGACGAACTTGCCGCTCTGGTGCTTCGGGGCGGCTGCAAGGATGGCGATGACGAGTGAAGTAGTGCCAATGCCATGCCACCATACGGACACGGTGTTCAGATACTTGAGGATGCGCACGCCAAAGGTGTTGATCGTGCCTACGTCGGGGTTGGTGGGGACCCAAAGATATAAAGGAAGACTGGTTGTACTATACCCTGGGCAATAAGTACTGCGGCGTAAATCCCGATGGTCTTGCGCGAGCTTGGTTCGTAGTTCGTGCCGATCGTCGCCGCTGTGGAGATGAAGTTGGCACATGCAAAGCTGGATGAGGAAGGCGATCCGTTAGAGATGTACTGGATACCAGTGAAACAAAGAACATACCTGATTCCCGTCGTTACCGCAACCTGCCCCAAAAGGTTGAACCAACCGGTGACCCAAGACGCGAAAGGTGCTCCCTGAGGCTTAGCGATCATGGCCGCCCAGAAATATGGACCACCACTAGTCGGGTGTGCGCTGCAGATCTCTGAAACTGGGTGTTACAATGGGTATACTTTGTCGTGTGCGCGGATGGGGATGCACCTGCCATAGCCAGGCCTATCATCATCGTGAAGAATGCTTTCAACAGCTGGTGAATCACTGACGCTCGAGGAAGAAAGGAATGTTCGTACCGACGACGACCCAGCCCCACACCATAACAGCAGGCCCACCAGTGGTCTGTTGTCCGTCAGAGAAGAGGATAACACCCTATCCTCTGAGGGATGCTCACCAGACCGAAGAGAAATAGGGAGGGGACACCGGTGATGACGCTGATGATTGAGAACGAGACACCAAAGTTCTGTGGTTGGACGCCCGCTCAACGATAGCACGAGCATGGTCGTCACGCGACTGACTCACATGCAACAAGGTCAGATCGCGTCTGGCAGTGCGCTCGCATCATAAGTATCGACGGACAAGGGCGCATAAAGTTGACTTGAACGTACTTGAGCTCCTGTTTATAACCCATCCTCGCCAGTTCCGCCTCATCACCCATGCGGACACCCCCCACCTCGATCGTGTGGCTCCCCCTGGTCACCGAGGTCGAGTAAGGCATAGTATTGCTGACGGTCGGGAACAGAGCGGCGTTGCAGCTTGGGGCGAAAGTCGCTGTTGCTACTTCTCGGACGGCCTGAGAGAGAAAAGGCGCTTAGTCGCCGTGCTTGCCCGAGCCATGTACTTATAAGAAATAGAGGTCCGAGGCCAAAACGAAAAAGAAGTCCCGTAGGCGGGAGAACCCCCGCTGTGACACGCGATTCGATTTGCCGCCGCAGAGAGATAAGGGTTGACCCGACGCGGATTCGGGCGCCAAGGAAGGTGTAAAAAAATTGTTTACTCGAGATACGGCCTCCACATCAGCTGTCGCCTCCACCCTCCAGCCCTAGTCGCTCCATGTGGTTTCTTCCAGGAGCTTGATGAATACGAAACACCACGAGGTGCGACAGGATGATCGTGGTACGGTGGTGCTAAGACAAGGTAAGTTAAGTTAAGAACCGAAATTAATCATTGCCGGATGGGGATGGCTTGGCTTGTTAGTCAGCGACTAATGCGCCCAACAAGACTTCCGCCGAGTCGGTTCTTCCCGCTACGCAATCATATGATCTTTCGCTTGCCAGTTACATTTGCTGCTTTCTCCTGGTAGACCTTATAAGGACCGTGGCGTTCATCTATCTCCTCTCCAGAACTCCTCTCCCGGGTCTCTCCCTCCATCGGCTACGCTGCGCATGCTCCAATTGTATCACACTTGGCAACAGAGTTTGTTTCAAGTCCAGCGCTTACAGGCCTACAATCCTTGCGACAGCAATGAAATGCTATTTCACGTTTATGGATGGTTATGGCTAGAACATTCCATGTGACCCGAGTACCTCTGCTCATTAATATACAGGAAACAAATTAACTGCTCCACCGTCCATTGTCTCCCTGGCTATTTAGGATAACTGGCGCGTCTTGGGCCGCTCCTTCCTTTTCGCTTCTATTGTGGTCCCAACGGACAGATATTGCCAACCTTTGTTATCGTTCGGCGTGACTAACCCAGTTACCTCTGTGAACGTATGGGCGGTCAAACCACATCCACAGCACCATTTGCAAATCATTCATATACATCCTCAGCACAGATGGCGTTCATTATGATTCCAAGACGACCTGTTCTCTACTTTGATACAAGAGACAGTCTCAGGCACCAATCTTAGTGCCGAAAACTCTCGTGCCGACTGTCTTGTTTCTTAATCATCGGCTTCGGACAAAATCCGTGTCATGAGGGATCGGCAAAGATTCATCCCCCATGATCGGTGACTTGCCAAGTGTTCGCATAAAAAAGGGGGCGCGTTCCAGCTCTTTTCAACACACTTCTTTATATCTCTTCCTTCCCCATCGGAGGGCATCTCGCTTGCATCCAATCGCTTTGAAAACTCGCCGCAATGACCACAAACACGGCATCTTTCAAAGTTGGTTCAGAGACGTTCAAGACGTCGTATACGGTCTTCGGCGACCTCAAGTCCGGTAGTACGCGACCCCTCGTCGTGCTGAACGGCGGACCGGGCATCTCGCACTGGTACATGCTCCCGCACGCCAACTTGTACCGCACACGCGGACAGCCGGTCGTGCTCTACGACCAGCTGGGCACCGGCGAATCGACGCGTCTGCGCGACAAGCCGGCGAGCTTCATCACGCCGGCCCTCTTCGTCGCCGAGCTGAACAACCTCCTGCGGCACCTCGGCATCGCGCACGACTTTGACCTCCTCGGGCAGTCCTGGGGCGTCACGCTCGCCGTGGAGTACGTCGCCGCGCACCGCCCCGCGGGCCTCAAGCACCTCGTGCTCACCAGCGGCTCGGCGTCCTACCCGCTCTGGCGCGAGGCGCTCGCGGGCCTCCGCGCGCGCTGGCAGAAGGACTTGCAGGACGTGCTTCGCCGCCACGAGCAGGGTGGCACGACCGACGCGCCCGAGTACCAGCAGGCGCTCGTGCAGTTCTACAGGAAGCACATCCTCAACCTCGAGGTGTGGCCTCCCGAGGCGCTCAAGTCGATGGCCGAGATGGGAGAAGACCCGACGGTCTACAGAGCGATGTACGCACGCCTTTTACATATATTTCACACTTTCTCTCCCCTCCCCCCGACATTGCCTGACTCTGTACGTTTTTGCAGGCTCGGAGTCAACGAGTTCAACATGACGGGCACGCTCAAAGACTGGTCCATCATCCCCAAATTGGGCGCCGTGTCCTGCCCGACGCTGATCCTCAACGGCGCCGACGACGAGGTGCAGGATTCCTGCGTCGCTCCCTTGTTTCACGGCATCAGGCGAGCGAGGTGGGTCACCCTCGGCTCGAGCAGCCACATGGCCTTTTGGGAGGAACCAGAAAAGTACTTTCAGATCGTCGGAGACTTTCTCGCCGATACGGGCCTCGAGAGTCCCGCCGAGGCGCAGGGTATTGTGGCGCGTTGGTTCGGCAACCCGTGGCATTCCCTATTCTGAGCCCCATGTTGATAGAGTCATACTGTAGCACTTAATCCTGTCCTCTTGGACCTGTACGTTAGGCGTTGTTTGGATTTAGGAAGTACGTTGGATGTATGAATCATGGTTTGCCGGACGCAGTCTTACTCGAGCGAGAAGCGGCGATCGATCGCCAGACTTTTAGCTTTTGAACAACCTCCCATATTCCTATGTTCCTGTGATACAGGGACAATCCTAGGTGTCGAGAAACTCAAGGGGCCCAAAATTCGGTTCGGGCTACGTCAAGGCGAATACAGACCAGCACCTGATGTAATGAGAAGGTGGCGGCAATACCGGCAGCACACAAAGAAAGCTAATCACACTGATTCTTCAGGACGTGACAAATACCTCAAGTTATGTTTGACATTGAGCCCCCATCGTTAAAGCTTAAATGATTAAACCTTTGAAATCGCGGAATTGGACCATCTGCCGGACCGAGCAATGATCACGATGTGATATATCTACAAGAAACGGCACACACGCTGACATATTGATATTTCACATCTCGCCACATTCTACCGTCCAAAAAAAAACACGATCAAAACCTAACGTTGGCACCGTAAACAAAGACGGGAAAACATACCGGTGATTTTCACAGCGAGTTTTGGTCTGTTGTTCGGCCCCGTCGGGACATTCTCGATCTTGCGCAACGTGAGCATGCCGTCGATGACCTTGCCAAAGACGACGTGCTTCCCGTCAAGGAAATCGCACGGCGCGGTCGTGACGAAGAACTACAACGTGTTAGTTACGTTGAGAAACAATACGAGGGTGAGGAAGGCGCTGGCTCGTCTTCGTTCGACGTACCTGGCAGCCGTTCGTGTTGGGACCCGAGTTGGCCTATTTTCAGCGATGAGCCTACGAAAAAACGTGCCAGGACTGGTTATGCCGCACCATCGACAGCAGTCCTGGACCAGTATGTTTCACTTGGAAATTCTCGTCCTAGATATCGACGGGGTTGTGAGAGGGAGAGATAAGGCTCTGTGTCGTTGAACACACACGGGGAATTTGTCGCCGTATATCGAGAAGGATCCCGTCCCGTCACCTTTGAGAAAATCGCCCCCTTTTTTTACGCCTCGTATCAGTGCAGTCTTTCGAGCGAGCAGAGAGGAATCACCGCACCTTGACACATGAAATTCGGCACACTGCAAACATTCGTCAATAAATGCTCTCAATAGGAAAATGAAGGATGCTGCTCACACTCTACCGGCATGATTCAGCTGGTCAGTAAGGCATGAGACGGTTCGAGGGGGGGTTCAGTTCAAGAGACGGCTCACCGATGGAACGTGGCACCCTTATAACCTTGCGGCCGCGAGTTGACCCTGTACTCTCCCGTGCATAGCTGTCGGAAATTCTCTGCAGTCCTGAAGAAGTGGGTTCGATCGGTGAAGGCATGTCACGAGAGGGACTGAAGCAGCGTACTTGGGAACGATGTCGCTAAATAGTTCCATTTTTAGCCTTCCCGCGGGCGTTTCGCCGATGTTGACGTCCATGAAAACGATCGGTCGCTGTGTAGAGGTCATCGTGCGTTGGCGTTGTGAGTGAGTGAGTGAGTGGGTGAATGAGTGAGGAAGTGAGGATCTTGTGCCGTCGCGGTTGGGTGACGGTCCGGTGTTCGGTTTGGCGTTCGTTCAGTGACGTGCGTGCGTCGTCGACGCTTTCGTTATAGCGTTGTAGTTCTTCTACAGACTTCCACCCACCCCACGACACAGAGTCGGCATCCAGGATGTCCTATTTCTTGCCTCACCTCCCCTCTGGCTGGCACGTCGACGAGGCGATCAAATCCGAAGAGGATCGCGTCGTCGTCATTCGTTTCGGGCACGACTGGGACTCGCAGTGCATGGTGATGGACGAGACGCTGCACTCGGTCGCCGAAAAGGTTCAGAACTTTGCCGTCATTTACCTCTGCGACATCACAGAGGTGCCAGACTTCAACAAGGCGCGTCGGGGAGTTTTCTGGGTTCTTGATGTTGTATGTGGCGCGCTGACAACCACCCACAGATGTATGAGTTGTATGATCCATGCACCGTTATGTTCTTCTATCGGTTCGTAGCTCACACAATCCTATTCTTTATTCGAAGCTGAGTCTTCCCAACTCCAGCAACAAACATATCATGATCGATCTGGGGACTGGTAACAACAATAAGATGTAAGTAGGTTCACTTGCCCCTCTACGGATGACTGGTGAACACCTCGATGTCAGTAACTGGGCCATGGATAACAAGCAAGAGGTGCGTCCTTCAGTATTCGTCTTTTACGAGATCCCAGACTGACTCCGTTACAAGTTAATCGACATCATAGAGACGGTTTATCGCGGTGCATCAAAGGGTCGTGGTCTTGTCGTTTCTCCGAAAGGTACGCCTTAACCCGAAATCTGCCTCGCTTCCCTTCGAAATCTTACGGATTTCAACAGACTACTCTACACGTTACAGGTACTGAGGATATACCAATTACTATGTGTTCTTTACCCTCCTGTAAAGTACTTTCGTACTCTATTGCGTTCTGAAGTATAGTCGAGATGGGACCTTCTACCCCGTACGCAGCTGTACCCGCTTTTTCGCCACCAACGGCGTTGACGGGAACCAGCATCCTTCCTGTCGTTTCATAGTGACTTTGTGAAACGTCTGACAAAAGTTGACAAACGTGCAACCATATGTCAGGCATCATTGAACCCCGACATAACTGATGAATGGATGGGATACCAAGCGGGCCAGAAGTCATAACGTAGCGTTGTCGTCCGCAAAGCGGGAACTAAGGTAATACAAATCAACGTCAAATACGATCCTGCATAACCTACATAACGCCTTCTTTGGCACTCTATTGCTTGTTTCTCGAAGAAAGTGACGCACCTTCTCATCATGCAGTAGCGGCCACAAGCCTCGGCCCCTCGGAAATCGTCAAGTTCTCCATCGCATCTTCGAAAGCGACCTCCTCGTCGCTATCGGTGCTATCGTCGTCCTCTTCCTCCTCACTCGCAGCAGCAGCATCGTCCTCCTCATCAGGGGGCTCATCCTCAAAGTCCAGCTATGACGAGACAAACAACGCGATCAGTAAGTCTCATGGGGGAACACGATATAAAGGCCGCGCACAGGGTCATAGATGACGCGAATGATAAGACTGCAACTGGGACACGTCGCAACGTCCTCGTAGTTCGCGAGTTGCCTGCGCGATATTTCGAAGCGGTCCCCGCACGGACACGGATAGTGGAAGACGCCCTTGTCCTCATCCCAAGCCATGTCCTCGATTTCGATCTCGTCGTAATAGGCACCCATGTCCGGTTGCGATCAGCGATTAAGTTGTTTCTTTTTCTTCCGAGCGCCCTTGTGAATCGGCGTGAGTGTGAGTGAGTGTTAATGCGTAGCGTTGTGAAGTACAGTAGGTGAGGGTAACCGGACAACAAAAATAAAATAAAGTTGACTCGGAGGTCTCGGCCATTTCGGCTTACGCCAGATTCCGAGTTGCCAAAAAGGGAAAACACGACTGCGGCGCCATTTCGATGTGCCTCCTCGCGTCCTCGATTGTGGCGTACTGTATTCCATCACCTCATACCGCAAATTCAATGGTTGGAACAAGGGAGCGCCATCTCCCGTCTCTGTCTCGGTTCTTTGGCCTCTGGTCATTATCACCGCGTAAGGCCTTTATTTGTTCGGGGTCCGGAGTTGTGGGCTCCGCCACTTTTGATACTCGCTTCATTTTTAGTCACCTGCCAGTGTCTGTGAGTCACTAACAAGTACATGTACCCTTGTTGGGCCTTCTGCCTGCTTCGTATTTGGAGCGTGTCCGAAATAAACGCACCCCTCCACCGTTGTGTCTGTCTGCATCAAACGTCAACCGCGTGACCAGTCCGAAAAATGCACATCGGAAGAGCGAAGGGCCCGAGTGCGGCAAGTTTGCCCCGCATTTTCATTCCTCGCCACACTGCGCTGCGTAGTACAAGTTTTTTTTTTCCATCAACTTCATTTTCTCGATTTATCTTTGCTTTCACTCCTTCAAACCACACCACTCCTACAGTTTGTATCTATTTTTATCTATATAAAAATGTCGTCACGTGCACCCGAGCCTCTGGACAGCCCTTTGCTGCCAGCGCTCGGTTCTTCATTCGACCAAGATTCGTTCAGCACTCTGACTGCGATCGAAACCTTACGCATGTTGTCGTGCGACGTGAACGACCATGACTAGCGTGCAAGCGCTCCGCAGCGCGCAACTGATCCCGAGTACCCCGAGTGCCGTACATCAGAACTTGAAGGAGGTGGTGGCGAGTGGCGACTCGGCTCCTTCCAAGTTCCGCGATCTTTTTTTTTTTTTGCAATGGCGCAGTGGCAATAAAATTGCAACAGAGAGGTCCACCAGGAATGAAGTAGGAATATTTGTCGTGGCAGGTTCTAATGTTTCCGAGCTTACAACCCAAATGGCGATACCAACAAGCCGAGCCGCATACATTAGACCCGCCAAGAAAGATGTGCGATCACCACCATAATCTGAACCTAGGCCCCGAAAATGACGTGATGCACGGCGAGAATCTCCCAGGTAGTATCCCCATATCGATGCACGGGTCAATCTAAACCCTGACGAGCTGTGACCGACTTTAATTTGCGAAACCATTTCTTCTTCTCGAGATGATGGCACACGTCAAAGTTTTAGGCACATGTATGGAAGAGGTTGTGATCGTCGATCCTTCCGAGATTATCTCATTCAAAATTTAAAGAACACCTCGGAACTTTCGATTGGCGAGGGAAGATGATGTGCCATTTTACACGACGGTTCGAACGCACCATTGACAGACGATTCTAAAACAGGTACTGCGACTGTAGGTTCATTATGCTTAACTGCTGCGCATGCGACTCATTCAGGAATAAACGTGGGGAATTCGCGAGAGCGAAGCTTTGTTGTACCGCGCCCCTGAGATTGGGCGCCACACACGGAAGATCTGCATGCTAAGGTCGAACCCGAGATCGCCGACTAAACAGGAAAGAACATAACCGTACACAAAGGAACTTCAACACCCCCACCGGGATGAGACCGCGGTACATGAAGGAGGAACAATACTATGGGTTAGCCCCAGTACATGAGATAGCAGTGTGAGGTACAAGATACTGGGATGTGGCCCAGCCCGGAAGCTAGGCGAAACTGTTAGATTGAGCGTTTGAGTCGACATGAGCACATAGCTTGGCATTCCAACTGTCTTGTTATTCCGCGTGGTATTCTTGGGTCTCCGCGCACTCCAGTTGTCACCCATGACAGCTCGCATGGCCCCATAGTTCGCTCAGATGCCAGGACCGGTCTACTCGGAGAACTCGGAGGACAAAGATACCGGTCAAGGGCGCAGCCGCGTGTGGCACCCGGAAGGAAATAAAAACAGATAAATAATTATCACGTGCTCCGGTACAGAGTGGCATCTGGTCCGGAATTACCGAATTTAGCCCGAAGCGATGTGCTGTTGGAACCGAAACTTATCTCAAGCAGGAAGCCTGGGCTTTGCGCCTCTCATGTCACTTGTCATCGACCAGCCCGACGCTCAGCGCCCTAAAAGAAGTTTTTTTTTTCGGTTCGACTGATACGGTCTGACATTCACCATCACATGATGGTCTCGCCTATAAACAGCGGGCTCAACCCATCTTCTCTGGACTTATTCCCTCGTGTGGAGTGCCAAGTCTCCGGAAGCATCAGTCCTAGTGCGTCTCTCTTCAGCTATCTGTTACGCCCACATCGCTCACATTTAGGGTTTTCAGGGCTGATATCCCTGCCCTGTTCTGTACATTGAACGCTTACCTTTACTCCGACCCATCATCATTAAGTTTGTACGGTGGGGAAATGGCTGGCCTCTTATCGCTTCCTGACGAACTCATCACCCAAATATTGGTCCTCGGGGGCCACTTGGCAATTGTGGCGTGTCAACAGGCACGCACCTTCCTGGCGAGATAACGAGTGACCTGTGAGCTGATCTTGTATGGTGCTACAGACATGTCGTCGTGTGTACGACCTCGTGAAGGGTTCAATGGCTCTGCAATACGTACTGTCACTGGCGGCTGCTGGGTTGATCGAAAATATCCCAATGAGCGTGAAATTAGTCCAGCGCGTGAGACTCCTGGCGGCACATGAGACTGCCTGGAAGGACTCTCCGTGGTTCCCCATGGAGGGCTACGACGGGATCCTTGGCCTCGCCGCCTCCTCTGGGAATCTGCTCGTGTTCTTCCGTCTCTGGAACGACTCGATAAGATTCGGTCGATCTCTCGTCTTCCAGACGCTGCCATCCGTCCATCAGGGCGTGCCCGATTTTTCGGCTCGCATGGACCCCGATTTCCACATGAACGAATTCTGCATCGATTCCTCGCAAGATCTGCTCATTTATGCGCAGTAGGTTTTTGACAAAAGGATTGTTTTTGCCAGTCGAGCGTTGTTCTGATTGATCACCCTGTTTTCAGCGGCAATCGCCTCGTCACACGGGAGGTGGGAACCAACAGACCCCATCCTGCTTCGCGCGCGGGTATTCTCTCTTTACGTCCGAACGAACTTCCCATCTCGACGACTACCCGCGTCTATGGAGAGCTCGCCGCGTGCTTAACCACCTTCATAGATGACGGGTCCTTGCGATTCCGCGTATTCAATTGGATGACTGGAGCGTTGATCACGGAATCGGTAGGGATTCAATCTCTTTCCTCGTGCCGAGACCTTTTTGTCTGAGACATAGTTACCCTCAAGGGAGGCAACTTTTCGCCTCTCCGTTACGAATTCTTGGACGCCGATCACATATTCTATTCCAGCAGCGAAGCCCTGACGAACTATCCGAATCTGGTAGTGGAGAACATCCACACCTCGTGCCGCACCATCCTGGGCTTGGATTTCCCAGACGTCGCACCAGGAACCAAGTTATCCTGCTACCTTTCCATCCCGCAGAACTCGATGCCACATACACGGACAACAAACGGAAACGGCAAGGGCCACTGGCATTCCGCCACCTCCACCGCCACTGCCGCCGGTGCCAGCGCGGGGGGATACTTCTGCGCCGATCTCACTGACCGGCTCGTCGTGCTGAACGTGGTGAGCTACGGCTGGGGCGGGTACCACTCGTGCGTGAAGCAGCAGCAGACGCTGCACGTCTCGGCCAACGCGCTCCTGTCGTACGTGCGCGCGCACCCGTCGGGCGGGTTCGTCGCCTGGGACGCGTGGACGCCGGGGAACGTCCGCGTGGTGCCGCGCCGGGAGGTCGCGCACGAGACCGTCACGGGGATGCACTCGCTGTGCGGCATGCGCGCGCTCAGCGAGCACATCGTCCATGACGCGCACGCGCGCCCCGTCGTATGCGTTTACGACTATCATCGTGGGCGCGTCGCGAAGGCGCTTGCTGGACGTGGACACGGACACGGACACGGACAGGAACAGGGTAGTGGTATTAGTAGTAGTAGTACGGAGGCGGCGTCGAGCGGCGGGGCGGGTGTGTGGACGAGGACGCGTCATTCGCTCGCGACGAAACGCCAGGAGCCTCTTGTTGCTGCTGCTGCCACGTCTTATGTCCTTGCCGGCGGAGGAAACGAAATGCCCTGCCTCGTCAAGGAGATCCCTATTCCAGAGGGCTTGCTGGTGAGAAATCTGATGTGCGTGCTTTGCGAGCACGCCGTTGTTCTTCTCGAGGTACGTCAGCTACGGCATTATTTTCTGAAGGAGCGGTCCTGGGCTGATTACTCTCTCAAGTTGTCGGACAGGAGGTTGGGTGCTCCGATAAGCGGGGTATATTATCATGCGATATGAACGCTATTATGTAGATCTTGCCTGCAGTGTATGGACATGTTATGGTACCTAGTTGTCGCATTATCAGCCCACATCAATTTCTGTGATTGGTGGTCGTGCCTAATTCTGTGTCCTCTCAACCAATTTAGGACCTTAGCAAGTCCAGCCCATCTTATAGACTGACCTGCATCCGGGCACAGAGACGTACATGGACAACACGTGTATCACAGCGTCCACAAATTTTACAGAACACCCAGTACTCTCCTTGAAAGTCGTGAATGTTTGAGCCCCACTTTCCGAGAAACCAGCCTATCAATGACCCTTCATAATAGAGTCGATCCGCGCTTGTTTGATAAGACGCCGCAGCCTCATCAGCACGGGGACGCCGAAAAGCGTGGTGAAGCCGACCCAAGCCATCTGCGAGAAATCCCACGTCAGGCTCAGCCACAACGAATTTCAAAAAAAAAAAAAAAAGGTTGGGAGAGTGAAATTGGCGGAACGGAAGGAGACAACGCACCGCGATGTGCCACGGCATGTGGTGCTTGCGTGCGAGGGTAGCGGCATATACGCCCTCCGACGCGTGAACGACGCCTACGAACGCCCAGACGGCGGTGAAGAGTGCGGCTGGGAAGACGTGGTACCGGAGGGTGCGCGCGAGCCACCAGAAGTTGGACGTCGTGTGTTCCGGGACGGACGTGGTGTAGATTAGGAAGAGGAGAAGCGAGCCGGTGGTCCAGATCTGCAACGGCAGTTCGAAGTGCGTGATTTGCGGGGCTTTGACCTGTATGGCCAGACATGACATGAGCGGTTGGTGAAACAAACGGGTCGGGCGGTGGGACGCGGGTACGGCACGGGGAGGGGAGAACGCGTCTGCGGGAGGAGCAGCGAACGGATATCACGTACGGTCCCGAGAGCCTCGTCAGCGTCTGCTTTCATGCCAAGGAGACGCGGCTTCACTTCCTCGTAGCCGGCTAGCGGGGGGTCGAACGTGACGCGAACGACCTTCGGCTTGGCAGCCGAATCTTTGGTCTTGTACTCCAAGTCCATCCCCTGTACAAGAGCGCATTAATATGACGAAAACGAGACAGCCCCTCGTTCCATCTACCCATCTCCCCTGCGCTTGGCAGAGAAGGACGGACGGACGTGCCGGCTGGGGGGGATGGTGTGGTCACGCGCACCTTTGAGTCGATCGAGAGCATCTTGGCCGACGCTATGTTTCCGTCGACCTTTCCGAAATGTTTGACGTAGGCGACGAGCGTGTCGGGGTGGGAGGACATGTACAAGCAGAGGAAGCCAGACTTGTCTGCGACCGGGTCTGCCATGATGGAGGTTAACTTAGGAAGAGGGAAAGTCACACCGTGCGATTGTTGATGGGAGACGGAGCGGTGATCTAGACGTTTCACACGTCTTCGCCGGACTGTATAACTTATATATAAACCGCACGAAAGCCGAACATCAGAGGACAGATTGCTCCCTCATTGTACATTACACAAGTAATTTAGTTGAAGAACTACACGACAATCTCTCAAACTCGTTGACAAACCGAACAATGGCAACCGAAAGACGACAGACACCGACAGAACCGCATTCTGCACGTGACTCCCGGGCCGGGGTCGTTTGTGTCATGGTTCATAACGTTCATACGTTCATGCATGATTCATGATATTCATGTTTCATGACGTCACACACTCTTGCACATACTGTATGTGTAGCCAAGGTCTGTGGCGTAGGGCAAGACAGATGTTTCAATATTTGCAGGCAAGGTACGGTATCCTGCATTTATCACTTTTGACATGGGATAGCAAGGCGGGGCCAGGCGGGCATGTATAACGGGCAACGATATCAACTTCAGGATGGACTATGTAGCCATGAACGACGACGTCGTGATTGATTAATTTGATGCGATTTTCCCATTAGTGAGTGTTTGCCGATATTGTCCAACTTACTTAGCCATCATGCCACATCCATCACACGGACTTTGACAAATCTTCGACGACACTCAGTTGGGCGCAATCAAGTGGTGCCTGGCCCCACAAAGCTAACCTGGGAGGCTATACATCTATCCCTTTTTCGTGTGTATATTTTCACAAGTCACAAGTCACCTAATACTAATAATACAGCCTCAGCTTACTTGGGCATCTATTAATGTGTGCTACTCCGCAGCCGATCTGGGGCGTTGCGCGGGACTCTTCTCCCTCTATCCAAACCCAAACCCAACCCACATAGCTCACCAGGCAGCGCACGCTTAGAATGGTCAACTTCCGCGATCCTGATGTAATTGGGCTCAATTTCTGTGCGTAGTATACACCTTCAGTTCCCGCTGTAAGCTCAACAAATTCCAATGAAACTAACTCCTAACAGTGGCCCTCGACAAGCTCTGCCACACGTTGGATGGTCTCTACATGTGGGTCTTCACTGCTGGGAATCCTTCTGCTTGCGTTCTTTGTCATGCTACCCGGACTCATGGGTCTCCAAACCAGGTGGGAGTTTTGCACCACTCTTGACTTCGAGTGGCGTGTCATCCGAGGACATCAACCCTACCGGTGGACTTTTTGGGTGTGTAGTCATGGGTTCTGTTTTTTTTTAGGAGCGGAGGACCTTGTCTTCCGAGTCCCTACTCGTGAGCCTCGGGCTGATTTTCTCCCTGGGCAGCTTTATTTTCTTACACGCCTCACCACGCTCATGGCCGTGATCATTAACTTGATCTCCCTCAACTTAACGACTAAAACGAACTGTCAGGTGTGTCTGGCGCATTACGTCTACCGCCTTGGATCCAGTTCCAACTGCTATGACTCCCCAAGGTCTGGATCACCACAGGTTACGTGAGTACATGTCCCACCATACACTTCGGTCCACAACGACAGCGGGTGTTGCAACGTCTTATCGTATAAAATTTCAGACCTGTTCATATATGAGCTATGCCTTCTCTTCACTATTGATTGTACTTCGCATGTAAGTTTTATATGCTTCCACTCTTAGGACACCCTCCAGAGGAGACGCTCATGGCACGGCCAGCGTGGCAATTTGGAATACAAATAAGGGTATTGTGGGGCTGGCAACCATTGTGTGGGGAGTAAACACATCACTCCTCGTCCCAGGCGAGTCACCCTCCATCCGTGCTGCAGACTCACCGAAACGCTGTCAAACCTGGCTTGTTACTAGGTATCGTTCAGGTGAATAAGTTATCCCAGATTAATTTAGACATTCTGAGCTTATCTATCTGTAGATCCGCTCTTCATGGATCTCGGAGGGGGGCTTCTGTGGTATACCCGACATCACAACCAATACAGTAAATATCATCTCTATGTTTGCTACGGACTTTTTCCTGCTGGTCATCATGCTCGTTGGCTTGTTTCGCATGCGCTGTCGCGGTGCAGGTTCGTTTGGTCTGGGACGCTTGCTTTGGAAACAGGTGAGGTGGCGAGGCTGTGGTATTCTCCTTCTGCTAATGTAATCCACCGGAAGGGCGTCATTTGGCTCCTGCTTTCAACGGTCGTCGGGCTCCCGCCAACGGTACGTCCTAGCTGTTCGCCTTGTAGCATCTTCCCTTCATGACGGCTTTGCGTTGTAGGTGTTCATTTCTTTGGATCTGAATGGTACTTGTTCCCCATCCATTCTTCCCACGAAGGATGTTAACTCTCCTCCCAAATTCAGATGCGTTTGATATGGTATGACTTTGCTTGCTACAATTACCACGAATGTTGGAGGAGCTTCTCATGCGTTCTTGCAATATAGATGTTCTTGATGCCCTCATATATCACCATGTCAATTGCCGCGACACGGATCTACCGCTCCCTCGCAGACTTTGCCTCCGCCACCGAAGTGTATGGCATTCTTTCGTCCTATAATTCTCCGCACTCACTGTGATCGATGTCAATTTAGCGCGATGGACTCGAGAAAGCCCCCTAGCATTGGCCGCAACGTCCCGACATCCAAATTGACCTTCGCTGTCCCTACCTCACCCAAGCGGGCGGAGGTGGCTGTGCACACGTCCCACGAGCAGTACCCGACATCCCCGATGGACCGGGACGTCATCTACATCGGCAGGGAGAGTCCCGAACGGCTGTGCGACAGGCCGCGAGGCCTGAGCTTTGATGATGACCCCGAGAGCGGCGTGGAGAAATGAGTCCCTGATTAGAAACCGGCCATTTTGGGTCCCAAGTTGATATTCGTTATGTTACGGTTGTATGTATTCCGATGAAATCAGTTCCCAGTCTATTTTAGAATGTAAAAGCGTATTCAAAGTGCGCACGTGGCTTTGTAAAGGACCTGTCACGTGAGCTACGTTAGCGCAAATCCCTTCTAGATTACATAATCATGACAGGAACATCCGGGCTTCACGCCCTTTCGTTTTTGTCTCAAGTTCCGACTTTTATGCTCCGTCTTGCACAACGTGCATGCTGGCGTACTCTCTCTCAAAGGCGCGCCCTTTCTACCGAGGCGTATTCCGATGCCTATGATGGTTCGTTGAATCCTCAACACCTTTCCGTAAATTCCTCTTCATGTTGTCTCTGTTTTAGTCTGTGTCATTGGAGGCGGCCACGCAGGCTGCGAGGCTGCGGCGGGTGCAGCACGAACGGGGGCTCGGACTTTGCTTCTGACGCAGAAAGTCGATAAGATTGGCGAGCTCTCGTGCAACCCATCCATTGGTGGAGTCGGAAAGGGTATTTTGGTCAGAGAGATTGACGCCCTCGACGGTGTGATGGGCCGCGTCGCAGGTGCGTGTAGGATCGACCATGACTGAAGGATGGGTCTCTCCTCATAGCTTACGCGGTGTTTTTCGATATGGGTAGATGCGGCCGGCATTCAGTTTCAAGTCCTGAATCGCTCAAAGGGTGCTGCTGTCTGGGTATGGTTTTCTGTTCCGACGCCCTCCGCTCGATCTCATGGCCGGCCATATACAGGGTCCCCGAGCCCAGATTGATCGTAAACTCTATAAAACACACATGCAACATGAACTCCTCAATTACCCGAATCTTCATGTTCGCTCTGGCAGCGTGTTCGACCTCGTCTTTAACCAAACCTTACCACCAGCCCATGAGCCTGGCTCTAGCAGGAATGTTTGGGCCACAATAGACGGTATAAGGCTAGGTATTTTCCTTCCGCCGTCTGCATCGATACCTTCTCCGCTGATACCCGAGTAGACACAGGCGAGGTCATTAAATGCAGTCAGGTCGTACTGTGCACTGGCACATTCTTATCCGGGGAAATTCACATCGGTATACAAGCCGTTTGTTTTCATGATGCTACGCCCTCATGCAATAATATATCCGTTCTTTAGGTATGAAGCGTTTCCCTGCTGGAAGACTGGGCGATGGTCCGGCGCGGGGCCTGTCTCAATCTCTTGCGAGAGCTGGCTTCAAACTTGGGAGGTTGCAGACGGGAACGCCGGCCAGGCTTGACGCGCATACAGTCAACCTGAAGGGCATGGAGGTGCAGGAGGGTGATGTCGACCCTTCACCATTCAGCTTCCTGAATACGACGGTTGCGAATCAGGCAAGCCACTGCACATATGTCTGACAAAATTGACTGTATTGATCCAATGTAGGACAACCAAGTGGCATGCTATAAAACTCACACGACCCCCGAGACACACCGCATGATACGCGAAAGCATGCACCTTAGTATTCACATCCAAGAAACTAAAAAAGGTTTAATCGTTTTGTTTAACCTAGATGTTACGCCGAGACTTACTCGGCGCGTAGGCCCACGCTATTGCCCTTCGCTCGAAGCAAAGGTTATGCGTTTTGCGCAACGCGAGCGCCATATTGTTTGGCTGGAGCCGGAGGGGTACGAATCTGGTTCGTAACCTCGTCCAGCATTATCGAACCCGGCTAATTAAACCCAAGAGGTTTTTTATCCGAATGGACTATCAAATAGCATGCCAGAGGAACTTCAGGAAGCGATGTTGCGCACAGTGCCCGGGTTAGAGAACGTGAAGATGTTGTACCCGGCGTACGGCGTCGAGTACGACTTTGTCGATCCAAGGGAACTGGCGCGTGCGTTTTCTTGTTGTACCGTCCTTACCCTCGTCGACGTCATTCTTCTGTAGCAACCCTTGAGACGAAGCGTATTAAGGTACTCGCTCAATGTGAATATCGGGAAATCCGGGGCTTTAATTTTTGTGACAGGGCCTTTACCTCGCGGGACAAATAAATGGCACGACCGGATACGAGGAAGCTGCGGCTCAAGGTATCATCGCAGGAATTAATGCGGGACTTGCATCACGATTTTCTGCACCGTTGATCCTATCCCGCGCTGACGGGTACATTGGCGTTATGATCGATGACCTCATAGCTCGCGGCGCGGAAGAGCCTTACCGCATGTTTACCTCGCGAAGCGAATACCGGATGACAATGCGAAGTGACAATGCAGACCTGCGCCTTACCGAGAAGGGCCGTGCAGCCGGCGTTGTGTCGGACACACGCTGGAGGTCGTTCAATCGTGAGCGAGGCGATCTAGCACGTGCTGACGAACTGCTGCGAGGGACTGCGCTGAGCCCACAAGGCTGGAGAGATCATGGATTTGTCGTGAAACTCGACGGGATTGTGCGTAGGTGAGCCCATCCTTTTTTTTCCTGTTCAACCGGAACATACCTAAGGGGCACAGTGCGTTCGACATGTTGAGCTACCCGCATATCAGAAGTGCGGACTTCGTTAAAGCGATTCCCGCACTCAACACGCTTGACCGCCGCATTTTAGCTCGTGTCGATATCGACGGTACGCGATGAAATACCATATAGTGACCTCCTGCCCCTGATGCCATGTTTCACAGGGCGCTATGCGGCACACCTTCACCGCCAAGACGCAGATGTCCGTCTTTTCCTGGCTGAAGAAAGCCTCTGGTTACAACCGACCCTCGACTATGCCCAAGTCGCTGGGCTTAGTTCGGAAGAACGCGAGCGGCTTACACGCATACGCCCTGCTTCTATTGTGAGTTCCGGCTCTATCTATGTCTTCGATCTCAGTGACATCCGCGGTAGGGTGCGGCAAAACGGATGGAAGGGATGACCCCGAAGGGCGTCGTCGCGCTTTTGCGGCACGCAAAAAAGACATATGTGGCGCATCCGGGACATGCCGACATCGCTTGATGCCCGAGTTTGAGGAAATGATTTGACAGGTAAGTGCAAATGGGGAATGCTCTGGCAATAGAGCATACCGACGGTCCACAGGACTTCACCGACTGACCGCTGTGGCGCTTCGTTTGACTCAGGGATGCAAAGTAGAACGTCCATCCGGATTCGGTATCGCCGCGTTGAGGACGCCTAGTCTTATTTTGTAACACAAGTCAATCATGGCTCGTCGCCCATCTGTCGGTGTCACGGCGATGCCGAGATTGGATAGGTGCTCACGCACAACGACAGCACGCTACACCTGGCTCCATACCAAGTGCGTATGCTCCTTGTGAGTTATGGTTCAGCAAACCCAATAAGGCTGCGGCTCTACTTAGCTCTTTCCCACCGCAAAGCCGCATGGCAAGTTCCACTGCGTTCAAGTGGTCCAACCATACTCTCGGTATGTGTAAAGGCGCAAAGTGCAGTATAGATAAGGATCGACGAGCGTTATAAGGGCCGTGATAACGTGAATTTGATTGGGCCATTAATTTCACGAAACCTTCACGGGAAGATCCGTTCCGTACTAGTCGACGTCGCATTATGCCATATCCTGTGCTGGGACTTACCTGACGGTATATCCCGGTTCCGCCCCAGGTCATAGGGCTTAGGTGCCGCGGAACACTTAGTCTTTTTTAACCCCTGTTGAAATCGGAGGCGTCATAGGCTGTGGCTCGTCCAAATGTTCCCGTGGCCCGTGATGACTCCCCTTCTAGTGTGCTCAACACCTGGCCACCGATCGGGCTCGAGCGGCACCTCCACCGCTCCGATATACTCGGCTCGCGGCCACATCCAGGCCGTACTTTAATGGTTTTCCCAAAAATTTCGCCTGGTCGGATGAATCAAACTTGGTTGCCACTAATTATTCATTAGACTTAACTCCCAATCGGGCTTCGTGGTTACCGTGATTTCATCAAGCATCGCTTCTCCTGTCTAGCTGCTTGCACGCCCCACGCGTCATCGATGCGGCCCTGTTGTCGTCCCATCATTCCTATCACCTGTTTCTCCAGTTGGCCGAGATTATTGCCAGTCTTGATCTTGATTAGTTGAAAGAAAGGTGACCGCGTGGACATGTCACCGGCGGCATTCGTGTGTCCTCCGGCAATTCTTTCATCTTTTGCTATCTCGGAGAAGTGTCGTGCGGAAAACATGACACAGCCCACACCTCCGGGACTTTTTCGCGCACATGACAGGTGGACATCAATCCTCATCAGAAATGCTATAATTGTGTGAATCGAAGTTTTCGGTTACCTCCACGCACCATCAACAGGAAAGATCGGAAAACAGGTACCCAACCCTCACACTCAATGACCTGATCAGGCGTTGTAATATCACCCCACGCCGTTTCCTTTCGGTGGCTGTCTCCCTTCACCCGAGCCGAGGGTCTTTTTTTCCATATTCACACGCGTCCCTCGTGTCGTTTCACTCTCAAAGCAGCCCATTACGGCGACACTATGTCCCAGACGTCTACAGCGACTCATAAGTCCCGAACCCTCTTTCAAACTACCCATATACCTCTTGGGAGGGCGTAAACCTAGTGCGTCTCGAGCCATGTCCGTGCAAATGGACGGTCTGTCCTCGTTTATCCTTTTCACATTTTGAGAAAACTCATGACCGTCCACCTGATAGGCTTTTTTCTTCACATCACTCCAATAGCCCGTAGCGGAAGTACGCTATTATGTCTTGTTATTCACGGCGTGTTCTATGTGAGGGATACTGCTACATGAAGTTGATTCGCCTGCCTCACATTCCTTGTGGTTGGGTATCACAGAAATAGAAAAGGAAAAGTCCGTATGATGCCCTTTCTTATCGGGCGTTTCCAGTATTGCTTCTACAGCAGCGTGGTCGTCTTCTGATTCGCTACCAACAGTCTTCAGATCGTTCGGCCTCTAACACAGGACAGCTGGGTGCTTTGAGAGAGGGGGGTCGTCCAAAGAGTTCACCACCGTCGGTGTTAATGAGTCCCGTCGATCCAAGTCCGGAGAGACCCCGCGCCAGTACACACTTCTGCCACCCCCCACACATCACTGGACTCCGCGGCTCAAGGTCCCAGTCTAGGGCGACTAAAGGCTACTTATAGGATCGAAGTCTTGACGTAAAGGCAATCATACGGCACCTCAGTTCCGCTAGACGGAGAGAAGACGTATGGGTCCCCTTTCCAGGACACTTCCCCGCCTGCTCTGCTATCACCACGCTTTATAACCCCCCGTCCGAAATTCGTACGATTTTCCTTGCGCGGGTTTGCGGTTTTCGTTATCGCTGTTGTCAAATGTTATGGCAACTCGGCTTTGCTCCGCGGCTTGCTGCCCTTTCCCCCCCCCCCCCCCCCCCTATTGTGCTGTTGCTCATGCTGGATGATGAAGCACCTTGCTTCTCGGTCTGAATCACTTGCCAGACCTCTTGGCGTCCAAGGTCCACCCTTTCATTCTAGTTTTCGGGGGACATCGACTAGATTGGGTCTACCCGTTACTTGATGCAAGCCGAATCCGCTCTCATAGAAGGGCCCTTCCGTACGGCGGCATTTGCTTCGCCAAATTTTACCCACAACGCGTCCACCTGCAGTTTCTATCTAGGATCAACGGCACACCACACGTGCTGATGTGGGCGGAATAGATAATGTTGTCATTACCACGCGGTGACCGCCTGCCTCTGGGCAGTTACAGCGCAGCTTGGCAGTGACACGTAAGACATACCTATCTTTCGGAAACCTCGCCTCCCCTGTTCGCATGGTCACGTTGAATTAAATGACGATGCCTTGGACATGCCCATCACCCGTGTTGTTGTTTATTACCTACACCTTCTGCTGGAGGTCAACCGTCCACGGCCACCTTTGGCTTATCTGATCCAGTATTTTTGCCCCCTCTGTATTCATAAGAATAATTTAATTACTTACGGCCGTTTAATCTCGACATGGGGGAAGGAGCTCAAGGTGGACCCATCTTCTCGTGGATCTGAAACGCAGGTTTTTCTCACGAATCCTACTTCCTTATTCGAACAAGAATGACTTGCTGTGACTCGCTGGCCTGCATCGTCCGCTATGGTTCCCGACTTCCCACTATCATACCTGACGCAAACGGATATTCGTAAATTGCAGAAGCTCACTTGCCTTTATAGAAGAATGTCGACACGCCCCCCAACCTGGACGACACGCAGCCTGTAGGCTGTTTTGCGCCGCCGTCAACCCCTACACGTCCATATGAACATTTCTCTTTCCCCCTACTTCCGGCTAAACTGGCAAGGGTAAACCGTAGGGGGGAGTCCGTTCGGAAATAGCACGGATCACGGCTCAAATAATCATTTGCATTGTTTGTGAGACGATGTCTCAGTTGAGCTGTAGGGGGACCCGTGCGACGCCCCGCGTAGCGCGCAACCTGACGCAGCGTTTTTCGAAAACGTGGCTCTGGCGTCAATTCCATTGTAGGAACGAGCGCCTTCCCCCGGCGCTTCTCTGTTCCATCAACCGCCCAAGGGGAGGTTTCCCATGGAGAACTGAAATTCGAACGCACGCAAAAATAGAAATAGGGTTGTCGCCATCCTCAATAGATCAAGCAAAGTTGGTCCTGTTTCAGCGGTGGGGGTAAATCATAATTCCCTAATTATATGTTGGGCTAAGCACGGCTGGGCATCTGGTCGCGACCTTGTACATTCCGTTGCGAAACGCTCCCTAGTTGGTTGAGCGCCCGTTCATATTGACGACTGATAAAATGAACGAGCGCTACGACGAGTTCGAGACGAGACTCAATAACCTTTCTTACTTGGAAGAATGGCAACTGTCTGAGATAAGGCGGCATAGATATCCTGCAATCTGCTTGATATCAATCAGAAAGAAAAGAAAAGAAGAAAAAAGACTGCGACTTTTCGCGTCGCAAGATGGCGCCAATGGCTGAGTGGGACCTAAGCGGTGTCAACCCCACAGCGCTTCGTGGTTGCCCCACGAATTTTCCACCGCATAATCGCTTGAGTTGCTCAACGTGGTCAGGGCCAACGACGTTGGCTGCTCCTTCCATTCTTCCTCCGAACACTGCAGATTACATGTGGTTGAAGCGGGGCGTGCGATGTCTGACCTTTCCCCTTGCTTGCTGCCAGTCGTCTGTCGGCGTGCTGGTGGCGATGTCTACCGTATACCAGAGACCAAGCATCTACCAGATTTATAAGCAAAAGCATGGGAATGATGACTGGGTGAGCAGAGGTTGCTTTTGTGAGCGCGTGTGGTCCATGATTACAACGAGGTCATGAGAAGGGTCATTAGAAAGTGCCGCCTTAATTCACTGGCACCTCAGCGGGCTCAGCAGCGATAAGGGTGAAAGGTTGGTCCACCTTCTCACGGTGCGCTGGGCTGAACAAGATCAAACGCAGGGCCGCCACGGTCGCGGTGTCGTGGACACACAGGCACCGCTGACACGACGGCAGAAAATGGCCATACAGTATACCAGTACCAGTGACGTGTCCGCAACATCTCGCTAACTTACCTTCCTCGAGCACCATCTTACCAAGTGGAATACTTTTTTTTTTTCTTTTTCGTCCGAGTTGAGTCATATCCTACCGTTTCGGTGGGAAACAGCAGCCGACTCGGACGGGCGCGAGTTCGTCAGTTCAGTTCGAAGGGTCGTCCTGACACACCCCATGACCGACCCCTCGTAACAGGTGACGATAGAGTACAGCAACACCCGCTCACGGTGACAGGCGGCACTCAGGCGGCTAGGCACCGTGGGTGACTGGGTGTACGTTTGACTGCTTCCATCGGCGGGATGCATAAGCGCCGGTGCCGTCAGCCAAAACAAGAACAAGAATGACGACATCATTATCAATAATGTCGACGGCTGCCCCCGGTGCATCATGTGTTATCTGCTCATTCATCGAGGTTCAAATAAGGGGAAAAAGAGGTGTTAAGAGGGGGTTGGAGGACCTGGACATACTGGGATTCTTCGGTAGGCTGAAGAAATGCCGATGCACGGCCATCATTCATGGCCATTTATTTTTTCGAGGAGCGGCTTGCTGTCTTGGAGTCATCATCGCTGGACTGCTCATGGATGGCCATGAGCCTGCGAGTGATACATACGTTGTATACAATAACTGATGAGTCTGAGTCTGATGTAAACGATGCATGCACAACTCTTAATTGGGGTTTCCGCTCCACTTCGGGGTTGTCGGGAAACGCCGCGCTCACGGGTTTCTAGCTATTTTCCGCCACAGCTAAATGGGAACACTGCTGCTGCGGGGCTGCAACATGCACAGCAACAGCTGACAGAGCCATCACGTGTGCTGGAAGTTTTTTTTCTGACACAGGGAGCGTTCGAGAGAGGGCAAAGGACAAAAAAAGATGGCTACATGCGTACATAAAGAGGAATTCTATACATACTGACTGTACCTACATGAGTCACCCTTGTTGGGGGTGCGATCAGAGTGAGATGAGAGAAGACAAGAAAGGATTGAATGCGAGCCACAGCAATAGACAAAGCAATAGAGGGTAACACAAAGAGGATAGAGGTAAAAAAAAATTGTCACACGTCCAATAACCCAGACAAGATGGATAAAGCAACGCAGATGGTGCGTACCTAGCAAGACAACCGTGAACCCTAGCAGAATATCGGGTAATGGAGTAAGACGGAGGATGGCCGATCAAAAAACGAACTGTTCAGTAGCCAGCCCAGCTCTGTAATGACGAGCTCTGCTCGCTCGCGTACACGACTCCAGGTTGTACGTGAGAGCTGAGGTGCGCATGAGCAGGTTGAGGGTGAGCAGGGGAGTCGTACGCGGATACAGCATCGTAGACTGCTGGGTGATTCGCACGTAGTAGTCCAGGGGCAACAGCGGGGTTCAGAATATGTGAATAGTCTGCGCTTGCCGTCGTCCAATACTGCGCCATCTGCGTGGGCTGTGCGGCAGCCGACAGAGTCGGGAAGGGTGGGGGTTGCGGCACCAGGGCGTCCTCGTACTCCGGGTAAAAAATGAAGGGCTTGTCACCGTCGTCTGTCATGGGCGCCTGCGAAACGGGTGCTGGACCAACCGCGGGGTGCGTCGTGTGAAGTGCGGCGGATGGCTGAGGGACAAAGGACGATGGGGCGAGAGTAGAGGTAGTTGTTGTGGTTGTGGCATAAGCGACGGGGGAGTCAACATTGCCGTGTGGGACGTTGGAGTAATTAGACGGCGCCAGTGGTGCCGTTACGGGCACGTGAGCCTGCTGCACCTGGGGAGGAGCTAACCCGTGTGCTTGAGGCGGCGGTTGTAGCTGTTGGGTGGGGGGAATGTCCGTGAATGTCGGAGCCGGGTTTGCCGGCGCGGCGGCTTGCACTAGTGCCTCGCTTTGCCACAAAGGTGGTGGCGGCACCGTCGCGTAACTCACCTCCGCCAAGTTGAGTGGAGCAGACGCAACGGGCATGCCCATTTGCAACCCGACAGTGACTGGCCCTGTGGGCGACGCGAGCACCCCAGCAACTGTGGTAGTAGGAGAGGGCGCGCTCACGCTTGCCGACGAGTCAGAGTCTGGGGAGGAGACCCGAATGGATTCCGGCAGACCAATATGGACGGAACCTCGGCGAGGGCGCCGCGGGTCGTCTCCTTTCTTACTCTTGTTTGCATTCACACCCGTGTTACGCCGTGGGCGTCCATTTGCCGGGTCTATAGAGGTAGTTGGAGCGTACGGGGACGATGAGGTCGAGTCGTCGCGGATGAACGGAGTACGAGAAGTCTGGAAACCATAATTACGCTTCTTTGTAAGACCGTGGACCTTCTGCAGATGCTTTACAAGACTCGGCTTTGGTTCTGCGTCAGAACCAGAAGGGATATTCGCAATGGAGGGTGGAGGTGAATTATTTGTGGAAGAAGTAGCTGATGAGCGGGGAGCGGGGCGTCCGTTGGCACCTGCTGGAGGGAAAGAGTTGTTTCTTGGAAGTGGGATGCGCTGTGGAGCTTGGGTAAGTAAGGATGGGGGTGGAGGGTGCGCATCAGGAAACGCGGCCGAAATTGGCGATGCTATCGACATGCCAGAGATGCCGGAAGTAGGAGTCAGGAGACTGGGGCTTACCGCTGACGCGGTACCCGCATAGCCGACGGGAGTGCGGTGTTGTGCTACAGAGGGGAAAGGGCGGCTCGTGCCGTCTTGATGGCCCTGGAAGCGCATTGATAGGTGAAAGCGATAGTTTTCGTTCACAGAAAACCACGGCGTCGCTTCCTGAAACTGTTGCATGCCGAGCTAGGGACGAAGTTTGAGCGGTAACCGTAGAAGAAATAGGCCATGGAAAAGCACGCACAATATCATAAAACAATTGACTAAAATTTTCGGATTCCTGAACTCTTGGATTCAATATCATGTGGAGATGAATGTTTCCCTATCAGAAATGTGAGCACACACGCCATCAGCACGTGGGTGGCATGAACCAGCCTTTGATAATTTGGTACCCAATGTCTGCCAGACAGTCTGCGGATCCGCGCCTGCAAGACTTGGAACATCCATAGTTTCTGATGGACCGGTTGCGGCAATGACGAATAAGTGACGAGTAGTGTTCGTTTCACGAAATGTCGCCGCGAGTAGCTGAAACAGACCCGATAAGTTAGAAGGGTGTGCGGTCGTTGGATTAAAACAAACAAAGCCCACATCAGTGGCACGAAACAAGGTCGAGACCGATATCTTATTATTGGGTTGCGGGCTGAAACGGACCTCTGGTAGATGGCTGGGGCGTGAATTATTGGGACTAGGGATTGCCTCTTCGGAGGGAGAGAGGGGACAACTTGTCATCCATAGAACCTGAATCTGCGGTGACAGACGGAGAGGTAGATAGATAGGGCCGCTTAATGGGCAAACGAGAACGTGAGGGGAGTACTGTAACGTACTGGCACGACGGGATTGACCTTGCGCACCGTACCGAGAAGAGTGGGGAGATAGTGATCTCTGAGATCAGGCCAGCGGTCGACCATAGCTGCGGAGTTTTCGATGAGGACCAGCGTGGCTAGGTTGTGCCCTTGTTGGGCAGGCCAGAAGAGGCCCGGTGGAGGTGAGGCGGACATGAGAGTAGGGGTGGGGGATCAGGAAACTGCGTGAAGCGGTGGTGGTGAGGGGGAGAGTAGGAGAGGTTATGTGGGAAGGAAGGAGGGAAGGAAGGAAGTGTGTAGTAGGGTTTGGTTGAGGGCTTGCTTAATCCCCCTCCTGGATACTTCTCAGCCGCGGGGGAACGACAAGGCAAAGACAAGCT
>Ga0307512_10000924_pt1 | contig 43192 bp, 60 predicted proteins | sample 14_EM_MG_FD_200267 | JGI IMG/M metagenome (GOLD analysis project Ga0307512, IMG submission 200267) | Populus trichocarpa ectomycorrhiza microbial communities from riparian zone in the Pacific Northwest, United States - 14_EM | ecosystem: Host-associated > Plants > Roots > Unclassified | place... | reverse complement strand
CGCATAAATCGAATTGTTTCTGCAATAACTTGACGAGGCCAAGTTTTACTGTAACATCTGCCCATGCACCTTCCTAAGAGAGGTATCACTCATGTGTGGTGTAAGCGACCTGTGCCTAATAACGCACTTCAATCTCTTCCTTCGCGGAAGCTCTAACTGTGACAGTCAGATTCTGTCCAGGTTTTGGAGGATCTGGGAAGACGCTGATCGACTCAATCTGGATGGCATCAGTGGGTAGCCCTTAAAAAGAAAGGAGAACTTGAGCTATGAGTTATGTAGATTACATGCAAAATGGCTGACCGCAGTTGTCCCAGCTCCAACTATCAGCAGTATGGACAGTGCCATCTTGATTAGTGACTGGCTGCTGGGAAGAAAGCTGCGAATTCACGAGAGTTGCAACAAATAAGGAGACGAAGATGACAGCTAAAAATGAGAGGCGGGCCATAAGGATAATTCGAAGTAGTCCACAAGTCGGAGGTAAGATGAGCTGTTGAGCGACAGCGTCGGACGACTCCAAGCCAGGTCGGGATTCCTTGGGCTGTGACGTGACATTCCATATCTCGTGACTGTGACAAATCACGTGCACATATCACAGCTTCTAGCTGCGGAGCGGTGTCATCCTACGACGCAAGCGGTCCCACATCGACAGACGCCTAACCCTTTCTACCTTCCCCCATCTATCAAACAGAATGAAGCCTCGAGATTATTGTTGCTGCGCAATACCAGTTGTCAATTTCGGAATATACTCGACTCTTGTAGAGCAATTTGCGCTGGGTATATTGGCAGGTACTCTCAGCATTGCCACACCAGAAAGTAATACTACTCCCCCTATCCTCTCTTATTCATTGCTAAACATCACTTCCCGCAGTCGTCGGCGCTGCGACTCCTTCGTTTGCCCGTTGGATTTTTGCCGCAATCTGTTATGTCGGCGCCCTGATTCAAATACTTGGTTTTATCGGTGTCGCCAGGGTTCGTGTTCTCCCTTGTCTACACATCCTTGGTTGTTCACTCCTAGCGGACATAGGAAAACAGCATACTTTTTAGAAGATACATCACTCTGCATATCCTTATCACAGTAGCTGCATTCTCCATCGCTGCTGTGTGGATTGGTATCTCGGCTTCTCGACACAACACTGCTAAAAGCAATTGTGAAGAGAAGTTCTTTACCGCATCCTCAGATATAACGTCTGAAGGCGAAACGATGTGTCAAATTTTCCCATGGGTAGACATTGGCCTAATGGCGGGTCTCTGGGTCCTCTTGGCCGTATCTCAGGTGTGTTACCTTGTTGTCGTCCCTGGCCCAGCCTTAACCCGGCGCAGATATACTTCTTTACCGTCGTTTCCGGATATGGCACCGGCCAACGCGGAGACCAAGAAAAATACAACTCCGTTTATTCCATGACCGGCCTAAACAGTGACACCGGCTTAGGAGGTCGTTCGGATCCTTGGGATTCGCGAGTGGATCCTGCATCTGGAGCCCTTTACGGGCACGTCAGACAAGAAAGCACCGCAAGTGAGACTGGGATGCTTGACAATCCTGGTGACGCTCCCCGACAGGTGGTGCCGGCACCTCCCTTCCATTCGTTTGGACAATCGAGCGGATCTAATTATAGTCAGCAAGACTCATACAAGGACCCCTATTATCGTGACCCACAACGACCGCAATAAATGGTGACATTTTCGCGTGGCGGGCATTGGAGACGTTTCAGCCATTTCCACCACTGTACACTTGTAGCCACAGAGATTTCATATATGATACAGATCTTATTGATGTGAATGGACCAATTTCCGGATTTCGATATATGTATATCTGACCGACCACGGCAGCACCTCATTGCGTCCCTTTATTTTCTTATGTGAATGCCATGGGTATTACTGTGCTCGGTATGCAATTTCCGAACCAAGACTTTTGACTGCAACGTCGTGAGACTGTCCCGGTAATAATGGTACCAGCAAAGCCCTCGTCACTTGATTTATTCGACGTGTCCTCGATCTAAGAAGACAGAGAATGACTCGGGCGCAGAGGGTGATCTGAACGAGGAATGGATCTACGATGCTCTACAGCCGAGTTAATGGTAGTCATGTACAAGTACAGACAACAAAAAAGCGGATGGTGGAGAGATCCCAAGTATGTGCACTTTGGCAACAGTGGTGACTCGGACTCGTGTGAATGGCAATAAAGCCGAAATGGAAAGATGAAATGATAACAAACGACTCTTTGGTTTGCCAGTTGCGGCCCTCTCAGCCTCGATGTTCTCGCGTGTTTTCTATTCATCACCGTTGGTCGCAGCATTGCCCGAGACCAGTCAGACACGAGGCCTTCTGTCTATATGTCTTTTCCCATATGCTCTTCTCTGCGCGCCAAGTTGATATCCCGAGCTGTCGTACACACCAGAACAATAGGGTCCTATTGACAACGTGGCCACCACCTCTGTGTGTCCATTCCTCGGTTAACGCCCCCCATTCCGTCGTGACAACGGCTGGCAACCTGCTATCTGACACTTGAACCCCCACGTCCCCTCTCGTGCAATAGGCAGGAACCGTTGCCGGACGGCACCCCACGGCCTCTTATTCGATCTCGCTTGCCGTAAGCCCTGCAGCGGTCTACGGTTGGTGTCTCCCGCGGCAATCGGTGCGTCTATACAGCCTTCCTTCCCGCATATCACCTTCTCGTTTCTTACGACTCGTTCTTCCCGCGTCCACCATCGCTTCTAGCCCACTCAGGTCTCACTACCACTACCGACCAAAGACTTCCGTTATCCGCCTATCATGCCCGCAATAACCCAAGACTACGAGGTCTTACTTGTCATCACAAATGACTCCCACGATTGTGCGACGGTTCAACTGTTGCGGGACTACGGGAGGCATACGGGCGCGATAGTCTTGCTTCAACCGACGGAGGCTGTGACGCTGGTATTGGAGGCAGGGTCGACGTACAAGTACGTTATCAAAACGCAGTCGAAACTCGTCAGTGTATCGTAAGTAGTTTCCCACTTTCCCCCGCTGCCTTCAAAGATTTCCGTTGCTCTCAGTGTGCGGACATGGCGAGACGTTCAGTGCTCAGTCTCTCAACTCTTCTCGAGTGTGGTGACGATGGCACCACCCGACGCTATCAGTCCAGTCAACGGCATCACAGTAGACAGAATATGGAGAGACTATCGATTCAACCTATGGACCGAAACATGATTTGAGTTAGTCTTGACTACCACCCCTTTTCTTTACCCGGCACGCCTGACGTCCCTGCGTAGCGACGCTGAGCGTATTGTCCCCAGATTGGTTTACATATCATTGCTTCCGATCCCTATCGACGTTACTTGGTGAGGGTGCTTTCTGAATTGTTATTTTTCTCCCCCGATACGCTTGCACTCAGGACTGTCATCGCACGCCCCACCGATACCGCACATTATTAATGATACATTGATTTATTGCGCTTCCTGACCGACCAACATGTCGTGGTACATTTCTCGCTCACACACTTACTTATCAATGTCCTGTGACTGCCACCATGCGGGGTCCATGCTCCCATCTTACCCCATGGGATTGAGGCGCTGACGGCACACTGCTCATCTGCATTGTGGCCTGGAGTCGCGGCGGGTATGATGGAGAATCAATCACAGTAGCTCGAAGCTTCTGGGCGTTAAACTTATCGGCCATGTGACCTCCTGAGATTATTGCGGTGGGGTTAGAGAACGAGAACAACAGGGCCAGACAGTTTTTCTGTGCTGATGCCGTCACAATTACGCAGAACCGGCGTACATCGTGATGCTTAAGACTTCGCCACTCACCCCAATGACGTGTAATCTGCTGGCAAGAACTTCCAAATGGACCGAGACAATTGGAGAGAATCCCCTCCTGTGATTGATTCGTGGTTCGCCGGTTGATGTTGGTGATCGCCTAGACCTCGGGGTGCACATTGAGCGGGATGCGCTTTCCGATCTTCAGCCCTGAGTCGGATCCCCATTGTCTCTGCTAACATGCGCGGTTTTTCACGGCGTTGAAACACCTTTTGTTCTCGATGTGGCGACCTCAGCTCATCAATCACGACACTTCTCAACCTGAGACATGGCGTGTATAGTGGTGACTAACTCATGCGGCGCTTTCCTGAGATCTGACGCTTCTAAAATCGGTCCATGTGTAAGGGGCAAGTCGTCTTCGGCTCCTCTGACTCGCGAGGACAATGGGCCCAATTTGACTGAACGCTCGCTCGATCTTCCTGTCGAGTTTCAGCTGGCTACATCTATCTAGTATGTCCCCACAGCCTCAGGAGAGTACCCATCGATGCGCCTTCGCTAGAGGGCCGGTCTCTGGTCTCCGTCCTCAGTCGGAATGCTGACTCCGGGGTTTCCCGGATTTGATGATCTACCATTGACAATTTCTCACTTTTGGTAGGACACGAGCGAGAAGCAGGCGTCTGGCTTGCCAACTGGATTTCGGCTGCAATTCCTACCCCACCGAGCGCTTTATTTCTTACTGTTCTGGAACCCCCCTGTATCGAGTAGTAGCGCCCAGAGGTTAACGCAATGAATTGTTCACTCGCACGTTTCTGCCTCTCCATGTCTAACAACGACTCGGATCAAAGGGGTGTGAGTAGATCGGAATCCCAAGGCACGTTCGCCATGAACACAATGGGTTTGACTGTGAATCGATCTCGACCAACTGACGCAGCCGCCCTTTGCAGCTTCCTTTTCAGTTGAAACAAAAGAAAAAGGTGCCGACCTCGTGGCTGCAAAACCCGCTCGCTGTTCGCACTTTGCCGATCCACCCACTACCGTCAATAGCTCAAGTTCTCCATTTATCTTAAGTTAACTTAAAAGCATTGGCCGTTACGTGGCGCTGGGTACCTGGCGACTTCGATAGGCGGAATTTTCTCCTGATCGTGGTTGCTATTAGCACAGGTACTGTAACTCGCCACTTGATGGACGTCAAAGCATTGGCCCTGGCAGCTACGCTCTAGACGTGCCTCTGGAACTGCGTCCTCAAATACGAGACGAGGTGTGACCCCTTCCTCCATCACAAGCACTGACTGGCCATGAACTAATCGGGTGGAGCAGATTAATGCTATCAGTGATGCCCAGCGAACCCCATTACCACCTCGTTGACGATGATTCCGCTAGGCATATTCGAAGCAATGTCTTAAGATGACCAGTCGGCTCACCAAGTAATGGTTTGGGTGTCACAAGCATGTTCTAGCATTGTCGCCGGTTTTTTTTTCGTCCTGGGTCATTTACCCCCTACTTGCTAATTGTTCACCCTCCAGTTGGAATTTAGAGACCCATTATCCCAGGGATTTGAAGGTGGGTATGATGGCCTAAGTGCTCTGCTTCTACAGTAGGCTGTACTGACACCTCGTTCTAATGACTGGAAATGTGAACGAATAATTGATAAAGATGGCTAGATCCTAGATCTGACGACCTCAGTCGTACTATGGTGTGGCTCGGCGGCATGACTGGTCCTATGTGTCACTTGACGACATTTTCGCATAGACGTCATGACTAGACACAAGAGAGACGACACGAGCATGTTCTCTCTCAAATGTTTGCCAGTAGGAGCAATAATACATTACCCCACAGACATCACGTGTTTAACCGGGTCTACACAAATTCCATGTTTACTGCATCAAGGCAGGCTTATTTGTTTACTTAAGTATGTCATGCATTGGGCAAGTCACTTCTACACAGCGTAACATAGAAATGAGGCTGACGGCCCAGAAGGCATCAAGGGGATGTCCCATTGTGTAATACTAAATCGCCAGAACGATGCCAGAGGTTTGGCTCGGCTCGGAATATCTCACGCTACGGGACTGGGCGACGTTATTGAATTGAGGTGGCCAGGTGGCAGCAGAACCTCTTATATATTCTACGCAGAGGTTGCATCTGTGCAAACACTTTTACGGCCAATGTGGTGAGATGCCACCGACATTTCTAATCGCAGGAGAACAAACAATAGCACGTATGTCATTCAAAAATGTGATAGAATAAAGAATAAACGAACTTGTCAGCGAGCTAAAGAAACACACGTCACTCAGAAGCCATTCGCTGTTCAGTTGAACGTACCTTCTGGGGTTTTTGCGATGTAATCAATTGCTGAGGAGAGAAAGAATAAGTTACTATACAATCACGGCAACAGACAAACTGGGACTTACCCTGCTGCACCGTTTGAATCGCATCCGCCTCCTCATCGGGAATCTCGATGGAGAACTCCTACAGAAGCGCAAAAGATGATATTCAGAGTGACACGACTGCTCAAGATAACGTTAGAACAAACCTCCTCGACGGCCATGACAACTTCGACTGCATCTAAACTGTCCAGACCTAGATCTTCCGCGAAGGTGGCGGAGGGCTTGAGCTGAGAGCACGTCGTGAGTACTCCATAATAATTCATCTCGTTCTATTGCAAACCTTCTCTGGGTGGACCTTCTCAAAGGATTTCAAGACGTCCAGCACACGCGTTTCGATTTGTGGCTTGTCGAGCGTGCTAGCAGCGGAGAAAGCCGCACGTTGAGGAAGGCGGCTCTGGTGGAGTCTGGAGAGAGAAGGAGAAGCGAGATTGCGCGTTGCCACACCACGAAAAGCAAGACGAATGAACGACATGGGTGTATCTTTTGGGGGTTGGCTTGAGAGTGAGTGAGCTGGACTCGCTCGTGCCAAAGCGCGTCAGGCACTCCGCTCGGAGTTTGCCCGTGGTCAGCTGACCCCAAATCAGCTCTGCACCTGATCCGATCCAGTATTCAGGTGCATTCAGGCGCATCCAGGCATTTGTCGGGGCAATTACAGTACTAGTATGGTACAGTAGATTTCAACTTGAGAGCTCTGATTGCAAGACGACGGTTATTCGTTCACACACCGGGCAACTGAGCGACAATTTGTGTGAAGCGTGAGGTCGAGGTTGAGATGAAAGTCAATTCAAACAACTGGCGGTAGAAGTGAGTCGACTTGAACTCTTCGTGAGGACCCGCATTAGTGAGTGTTCCACTACTGTACTGTACGAGTGTTCACACAATCCTTCAACATAGCTTAAGACTGAAGTACGGAAAAACTGTGCGAACATCCATAAATGCGGAGTTTGCCGAGTGAGCTATGCAGTTTGAGTCACGGTGGCTGTCACTCATTTGAGAGCTGCCCACTCACCTCGAAACGAGACAAGGAACAGATTACGCGCAACACTCGGCGTCCCTCCGCCTTTAGCTCATCCTCTTCTCTTTTTTTCTTTTACAGGTTGGCATCAATCATATTTACACGTTTTACCGCTTACTCTCCTCAGATTTGCGATGGCCACGATTTCTCCAACCCCAGTCGTCATTGACGGCAAGGGTCACCTTCTCGGTCGGCTGGCCTCCATTATATCCAAGCAGATTCTGAATGGCCAGAAGATCGTCGTTGTACGCTGCGAGGAAATAAACATCTCGGGCAGCTTCTTCCGTAACAAGGTGTGTTGTGTTCGCGTTCACAACCTACCGGATACTGATACTCATTCGCCAATCATCCAAGCTCCGCTACCACAACTTCCTTCACAAACGGCACATCGTCAACCCCAAAAAATCAGGTCCTTTTCATCATCGCGCTCCTTCTAAGATCCTCTTCCGTGCTATCAGGGGCATGGTGCCCCACAAGACCTCCCGCGGTGCTGCCGCTCTTGAACGCCTGAAACTCTTCGAGGGTGTCCCACCCCCTTATGATAGGAAGAAGCGAATGGTGGTACCAGAGGCTTTGCGGGTCCTACGATTGAAGCCAGGGCGGAAATACTGCACAGTAAAGGTGAGTTGACAATGACGTCCAGGTTGACGATGGCTCATCGAAACTTAGCGCCTCTCTCACGAAGTTGGTTGGGGCTACAAGGATGTTATTGACCGCCTCGAGGACAAGAGAAAGATCAGGGCAAAGGCCTTCCATGAGCGCAAGGTGATTATACAGATGGTACTATGGCCTACGTCGTTCTGAGGTGCTCTTTTCAGCTTGCAGCGACCAAGCTGCGTCAAAAGGCGATCGCTGACAATTCGGCATCGTTCGGGAAGCTTATCGCTCTTGGCTATTAGACAGAACATGCAACTTTGTTTATGGCCTTGTGGGAGTATGTTCTATCATGAGCCGTGTAATTCCATGCTCTTTATATTATGTCGTTCCAATTGGTCAACATTGACCAAGGTGACGAATTTGGTGGTCCACTCATCAGCCCAAACATTCGTCTTAGACCCGACAATAAACATGTATCATGAGCATAGATATTGCGGCGTCTTTAGCGTAATCACGCGAGAATGAGCCGTCATTACTGGGCCTATTTCAATCATCATCGTCCAGGTTAGCTTGCGCAGACAGCTCTTCGCCAAAAGGATTGCCCTGCTCTGCAGCCTTCTTCACACTCTCGGCTTTCTTCATCCTCTTCAATTCGGCTTCTTTCTCCTCCCTGGCCTTTTTTGCTAAATAAGCCTTACTGCCAACGACTTTTTCTGGGTTCTTGCAAATCTTCAGCCGCCGGTCGATCTCGCGTACAACGTCTACCGATGGGGTATCTCCATCCTGAGTGATCATCCGCTTGATGGATTCAACAGCCTCAAGGGCAGTATCAGCATTCTTTGACCGCGCCCAGAATGCTGCGATTTCGGGGTGAGCAAGTGACAGACAGGCCAGAGCGATCTGAGAAGGGGGGTAAACAAGTTCCACGTCAGTTAATCGAGATGTGCGGATATGCTGCAAGGCCGTGTCATAAATTCGCTGTAGTTTTTCATGCGGGGGAGATTGTGGTAAATCCTGACATGGCTTCAATAGACAGTCGGTATAGGAGCAGGCAAACCCGAACTTGAACGTCAAGCCATATTCCCCATAACGCGCGATGAGCATGCCATACAGCGAATTCGAACGCGAGACTTTGAGCGACCAAGAATTCGAGATCGAGGACGTCTGACGCATTTGTTCGTGGTATGTTCGAGGTGTACGATTCGAGCGAGATCGGGTGATTGGTGGTTTTGGTGGCGAGGAATAGGGCTGTCAGCCTGAAGTGAGAGTGAGTGAACACCGAGCCGTTTGGACACGCATGAATCACAGTCTTACATGACATTCTTGGGATGCCAATCCATCACCGTATTCTTTAGATAGAACCGTTTCAAGTAGGTGATTCCGGTGGCCTCTACTTCCTCCGGGAAGCGAAAGTGGCCGCAGAGTTGAGATATTTTGGTGATGTACAGCTTGACGAGAAGATGCTCCTCGTTGGCGTCAAGGAAATGAACGTCAGACGACGAACCAGGCTACATATGAATGGGTTCGTCTCAATGGCCGTGCGCACGATCCGTCAACTACGGCATGTACACACCGAATCGCTTTCGAACGTATTGCGAATGGCGGCCACTGCGCCCTGGTTCAGCGCCGTCCTGGTCGCCTTTAATTGCTCGACCGACAATCGCCAGTTCTTGTACTGAGTGCTGTTCTGAAAGAGTGGTATTTTCGCGGCCGAGCTAGCGTCGGGAGAGGTTGATGATTGCAGCATGGTTGATGGGTGCAGAGGGGCGGTGCACGATAACCCATGGCTTGCCGTTATCGTTATACACTGTCACAAGCGCAGCATCCACTATTCGTTATACACATTTCAGTGAGGCGCTATCCCATATTTTACAAGAGTCGATCTTGTCTACATGGCCATAGCTATCAAATTGGCCCAAATTGTCATATCAACTGTCTACGCAGCCCAGCTAGCGATCGCTGACCATCTGAATTTTATGCGGTCGATCCAGGCATGATCGTGGCGCTCAGGCTTGAGCAAATTTTGTCTCTGTTGCCAAGATGAAGTACATAAAAAAACATTGCAAAGTGGATCAAAGATAAGAGTGAGACCGGAATAGAAATAGATGGTGCAGCATCAAGACCATGAAAAGATAGATCAAGACTCCTCCATTTTTGCCGCCTTTTTCTCTTTCTTGAGACGCTTGCGCTCTCGTCTTGCCTCCTCATCCTCCTCCGCCTTGACCTTTTTCTCCTTCTTCCGTTTTTTCTTCTCAGCTTCTTCCGCATCACCCTCAGCCACTACGATAGAAGTGTCCGCATCAGTGGCTTCAGACTTTCGTTTGCGCTTTTTTTCCTTCGACTTCTCCGGGGAGCTTGTTTCTGCGGCGCTAGGTTGCTCGACCTTCATTACAGGAGTCACAGCCGGTGGTGTGACTGTTGACTGCCCTGTTGGCTGCTGGCAAAAATGCGTCAGAAGCGTATACACATTCATCTGAAGAGGGCTCATCAAACCTCTCGCGTGTAGTCAACATAGTCTTTGCTCCATTCTACGGGAGTAACGCCTTCGATCTTCTCACCATGCTTGCCCAGTTTGCCCTCCTTTACCATCTTCTTTTTCTCCATTGCCTTGGGCCCAAGACCCCAACGTCTGGGATACGTGTCTCGTTCCATAATGCAACGCTTGACTTTCGCAACTACGCCGTGATCGCATGTGGCAAGTTCAACGGTCGACATGAGTGCAATGGCTAGGGCAATGGCCTCTCCTTTCGTAGTCATGAGGACAACTTCCTCGTGAACAGATATGTCTGCCTCATAACGGAGAAGTCCTGGAATCATGAGCTTGGCACCGTAACAGACGGCGTTGACGGCACTGTCTTTCACCACAATGCGTTTGTAGCCAATCAATAAGGATTCCAATGGGCGGATAACGCGACGCAGGTAAGATTCTATGAGGCTACATTAGCGTTGTCGTTCGACAGTGGTGTGTGGAACCCGTACCGTCCCGTGTGTTATCATATGTCCATTGAGCGTCCAACACATCGTGCATAGTGACCATATCATCGTTTTCTGACAGAGCACCGCTGCGCACACGCCTGAGCTCTTGCATGTGACCGCCAACACCGAGAAGGAGGCCGAGATGTACACAGAGTGTCCGAATGTAAGTGCCGGCCTCACATGAGACCCAGAATACGGCGAGGTTGCGCTTTTCATCAAACTCCAAAAGCTTAGATTCATGGATGGTGCGTATACGAAGTTGCCGTTTCACAGCGGAGATGAGAGGAGGACGTTGGAAGAGGGCCCCCGTAAGAGTCTCCAAAGCACGAGGAAGAGCGGTAGGATTGGGGAGCGCAGAGTGCAATCGTAAGACACAGACATACTCCTTACCTAAGTAATACCATCAGCGTCATCGTTGTCATGTGTCAAGCGGACCCACCAGCACTCTGCTGAGACTTTACGAGTCTCGTTGCACGGTCGATGCAAACTATCAAACACCCTGTAACCTTGGGATCAAGAGTGCCGCTGTGGCCCGTCTTTTCAACGCGTAGGATTCGTCTGAGCCAGGCGACAACTTCATGCGAAGAAGGGTTTGACGGCTTGTCCAGGTTGATTACACCAGACCTGCAAATGAAGAACGATCAGCCATAGCAAAGGTGGAGATTGCCTTAAACCCTGACTTGATGTAGGATGTGATATCCCGTTTGAGGGGACTACAGCCAGAAGGGATGGGAGTAAAATGGCTTGATCGAACGAGGAGCTTGTCATAATTCTTGAGAAGGAGAGGCCATTCTGCTGTTGACAATACTGGCTGTACAGATTCTGGTTTTATGGAGAAATCACCTTGTTGTTGAGCGGAGGCGATTCTGGCTTGTGAAAGCGCGGCACTCATCGCGTGTCGCGCTCAAATATCTTGCATGAACGTGACGGCTCGACTGCAGTCTGTGGTGGTCACCGTGGGAATGTCGGAAATCTCCGATATGAGCTGCACAGTCGACAAAACCCAATTCAGCCACGAACCTTACCGGTTATATCTGATAGACACTCACATCCACTTCGATAGCCACCATGGTTAGTCATTGGTTTCGCTTTGCTGAGTTTCCTTCTCAGTAGGCTGAAACCATGTTCTCTAGCCCAAGGCCCCCGCATCAAAAGCGTCTGCCGCGAAGCATAAATTCGTCGTTGACTATTCTCGTCCCGCGAATGATGATATTTTCGACGGAGCAGCGTATGAGAAGTTCCTCCATGACCGTGTTAAGGTCGACAACAAGCCGGGCCAACTAGGTGACAAAGTCAAAATTACGCGTGATGGTCTGTGTTCCATGTGGGATTCTACTATGTCTGCTAGGGCTAACGAATCAAACAGAACGTAGTCATAGGATCACTGTGACCGCCAATATCCCCTTCTCAAAACGATACCTGAAATATCTCACCAAAAAATTCCTCAAGAAGAATTCTCTACGAGATTATCTTCGGGTTGTTGCGTCAACCAAGGACGTTTATGAGCTCCGCTTCTACAACATTGAGTATGTCGACCTGTTCTTCCCTTGTGTCGCGCTTTGTTCACTAGACACTTCTACAGGGGACCTGATGACGATGAAGAAGAGTGATCCCCGCGTGGTCAGTTGTGTGTGAACGTGTAAGGTGATTCATGGTGCTAGCTGTTCTCATATCCTACGTACTACATTGTTCATGATATCGTTGAGATGCATTTTTAAATCACAAGTGCGGCGCGGCCTGATCTACTCGGTACATCATGTCGCTAATTTGTATCATAATTCATCAGTAGTAGGGACTGCAACATATCATGAATCTCGTTGACGTTGGCAGATGGGTAAACCGGCGCTCAATATAAACGTGTGACCCGAGGATCCTCGCTGTAATTACAACTCGCCGTAATTACAATAACGATCAGGACCATCATGATAATAATAAGGGTGAGCCGTTCCCGGACTGACACCTGCATCACCCCTCTCTCCATACTACCCAATGTCTCGTAAGGCCGCAAAGCCCCTTCCCAAGTTCGAAGTCGGTAGGTCCTTACGCCGTACCAGTCACGTCCAGAGTTAGATGCAATTTAGGCGACGACTACAAGCTCCTCCATAGTTTAGGTGAAGGCGCTTATGGCACTGTGGTCGCTGCTTTACACAAGCCATCCGGGCGACAAGTTGCGATCAAGAAAGTGCTCCCCTTCGAGCATACCTTGTTCTGTTTACGCACGCTGCGTGAACTGAAATTGCTACGTTTCTTCTCGGAAACATGTGTAAACGAGAATGTTAGTTACACCTCTTGCCAACTCCCGATGCTGTTGGTTAACAAGCTGATGGTGTCTAGATTATCTCCATCCTAAGCATCGTCAAACCACCTTCATTGGAAGAATTCAAGGAAATATATTGTGTGTGCATCTAGCCATTGACACATCCCCCTCATTCACAGTGTATGACAGTCATCCAAGAACTGATGCAAACTGACTTACATCGCGTGATTCGCACGCAGAAACTGACTGATGACCACTGCCAGGTGAGACCGTGGACAACGTTTCAAGTGTTGATATTGATGTGGTCCTATAGTACTTTGTATACCAGACAGTTCGGGCTCTCAAGTCCATCCATAGTGCGGGCATCGTACACAGGGACCTGAAACCAGCCAACCTCCTTGTAAACGCTAACTGCGACCTGAAGGTGTGCGACTTTGGTCTTGCGAGGAGCGTAAAGGCGGCGGGCTCGGAAGGTGGGAAAGATGTCGGAATGATGACAGAATACGTCGCTACGAGATGGTACCGCGCCCCGGAGATAATGCTGTCATTCAAGATGTACACAAAGGTGCGAGCGCCAGGCCCGACTTCTTGCCACTTTGTTCCGACCCTTACTCACGAACCACGTACGTACACGCATGCACATTTCAGGCCATCGACGTCTGGGCAGTGGGCTGCATCCTCGCTGAAATGTTGTCTGGGCGTCCTTTGTTCCCTGGGCGCGACTACAGCCACCAATTGGATCTCATCCTCGACGTCATCGGCACGCCTAGTCTGGAAGAATTCTACGGCATCACCTCCCGCCGCTCTCGCGATTACATCCGATCATTGCCCATTCGCAAGCGGCGACCGTTCACCGCGCTGTTTCCTCACGCCTCGGTAGAAGCGATCGATTTCCTCAACAAGACTTTGGTAAACTCCACGCGCGCTGTATCGCCCCTGCATTGACCCCGACACCCTTTTTGTCAGACCTTCGACCCCAAAAAGCGATTGACGGCGGAGGAAGCGCTCGGGCATCCATATCTCTCGTCATACGTATGTACCCCTTCGGTAGCTCTCGTCGTCGCGCGCTCAAATTCTTACCTTATATCGAAAGCATGACCCTGACGACGAGCCAGCCGCACTATTTTTAGACCCTAACCACTTCGACTTTGATGGTAAGCAGTGCAATCAAACGCCAGGTTCCCCTCATCTCATATTTGCACCAGATCCGAAGGTTCCTCTTGACAAGGCCCAACTCAAAGAACTTCTCTACGAAGAAGTCGTTTCTTTCGTCCCGTCTATTTAAATAACTCGCACCTGCTCTTATTTTCTGCAATATCTATTATCGTGAATTCGTCCTTGGGAAGACCAGTGGTGTCTTAGCATACCCTGATACCCATTGCACGCGTGTATTTATGTAACTTAATTTTGCACCTCACTCCACTTATTAGTAGGTTTTGGTCCCATATCCGTTGCAAAAACATCAGTGATACATTCCCAGATATACAAATGATAAGAATAACAATATGGATCGATCGCAGTTGAGACGTCGATTGATCAGATCGGTAACGCTACTCCACTGATCAAAATCAAAATCCTGTCCTGGCTCCTGTCCAGAAACCAGTGGCAACGCCCTCGACGCCAAAATCACCAAATCTCGTGTCTCCTTCCAACTCGGTGCCGTACATCGTGCGTCGCACCAGGGCTGCCGGCGTCTCTTCGACTCTGCTCGGTACCGAGGTCATCCCTAATCCCGCACCCAGATCGTTGCTGGTCGCTCTCCGCCGGCCATCAGTCGAATCTGAATCGAGGCTCGGCATGTCGTTGGACGGGTGTGGAGGCGTACGGAGTAAAGAGGTAGGATCAATCGCAGATCCATGCGTAGCTGAGGAACCAGGGTTTCTGCTTTCAGGCAGGAAACCGAAGGGGCGAAATGCGTCGCTTTGTGACGAACGTGTGGCGACAGCCCGGTGGGGCATTGGAGCAGGACTGGGAGAATGAGGTCGTTCGGGGTACGGAAGGGTACTGAGAGCCGGCGAGCTCGACCGATCGGGTAATGGCCCAGCTGGAACCGGCGTCGAGGTCCCCCCAGGCTGTGTCACACCAGGAAAGGCGAACGAAAAAGGATGCTGATTCCCCTCTGCCTGCGAGGGATCCAACTGCGAATCAGCTGGGTGGAGGTTAGTCGGGTTGTCGAAAAAGTCGAAATCTTGATCCGTGAATATCACGTCACCAACCACGCGGTCACCCGAACGCTGCACCGAGGCTGCTGTTGTACGTGAAGCCTCAGGGTGTCTTGACAGTGTCGTCCCAGGAGGTGAACCATCCCTTATTGTAATGTCCTCTGGGTGTTCATGCGCTGCTGTATTCGAAGGGCCTGCAAGGGGTGCTTCGGGTGCATCATCCGCCGAGTGTTCCATCTTTGCACGCTTTCGGCTCTGACGGTGAAGACCCGTGCGAGACTCTTTGTCCGTTGTATCCTCCCGATCAGTCTCCAGAACAGCGGTGGTATCACAGGCCTCTGCGGATCGCTGTCGCTTTCCCAAAACGCCTGTTTGCATCGGTACATCCCGGGAAGGGGGTTTCGTTGGTGATCCTGCGGGCGGTGGCGGGTATTCGAATGCAGGGCTTGATTGGGATGCTCGTGTATGTCTGGTTGGCTCGACTGGCCGGTGCACTCTGTGCGTAGGATGAATTACCAAAAAGCTCAGGCCATGAGCATCTATTATTTACCTAGCATTTGATGGGTTGGAATGGCCATCAGGCGCTGAGCTTGATGAAGGAGGGAAGTTCGGAGGGTCATGCAGGGGTTCTGAGCTCCGATTCTGTCGAGCGCGGCTTAATTCCGACTGTAGTCTTTCCATGGAGCTTCTCAAGAGTTGAATGGATTCTGCGTGCCGATGTAATTCCCGCAACTCGTTCATTATTGTCGTAACCCTGTCGTTTAGCGCAGCTACTTCTCGAGAATGGGCCGCTGCCTGTTGCTGAAGTTGCCTCTGCAGCGATGCAACCGTGCGTTGTAGGGGCCGTACCTACGGAAGTATGAGAAAGAAGAGAGATTAATAAGAGAATACACACTTGTTCCTCTACAATTCGCTTGATACCCGCCTGGTCTATATTGGTGTCCATAGTGGAAGTTCTACGAATACGACCATTCTCGATTGTCCGTGATTGAGGGGTCCCGTGGCTGGACGGTGGTTGTGGTACATCTTCCGGAGTCCCTGTTGTGTGGAGTTTAAGCGTCTTGTTATCGAGGGGACACAAGAGTACAGACCTGTACAAGGGGCAGAAGATTGGTCTGAGAAAGGCAAGTGACAGGGGGGATGAATAGGTCCAACAAACCTTCCACAATGGGCGCTGGCGTGGGTTTTGCGCCACGACCACTCCGTGACTGTACGCCCTTCGCAACGCTGCTGGCTGATCTGGTCACTGTCCGGGGGCCACTTCCCCCGGCAACGGTGGGACGCCCAATGCCCAACCGTATCTGGGCATCGCGGGCCTTCCTGGTTCGGGTCATAGGCCCGGGATGGAGACTCGATGGAGCTTCGGAGTCGGGTTTGACGTTACGGTGGGTCTCATCCTCGTCCGTATCTGAGTGTATGATCATGGTGCTCGTCGAGTGTAAACGTGACCGGGTCGAAGGTGGTCGAACGACGCCGCGAGTCGAGGGGGCGCGTTGGCGTGAAGGGCGACGAGGGGATTGTGAACTAAAGATGGGGTAAGTGACCGCGAAAGGAGGGAAGGTAAGTAGGTCTAAGACGAACGGGGGAGAATCGAGGAGGAGTTCAATCATTGCTTCAGTCTTGAGATTCGCTTTGAGGCCACGTTCCTGTGCGGTTTAAACGCGTGTAGATTAGAGTTGACGGAAGTGAAATCAACACGCACCTTGCATACCCTCTGTAGATCCGACCGCCTCATACTCTCGAGGAGTTCCCTTGTCAATAAAGACCGGTTTGTCATCTGAGAAACGAGGTGTGAAGGGGAGAGGGAGGAGAGAGGGAGATTGAATTGAGTAACAACCTCGTGACCTCATTGGATCCCTTTGAACCTGACTCAATTAAACCCAACAAAACCAACATCACAGCCAACCAAATCACGTGATCAAACACGCTGGTTCTGGTTCTCGTTCGTTCAATTTCACCCCAAATTCAACTTGTCTGGTATGGCCTTTTGTCGTCGTTGTGGTGATATAGTCTCTGGCCCTCGCTGTGATAAATGCGGGGGTCTCCCCGTAGGTACGTTCTCTATTTCCTACTTTGTCCCAAGCCAACCTTAATTCTCTCAAGCTCCCGTGATACAGTGGAACAAACGGTCAGAGCAGGCGGCCAACAAGGACAGATGGTCTCAGACCTATGTAGCCAAAACCTCAACCCACCAATCTGCTCTACCGAAACGCGTCGTACCCCAGCGCCCTTCTTCATCCCATTACTCCCAAGGTGCTACTGCTGCACTCGCTTCTCGTGTCTCAGAACACATTGCTTCTGCGACCAACTCACTCCCCTCCTCCCCCGTTAAACATATTAGCGTCAGCGAGGATGCTATCTTGTCAGCTCCCGACGTGATTTCATCCCCATACACCTCCGAACTTTCTAAAGTCTACGGCTCAGTGCTTCAACCCAAGGAAACGTTGGAGAGCTTTCATTGCCATGTCTGCTCCGCGCAGTTCACGCCAGATGCAACCGTATATCCCGATCCCACAGATGCCTCTGGAGGGCGCTATCTGTGTCGTTCTTGCTTCTCTCAGAATGGTGGGTCGCGCGGAACTTGTGTCGAATGTTCCCGTCCCGTGTTAATCCTGAAAACCGAGGGCGGATTCATCGAGAATGCTGGTCGGGTTTGGCACAAGAAGTGCTTTCATTGCTCAGGATGCGGAAAGAGTATCGGCGATAGTCCGGTGGTGGATCTCCTTGGTCGCCCATCCTGCGCAGCGTGCTTTGACACATGCCTCAATCGACGCGATAGCCCTGGGAAGTCCAGACCCTCAGCTTCCAAAGAGAGTGTTGACAGTTTTGGCGGGTCCTCAAAGTCAGCCTCAGCATCGAGTCCAGGAAAAGCTCGAAAAGGCAGTTCAACTATCGAAGAACTCGAGCAAGTACTTGGCATCCGACGCCGCCAATCTGCTGTTGAAATGAACCCGGATCAAATAGTTCCCCCTTCCGATGTGGCGTCAAAATCACGTCCTGGTACTTCCCAACCTAGTTCTTCGTCGTCCCTTCCATCATCCATCCCAAATGACAACCTCCCTCGTCCCACTTCGACCCCAAAGGATGTAGGCCCGCCCTTACTGCTGAACTCCACTCCTCCGAGGTCCACTACGGGCACGATAAAGGGTCCAACAAAGGCCACGTCGGGCGGTATCGAAGCAAGGAAGAAATACCCGAAACAGAAGAGGTCACCTCTGGACAAAGGTGAACAGGTTACACCAACCCGTGGTGGGCGTCCCAACGGCGATGTGTTAGAGACTCCTACCAAATCACCAATGCGCTACTCGGACTTCCGCTTACTTCGTCACAAAGACTCCGCATCGTCGATAAGAACGGATCGAGATTCAATGCTCTCTCTTTCTTCTGCAGCATCAATCCCCTCACTGGCCTCCGACCATTCGGACACGGCGACAATTTCTTCCGGACCCTCTTCTCCTCCCCCCAGTTTAATTGGCGAACACGAGGATTTGTTCAGTCTTCCATCCTCGTCTCCCCCTTCCAGTCTCTCCGGAAGATCAACCAAGTCTACTCCTAACATTAGACGTTCGGATCTTAACAGCGAAACATTCCATGTTTCCACAAAGGTACCGCTACCGACTTTTAGCCGTGCCCATGCGCACTCCCCATCCCCCGACGCGACGTGTGCAAAATGCACTCTTCCTTTGTTCGACGTGGCGCATGGCGGAAGATACGTCTCAGTACCCGAACCCTCCTCCACTGGCTCGCTCCCTAGGACGTACCATGCGGATTGTTTTAGATGCAGGATCTGTAACGGTCTGTTTGTAGAAAAGGAAGCTGGCCGTGCAGTCTTCGTACGCGGTGTCAGAGGCGCCTGCCACCTAAACGTGAGGTTTCATTCTCATACCGGGACGGCTTTGCTTATCCCCGTTTTAGTGTGCTCCGGTGGAGAGAACTGTTTCTCACAGGCCTGTGCCCGTAACTCCCCGTCTGAGTGTGCATCGTCTCTCGGGGACACCCTCGCAAACCTCTAAGGAAGCCACAAACTCACCTTCAACCCCTTCGTCTACGACGCCCTTATCTAGTCGATATTCTGCACCCCTCCAATTTGCGTCTAGCGTCTCGAATCCTATGCCTCGTTTTGGCACGTCGACACCTTGCCCTGGATGCTCCCAGAGTGTATCACCTATGGAACGTGGGGTTGTGCCAGGTCCTCAGGGTCAGCGATGGCACTCGTCATGCTTGGTCTGCGGTGGCAAGCAGGCAAAAGGGCGTGGCGGCAGGAGGGTCAACGGTCAACCAGGTTGTGGCAAACAACTGGACAGTTCTGCCAAACGGGACACCGGCGCGGGGGGAGTCTGGTGTCGGGACTGTTTGGTAAGTGCCCTTTCCATTCGCATTCGCGTCTTCGGGGCTTTATGTGATCATTGGTCTAAATTTAGTTACTCCTTCCCCACGAGCTACGGTCCTCACAAGCATCCCCGACGCGTTCATCCCCTTCAAGGTCTAGGGAGCCTGATCCGGCCGCCAGTTCGGCCTTTGATCGCGTTTTACCTCAACACACTGGCCTCACAACCATTGCCCGCCAATTTACGGGGTTGTCAGGTGGGACCGACACCGCTCTGGCTAGACATATAACCGGCGGCCGTCTTAGCCCGACGAAGCAGCTAGGTACCCCAACCAAAGTTGCCGTCCAATTCACTGGTGGAGGTTCGAAAGGAACACTCCGTCCCCGACCCAAGTCTGCTATTGGGATGAGAGGTGAAGGTCGCGGGATGTTTCTGGTACAGCAATTGACAGGTGGCGGTGCGTTGTGAGGTGATGGCAATATGGGTGAATGAAATCGGGTTAACGTTAACGGACGGTATTCGTTTTAGGCAGTACGGTTTAGGCGCCTTGTGTTTGTGTGTATTGTGGTATATCATTAATTGAATTAGTGGTAATACAGCAGGAGACGGGATGAACCCGGATGTGCCTTGCCTTGACTTGGCTTGACCATGGAGACCAGATTGCGCGCCCTGTTTCGATTCCCAACATTGATAGGTACTGTTTCCGCCGTATGACTACCAGTGCTGGTCCGTATCCTCTCTTTTCATCACTCTCACCGTGGAGTTTCTTATCTCCTTTTTCTTCCTTCGTTCTCTTTCTCGTTTTCTCTTTCTTCAAGGCCTGGAAGCTTGTCTGAGACTTCAGCAGGCTGTTGTCGCTTTTTCTTTAACGCAGGCCCACATCCAGGATCAGTCCAACCCGTACAGCGGTAGTTGTCGACTACCGCATCGTACCCCTGGTTCTGGAAGTCCCTGCCATTAGTGTCTGACCGAGATGTCATTTCCATCCCCGCGAGCGGTGGTCGATTTGTCGTTGGTTAACATGGGCCGGAAGACCGCCGTAAGCACTGTGCCGACCGCTGTGCTCCCCAACGCCTCATCACTTTCTTTACCAGGTCGACAAATTACTAGCGGATATTCCTGCGTTGTCTGTCGGGCTACTTGGTTTCGCTACTCTAACGTTTTTCATGATATTGAGGAAAATCAAGCTGTCAGTTTTTCCACCAAGTCCACGCGAAAGCACACTCTCACATTTCCTCCGTTTTCATTCAGGGCCCCCTTTCTTGTTCTCTTCGCTGCTCTCTTCACGTTTTTTGCGGCAATAGTCGATCTCGCACGAATATCCCTTCGACACGACAATAACGGTCGCGTACGGTCGGACACCGAGAAGATCACCAGATCGCTCATCACGGCCCGTGAGGCTCTATCCAGCGTTGCAGCTGGTCTCCGTTTCCTCTATTTCTGGGCTTTTGTCGCCCAGCCCCCGCTCTGCGAGCAGGGCTCGGGCTCTTTTCTGCGTTTACACAGCGGGAGTTGGTTGCACTGGGGACTGACAGGGGCGGTGTTGCGATCGACTACCTTTTTGGCCTCAATCTCAATCTTGGTACTCCAACTTCTTTGGCGTTTGGTCAAGTCTATGCGTACACTTGGACCTATCTACAATGTCGAAAGTGCCCTCGAGATAACAGCTTCAGCCATTTACATCGCCAAGTTACTTCTAAATTCCACGATTGTAGAGCCATCTTGTCGGCGGGAAACACTATGGCAGTACTCGACGGCATTGTTTGCCTTGCTCATCAATTTGGGTGTGGGAGTCGGGAACATCTTATATTGTGAGTCTCTTTTTTCCTATAGAAGTGTGCCAATTGAGCCTTTGTTAACTTGACCTATGAAGTCAGATTCTCGGAAACGGCTCTCGGTCGCCTTCTACACGCCACTGAGCTTTACATTCTCATCGTCTCGAGCATGGTTTTTTCTTTCTATACTAAGGTCCATACTGCACCCCCCTTACCCCAAGTGCAAATGCGCGACAAACGGGCGTCTTCGTTCCGCGGCCTCCACGTCTCATTCTACGATACTGGTCTAGGTTTGGTTGGAGATGATATCACGAATCCTACCGGACCGGCTCAGAGTACCTCATCTTGGCTCAGCTGGAATGCACCGCTGAGGCGTTCTAGCCAGTGGGGGTCCTCATATGAAGACGAGAGACGGCCGAGGTCCGAAGAGGAGGCTGAACGCGGCGTCAATTCATCCTTCTCTAAGGAGAGACTCCCCTCTATCCGGGATGATGTCCCGCCATCCAGTGTCGACTCATCTGCCACCGATCCCATTACCCGAGGAATTTCTGAAGGCTTCTCCTCACCCACTGTTCGATTGCCCGCCAGTTCCGTGTATGACAATGGCCAGTCATTTACCCCTACGGCGGCGGCTATGGCCACCTCTCCGGACTCCCCAACTCTTCCTTCCGATGGTATCAGGGGGCCACGGGAAAGCAATCGTCCTTCTCGGAAGGGAAGGCAACCCAGTGACGGATCTATCGCCTCTTCCCAACGGAGTGGCTTTGAGAATCTGTTGCGTGAGCAAAATGAGTTGGAGAGAAGCATTGCAGCTCTACGGTCGATGTTTCCGGGGCAAGGTGGAGAAGAACCAAGAGGGGGAAGTCCAGGCACCGTTTCCGATAGAGCCGAGCCGAGCCGGCTTCGAGAATCCTCAACAACGGGATATGGGCCTACATCAGCTTCAAACAAGAGTGAATTTTCCCTTAGCGTCTTTCCTGAACCACCCCAAGTGCCACAGATTACGGCGACACCTACCAGAACTGGCCGACGGACCTCTATGGCGCCAGCGCCGACGCCTACCCAAATTTCTTATGCTGTTGAAGAACAAGTTTTACCCGTCTCCACCGCGGAGGATGAGGTCGCGATTTTGTCATTCGGGCGCCGCACAGAGTCGGCTGGAACACACTACGACGTGACGTCGTTCATTGGAAGTGCGCCTGCCATACTTTCCTTTCGGGATGTTTGCCGCTAAACTTCTAGTCATAGACCTAACAGCTCCTAATCAAGGATCAGCCGCTCAGCTTGCGATGTACCTCCGGGACTCTTACACAGACTCCGATCCTGATAGTGTCGATCAGGCAACCATCGTAACCGTCGAACGGAGACCGTCAAATGCGGTGATCTCTCGGCCACAGCTCGTGGAGAAGACATCACTCGTCTCCGAAGTCCCCGTTTCTGCCAGTAGTTCCACCCCGGGTCGACCGCCTGAAAGACCTGCTCGCGGTATTCCCTCTAGGCAGCTGTCCCCGTCCCCACCACTGCCAGCATTTACCCGAGCGCCGCGTGCATTGGTTACCCAAACTGGACGTGTCGTGGGGTTACCTCCTCGACCAAAACGGTGACAGCCCGACGGGAGATCAACAGATGGGGAATGTCCTCAACACCGTTGCATATGAAAAACGCTAGATGGGTCCCTGTTGTTACCATGACGCTACTCTAGGCATGAAGGAATTCTAGCACATTCATTTTACTTGTGAGCAAGTGTATCTTGTATCTTGGACACTACTGTACATCATCATTCGTTCCTTCTCAGCTGTGTATTTGTTTTTTCCCAGGAAAATGGTGCTGAGATCGCATCACATAGCACCTGGCCCGCTCCCCCCAGTTTCAAATGGCGCAGCTCGACCCTTTTCAAACGATGGACAACTTCATCCTGTGCTTTCCCCCTCTCCGGATCTGACCGTATTTCTCCTGTTCCGATGCAGCCGGCACAGATGATAGTCGTGTTGTGTTTTATAGGGTTTCCTCGACGGGCACGCTATGTGACACCAGAATAGTACGGTGTGTTGGGCAATTTACCTTGCCCGTTGTGCCCGAGAATTCCCAGCGCCCGCTAGGTGAGGATCCTCCCCCCGCTTCGGCTGTCTAGCATATAGTATACAATCTGATTGGTCCCCACACCTTGGCATGCTGTGTACAGTACTGATATATATGTATTGTATTTGTATTGGAGGAACGTAGCTCGAGCCTGAGGCTCGGTAACCAGACGACACCGCGATCAACGAGTCACATCAATCTCGGGTTGTAATATAGCCGCATCACGACGGCTGTCTTTTTCATCATCAAGAAACTTCCCCGCTCAGCCTACAGGTACATTGCCCATGTGCACCGACGTCGATAAGGCAGATGGAGAGCAAGTTTATTCCCACGGCCGTGCTAGGCTATACGTCGCTGGCGCTGGCACTTGGCGCTACGTGCAGCCATACCTGATTTTCGGCGATTCCTGTTTCAAGTTTGGCGCAAGCGATGCGTATTACTGGCAAAACGTGAGCTCGATATGGATGGACAGCTCCCGAATAAACGAACATGGAGTCCTGTACTTGTCTAGCTGCGATGGACTGCCAGTGGGGCATCTTGCTTGCTGTTTCATTGATATTGACAGGATGCTCTGCTCTCTCTCAACCGTCGTCCAGACAGTTTATCAAATAGAAAGGCCGCAACGACACTCCAGCCACCATCTTTCAGTTGACTTGACTCATGTACATGATCGTCAGGTAACCATTCAGAATCCTGGACACGCAGTCGCATCGATGTGCTATATCTCATCGGCCTCCGGTACTGGTAGATGTCATCCAGTACTATTGTGCTGTACATCCCCTCAGTTTTTAGTCAACCTTTGAAACGCTTTCACGCCCAAATTTTGGACGGATTCGGTATCGAGCTGGCAAGCTAACCGAACGTTGATCTCGACCCACATATCACATAGAGATACGGATTCCCGCAACGTGATGCAACTGACCTTTCTAATCGATTCTTGACTGGAGTCTTGTTCCACCGCTAGCAAGCCGCGAATGTTCCGACCAGGGTACATGAGACCTGCAAGCTCAAACGGGCCCCTTTGAGGCAGTCCTCTGATGATGGAGAAGGGATTGTTGTCTAACGCTACGTCCAAGACCATCACGGCATTAATTATTTGTGACTGTTGTGAACCGTAATTGCTGATTTGTAATGATTAGTTGCTGAGATGGAATGACGTCACTTCACTCGTCTGCATCATCGATGGCCAGTTTCCCTGATTACTATGGTATCCTCAACGTCCCAAAGGGTGCCTCAACAGAGGACATTAGACAAGCTTACAGGAGGGAGTCTTTGAAGTCGGTATACGACTCGCTGTATCGTGGTTTCGCTCTCATCTATCACTCCCCTAGGACACACCCAGATAGACTCTTCAATGCATCCGTCGAAGAGAAGAAGGTAGCTACGGAGAAGTTTCAGGTCAGTTCGCGCCTCCTGTGGGATCACCGTCCCAGATATTCATGGTGATCCACCCCAGGCTGTTGCAGACGCGTACTATGTGCTCTCTGACCCACAACGCCGCCGCGACTATGATAAGCTATCCTCGAGTAGATCTTCCTCTGAGAGGACTAGCGACCCAAATGCTTCAACCAACTTTTTCACCACGTTTGCCAGCATGTTCAGTAGCGGCGCGAGTAATGGACAACCCGGGACTGGAACCGAGCAACCGGAACAGAGACCAAACGCGGATCGAGTCTTTGGTGATGTATTCGAAGACGTATGTTCTCTATTCCCCTTTCTTCACCCTTCCCCTCCCTTCCTCCCCTATTTTTCTTTATCGTTTCTCTCCCCCCTAACGATAGAAGGGATGCATGACGACTGCTCACCCTTCTTTTTCGACCCTACCTAGCTTCTACGGCCCGAGGTCGAGCGGCATCTCCCGTTGTGGACGTGGCTGGGCGCAGCATGCGGTGCAGGCCTAGGCTTTATCACCGCCAACGTCCCCGGTCTTGTTGTCGGTGCGTATGCGGGGAATCGTCTTGGGGCCATCCGAGATGCAAAGGGAAAGAGCGTGGCTGCTGTATTCGCCGAGTTGGGCGGCGCGCAAAAGGCAGAGGTCCGTCGAAAACGTGCACTGAGCTTCTCCCTCTAACTCCGTTTTGATTTCGCCCTGGTTGCAGATCTTGCGTGCGCTCGCCTTGAAGGTGTTAGGTGTGGCATACACTTGAGGGAGCTCGGATGACCGGTTGTAATACTATCTATTCGTGGGATGGACCTTTTTGTACTCGGCGATTGCGCGTCAGGGTGGATAGTTATGTCAGATATATCATATAGGCCAATGTCCGATATTTGGGTGATCTCGGCAGCCATGCTCGACCACGACAAATTGTCGGAGGTCACCTCGACAGTCTAGGTCTGCTCTTTTGAATTAGACGGGGACTGCCGGCATTCTGCAAAATGAAGCATCATTGCGCAATGTTGGATCAATTCATTCTTTGAAGCGGCATTTCGTAAACAGTAGGGGAGCAGATTCCCATGACACTTTTTTTGGGGCCTCGACCGCGTCTTGTATACTGTGATGCCGAAATAGCCCGAGAACTTCGAAATATTAAACCACGCAAATCTTGAAGTGTACAAAAATATTATCAAGATGAACATAACGTCATGTGGATGGAGCTAGTTATCGAGGGGCCTTACCCTCACATTGATTCCGGGCGCTGGGTGTGCTCTATTTCCTCGGGAAGGTTACACGGCCATGGTCGTCGCTTGTGATATAGTACATTCATACGTAAATAGCGGAGGATGAAAGAAGGGAAAGCCATTTGCGCAGATGCTTGACATTCTTTTGTGTATTTGAACACACTTGTGCAGGGGATGAAAGATGGTGTGCCAATTGGAATATACAGTGATTATTTGATCTGGGATGCTGATGATCCGGTTGCTAACGAGCGTGGGTTCGGATGTCCCACGTCGTAATTATGCATGTCCCGCCTGATTCAAGGCCTGGACTATCGCCACATCTCCCCGGCTTCTGAAGCGCCGTCGGCATGAGTTGCCGAGACCCCAAGTGCCTCCCGGACAGTGCTGTAGTCATTTAGGCCCGCGGCACCGTTAGCTAGCGCGAGTGTCAATGCAGCGATGGCCTTTTCCTCGCGGGAAGACGGGGGAGGCATGACGGGCGGCGGGGCAAGTGAATGGAGTGAGGAGGTGGAAGAACTGAGTTCTAGGGGAATGGGGGTCATTTGGGGTGAATCCAAGTCCATATCACCAAGCGAACGGGCGCGCTTCTTGGGAGGACTAGCAGGGCACGGAGACGTGGCTCTTGTCACCGATGATGTCGCATCGGACAAGATTAGCACGTCATCTTCATTGTCGGAGTCGAGATCGTCGTCCTCGGACGTGGCTCCCAAGGGGGTCGACGTTCGAGTATTAGATTCGCATCCGCGAGAGCGTCCATATGACGGGAAGGTGGTGCTGAGGCGGTGACCTTGGCGTGACAATTGTGGGCGAGATAATTCCCAATCGCGCATACGCTGCACGAAACCTTCCGAGGCTTCTGTGACGCTTTGGTGGAGTTCCCAAAAGGCGTAAGAATGGAGAGCCGATACATTTTGATCAGTCAATACAGGATGTGGACTTGGCTTGCAATGGGATGGAGAAAATGGTGGGTAAGAACTGCGTGGTCTAAGATCGAAGGCAGCAGATGTAGATGGGAAAAGGGGGGTTGGGGTGACCTCCGCTGGAGCCGCCAACCCCTTGGTAGGCTCAGAAGTGGCAAAACGAGGCTGGAGGTTAAGGTAAGTGTGGCCCTGAATAGACGGCATATGGTGGGACGTACGGAAATTTGCTGTGTGCGAGGACGTTTTCCGCGTCTCCAAGAATCGAGGTCCCATTGACGAGGGAGGTCCTTGCGAGAGTGGGTGCGTTTGGCTGGAGGGTGACACAGATCGATACAGAGTTGGTCATGAAAAGATGAAGGAGTGACAGAAAGAGACCTGCGTCGTTGATTTGAAGGACGATAGGGAGACATGCAAGTGATGGAATCGATCAGAGGGAAGTCGAGGTCGACTGATGTCATCCTACTTTCTCATTTCCTTTTTTTTTTCTCACGATCTTAACAATTTGCCCTTTAAAATACACACACTCCATTCTCGCTCCATCGACCCTTGGCCCCTCCTCAGCATCCCCTTCCACCATGCCGTCCTCCAACTATAGATATGTTAACTCGGGCGCAGTATTCATGTCAATCACGTACAATTTGCACCAGTTTTTTCCCTGCCATCATGAGTCGCGTCTTCAAAATAACGTGCGCCTTCGAGGGCGAATGCTCGTCTTCCTGAAGGAGTACACCAAGCTCCTTGTAGAGAATTTTATCCCAGGGAGAGTACAAGGCCCATGTCACTTTTATCGGAAATCGCTGTGAATGTTTTCACCAGAGAATCAAGAAGGCATTACCCAAGGAATCGCCAGTCTGACGTAACAAGGCCAACTGCGCCTCACATAGTGTCGGAGCCACAAGAAAGCCCAGAGGGGCCTCGTCTCCAATATAATGCCCAGTGAGGATTAAGATCAGGACATCTCTTAGATAGTCCCAGATCTCGACCACTGTGGACGTGTGAAGACTCCCAAGGTGATCCCGAGCCAACACACAGGATGCAAGGCACGCTGAGCAACTCGTAAGCTACATGCCGAGACTCTTGCTGAGGTGTGTGGACTTACAAGCTACAAGGATGTCTGAACGTGGACAAGATAGGGCAAGTTCCCATGACATTTTATCGAGCCTCGCAGTAATGGACTTGTTCGAGGCGATGTGAGATTGGCTACCCATGGAGGAAAAAGCAGTAAGGAAATGACAAGAGAGACATGAGGTGTCGAGCATAGACGCATATCTTGCAACTGCAGAGAGGAGGGCCAAGACCGAGACTTCCGAACAGAGACTGGGCAAAGCATTACAACCGATCGTCAAGAAGTTCAAAACCAGGCACGTCGATCGCATTTCGGTTGATGTTAATGGCAAACGCGCCTTCGCAGCGGAAGAGACCTCTCTATAGCAACAGCAGCAGAGGTGTGGTAGCACCGAACAAAGCACAACGGTTACACACCTCTCCAAACCTTCGATGGCTGGACAAGGGTCAGTATCATCAGCACATAAAAGGCTGCACCTACTAGTTTCCAACATCTGAAGAAACCTTGATTGCTTGTCATGCTGTAGTGTTTGTATGGCGACTTGGATTTCGTCCACATCTATGTGTGTGAGGGCTTCAACGAGCGCTTCTCGAGCTATCTGATGCGTGAGATGTACTCAGAGGGTTCGCGCATGTCTACTCTCACCCTCCAGGCTTACAGCTCTGATCATGCATTCGATAAAGATGCAGCACATAGATTTAATAAGGACCGGCGTTGCCTTCACGTGCCAGGAATGGTAAGGGCTGAGAAGTTGGGCGGTCAGCCAGCAGGATCGATGTAGTAGATTCGACCACATGGCTGGGGTGCTCTCTGATTCTTGACATGACAACGAAGTGGAAATATGGTTCAGCAATTCCTTTGGTGCATCCGTCGGAGGTTGTGTATTTGTAGGAATGAATGACGTACGGTGATTACGATTGTTGCACCACCAGGGGATGACTTTGCGGCGCCTGAGAGCAGCCTCTGCCAGTCATGATGGCGCATCCATCGCATGCGCAGACACAGCCCATCAGCGTGACATATCCAAGCAGCTGTCTAAGCCGTAATCATTGTTTATAACAAGAGTCTGGGTGTAAAATAGACTAACCAGCTGCGTTATCAACTCGATATCCGCGAATCTAGGATCATTCCATACGGTCCACACCCAAGGCACGGCTCGTCCCCAGGAGAGAAGCACGATTTGAGCGCCATCTGGGTGAGTAAAGGGCAATAGCGTCGTTCCTAATGTCACACTAGAATCAGGATGGATGATGGCATGTATGAGATACAGGGCTTCTTGAGGGAACACATTGGGAAATTCGCGTGGAGTCTTCCCATCAGAGTAATTTGTCTGCTTGGTCACCTATACGGACTGTCAATTTCGTCTACGGAGAGGTTATGTTACCTACTGAACACAAAACCAGAATCATGGCGAACGTGATCCTGTCCGAGTCGCGGAGGCTCCTGTCAGGGCGAGTGCCTTCCTCATTATTTTCACGGACGACAAATCCGTTTGAAAAGATCCTTGACAAGTAAGTTCGGATGACTTTAGCCAACCAATTCGGCGTCAATCTGTTCCTAAAGTCAACGGTGTGAGCCACTAACGCACGTTGCGTACAGACGTATCGACTCTCGGTTTCATCCCAGAAAGTTCTGGATGAAGAATATATGCGGCAAATATGAGTCGCAAGGACAGTCGGAGTAATGTGCATGAGGCCATGTTAGACGTGAGAAGGTCCAAAATTTCAGCCCAGGTGTCTGGATATCATCAGCAAGGGATACGCCCGCTGGCAGGTTCAGCTTCGCTTACAAGGCAATTGGGAAGCAGCCCGGATTGCGTCATTTTCCTTTTGCATGGCGAGCGTGCCCTCCACACCGTCCACATCAGTAGTGCCGCTGGCAATGTAGACAGAGGCCATGGCGACGTTTGCAAGTATCACATCAGCCCAGGATACAACGGCGCCTTTCATGGACACTGAAAGGAAGGTAGCGAAATGGAATTCACGCCTATATGCAAGAAGCTTGGAAAGGAACCATTCGCTCACTGAGCACAAACAAGGAGTTAAGGGTTATGCCAAATATGACAACGCTACCCACTGATTTCTTTGAGCTCTTCTATCAGGTCATTATGGTCGCTCGAACCTGCCGATGCCATTTCACGAAGGGCACACACTATGGTGCTAGACGCTCTCCGGATAGTGTTGGCGTATGTGGTATCCTGGCTAATTTATATAGATTCTCATTCAAGCTAATGTGCTGAGTTACCTCAACTAGAAGGCGCGTGTCGACAGTTTTCAAGGCTTCGAGAGCGACATGCACCTCTTTGGGATTTGAACGCCTATCTGTCTGCTCTGATCCGGAGCTCCGTGATAGTACCATTGGTGTTGGATAGGGAGCATCACCAGAATGGCCCTCTTCGGAATCTGTGTCTGTTGCGCTGTCCATGTCAGTCAGAATACAAGTACAAAGGGATGGTGAGAAGGGAAGTAGCATATATTGATTATATAATCTACAACACATCAAATGCATCAAAGGCCGCGAATAGAACTCAAAAAGGTGGTTACATTTGACTGCGTTTCGAGTATTTCTTCACTCAGAGAGAATACTGCGTCGAATGCCTCGGTGGATTCAGCACTCTGCAGATCCTTCATTTAGCCAGCGCGTGAGGATACAACGATAGGTGGGGTACAACTGACCTCGGGGCCATGATAAACGAGATCTTGCCACTCCTCGTCCTCCTCGGCTCGAAGAGACATGAGCATCTCCCTTCGCATCGTGGACATCCCACCCTGTAAATCCCGACCTCCCTTCTCCTCCGCTTTACGAGCAGCGATCTGTACCTCTTTAGCTTCGCTAGCCGGCTTCTTCCCCTTTTTAACAGGGGACACTGGCGAAGCATCGTCAGGCTCGGGTTGTGAACCGCCGCCGCCTGAATCAGAATCAGAATCGCCCCCGCGGGGCCGTCGGTTTTTCCGATTAAGAGCGTCGAGATAGGTCAGGGTGGGACGTAGTTGATGAGTCTCGTTGAGGGGATGTAAATGTAATGTACCTAGATAATTATGAGCTTCACCCGGACGGAATAAACGAGCAATTCACCATCACGCACAACACCCAGCATGTATGCGCCGACGTGGGGAATCTCCTCACTCCTGTATCGAACTTCGGACAAGCGAGGTTCTTCCCCTTCCTTTAACTTGCTTCCACTAACCTGATTCTTCTCATTGTCATCGTCCATCCTCCCAGCCCCTAGTTCCTTCGACCTTTCGGCACTCCATACTTCGGGACGGGGATCAACTGGGACGTGAACTTCCAAGCGGCGTGTTGTAGGCTTTAAGCGAGCTCGGATGCGTTTTCCGCTTATCGCGGCAGAAGGAGGGACGTCCAGCGGACGGTTAAGGAGAAGATACTGGTGCAGTTGGAGGTTCGGCGCGAGATTGTTGGAGAAGTGAACAGGTAGCACGCTCACGACGCGGTCATCTGTATCCATTTCTCAGGTGAGAACGGGCTCGGGCTGGTTACGGGACGTGTGAACCCAGGCCGGGCCGTGTGCTGCCTCTGGTGTGACTCTAACTGGACATGGTAATTGCCTCAATCTCTCTCTTCACCACATTATTGAAGGTCAATCATCTCAGTGGTTGGTAAATCTAATGGCGTATAATATCTAGGACTATAGCTTCACTACTGCTTTGTTCAGGCCGTAATTTTCCAAGGATGAGAAGAGCCATCTCCATCCATCTTTCTTGAGATTCAGTCGACGGCTTCTTTTGCAAACGTTCGCTCAGTACTACGGCCAGCTTGTTTCGAAGGTGCTTGAGTGCCAAATTTGTCTTTGCGGGAATGCGGAACTTGATTTTGTTGCGGTCTACGAGGGCAGCATCCGACACAAGCTACGAGTAGACTTAGACAGCGAGAGCGGAGATGAAACTGAGCCAACCTTGAAACTGCAGTCTCCGCAGAGTAATACCAGAGCGGCGTCATCCACCGGGCCTGTCTCCCAGACGTATAGCTTTTTCGAATGCCTACAAGGTCTCCATTTAGAAGGTGATAGTTTTACGGAGACGGAGACTAACATTATAGTGAAGAACGCTAGGTGGTTGACCCCAAAGTCTTGGGGCTTCCTTCTAAAGTTGACGGAAGACGGATGGAAAGCTACGACCTGGGAGTTGGTGATGGTAGATAGCTGTCCGTCTATTTTGAGTATTTTCGGGTATAGACCCGCCGTTAGAGTGGCGTTGATGAGAGCGTTGTTCTCAGAATGTATATCAAGCTCGGGAGGCAATAACATGAATCTTGTCCGAGACCGATGGAATCGTGCTCTGGAATAAGTACGGGGTGGGTACAAGCACACTGAATGAATTAGTACAAACATACCGTGAGAGCTGCCTCACGAAGGCAATGTCAACTTGGATGAGCCCAGCGTCGATCAAGTACCTTGAAGAGCGTTCAATTCATGTTACAGTGAAATAAAGGTGATGCTTACGCAAGGAACTGTTGCCGGAGTTCTTCAATCTGCTGCAGGTTCTAAGAAAGACGGTGAAGGGATGTTCTGTTCGACGAAGGGAAGAGCACACCTGTCGGCTGAGAAAATTCGTCCTACAAAATTTCCGTTCAGTGTTTCTGTCGGAAGAAACTCGTCTCCAACTTGCAAATGCATTGTGCATCGTCAGGAAATCAGAATTATCTGCGATGACATTAAGTGAAGTTTTGAGTGCTCGAACACCGACGAACCACTCCGGAACGAGCTCTTGGCCCTATCTGCCTCCTCTTCGTGACCGAACGGCGTAAGAAATGGGGACTTTGAGTTTAAGGTCGCAGCGATGGTAAGAGCCGGGTCTAGACAGCGGAATATGGTCGCCACAAGTAGGAATTTACCGATGTAGACGTCAGTTGGCAGAGCGCTGAGCAGACGACCCAGAGGAGTAATTTCCTCATCAGGCGTCAGAGCGCGGACCTGAAACAGGAAGATTCAAAGCATGAGTGATAGTTAAAATATGAACATTGATCAGGCAAACCTCAACAAGCGCAGACACTGCCCTTTGAACGTTCACAGGCACTGGCGGGTCTAGCGCCCGGGACAGTACATCCTCAATAGACGAGCCAAGATCAACCTTCAGAATTTTGATACGAAGGGCAAGATCCGACAAACTCAACCGCATGATTTCGGGATCAGGTTGGTCTGCCAACTGGGGGATGGTCTGTCCTCTGCAAACTAGGATGCAAAATCGGGCTTACCCGCGTATCATGATGAATCTTCGTAAAGAGGTGGAAGCACAAGCCCTCCTGAACTCTGCCCGCCCGACCTCTTCTTTGAGCTGCGTTACTCTTCGCCACATATGTCTCCACGAGACGGCTGAGTTGGCGCCTTTCATCGAACCTGAGGGGCATGTATCAGAATTGCGCAGATGCACGACGGCGAACTTACCTCATTTCCTTGTGCTTTCCGGAGTCGATCACGCAAGTGATGTCGGGGATGGTAATTCCCGTCTCGGCAATGTTCGTGGCTGAATGATACGTCAGCCGCGATCGCATCTACGAATATTCGCCAACCTAACACAATTTTGCGGATGCCGGGAGGAGGCACATCGAAGACCGCCGCTTGATTCTCGCTTGAGATGGATGAATGTAGGAGATATATCACGAAGTCATCGCTGGAGCTAAACCGAGCGTGCTCGGCTAGGAGATCGTTAAGGCGGCGTATTTCTGCTATGCCAGGAAGGAATACGAGGATGGCTGCGGAATACTTGGCATAGGCATAATCAAAGCACAGGCTCTCCATCAAGCGCATAATCAAGTCGTATGGAACCACACGTTCATCAAGAAGATTGATGGTCGAAACCGTTTTGGGGGAATACCGCGTCCCGAGCTTGACATCCTTTGGTGCTGCCTCGTCGTCGTCGTCGTCGGAAAGGTTTGCGCCCACAACGTCTTCAGACCATTCTTGGTTGTTCTTTCCCTTGAAAAATGGATGGTTCACTGTAAAAACCTCAGAATCCAGTCCTGGGGAGCGAAAGGTGACGACGGACAGCGCTTTGCGTAGGGTGACGTTTCTGTTATGGACCATTGCGTTAGTTCCACCACGTCCTCTAGATACCTGATGTCCACGGGGAATGTTCGACCAGGGACATGGACCACTGGGCAATCTCCAAAATAACGAGACATTTTCAGAGAATCGAGCGTTGCAGACATAAGTACAACTCTGGAAAATAGGTTCATCACAAGATGTGTCAATGAGGGTTGATTGTCCAACCTCAGATCGGGTCTTTGCACTAGTAATGCCTTCAGCACAATCAACAGAAAGTCCGATTCAATGCTTCGTTCGTGGACCTTCATTCCGTTAATGATTGGGGCGATAAACGGATTTTGGGAAACACATTACCTCATCAATGATAATATGCTAGATTTAACATCAGGTTATCCTGTCAGGACGCTAGTCATCAAGGAATGGCATTGGCCCACCGTAATCTCATCGAAGCCGATCCCGTTCTCGCCCTGCTTTCCGTCTCCTTCCAGCATCCGAATAGCGATACCGTAAGTTATGTACGCGAGCCGCGTGCTGCGTGAGGTGTAGCTTTCTAGGCGAACGGAATAGCCCACGAGAGAGGCAGGTGTGCCAACCGCTCCCGGGGAGTCTCCCAACTCCTGAGACACACGATGAGCCAGAGAGATTGCGGAGATCCGTCGAGGTTCTGCACAATAGATTTTGCAAGGTTTTCCACGTGAGAGCTGGTCTTCGAGTATGAACGCTGGCACCTGCGTAGATTTCCCGCTGTTGAACATGTTGGTCATGGAAGGAAGACAACATTGTTCAGACAAACTGACCACCCTGTTTCGCCGCTCAAAACAAGAACTTGAGAAGTCTCAAGTGTCTGAAGAATTTCGTCTCTGTATTGCGCGATGGGTAACCTGTGTCGCTGGGACTGCACTCTATAAGATAACACGCCATGAGAAATACAATACTCCAAACTGACTAGCATATCCCTGTATGACGACGACAACCGCCGAGCCTCGAAGGCCTGCTTGATTTGAGCTGACGTTTCTCTTTCTCGGAAGTGTTTTTCCGGATTGGAATTATCGGTGCTTCGAGTTACCATTCGCGGGCACCTCTCTACGGTCTGCGCAGCTGAGCAACACCACTGAGCTGAAAATTGCTGGAACGAACCTGTTCTTGGTCGCTCCTCGCTTCGATAATCTTCGTTAATTTGGACCAGACCGCTCTATTCGTAGCATCATCGGAACTCTTTCTCGTCGCTTCGAGCTCGTCCCAAAGATCACGAAAGGCTGGGGTCAGAAGCCGGAAGAATGTCAGCCCAGTTCCACGCGCAAGATTGCCTGGGGCAAACCCCTCAGAAGCGGGGAAAGTGAGCGCATGCAGCGCAACCGTCGCTATGTATTGCTCTGCTTGAGTCATGTCGTGGCAGGCCACATCCACCATCGCCCATTCGCTGACTTTCCCTGAGCTCCAACGTACGGCGAGGGAAGCCCTTTTTGCTCGACTAGAACCAGAGATGCATCGATATGTCGATACGGCGAAACTATCTAGCTTGTCGATCGCCCCTTGAAGAAATGCTTTTGACGTCCGCTCGAACTTTCCCTTGGGTAGAGGCATGTCCCGAACATTGACAGTCACCCCAGTATCCGTGACCACAGTGGAAGGCATGGCGTCAAGGATATCGAGTAGCCCACCGTCTTCTTCTACGTTCGAATCGAAAATGTCATCCGAATCCTCACTGACCTCCTTGGGTGGGCGAGGTGAACGGGGAGGCTTGGGTTCGCCTGGAGTTGGAGGACAGGATGGTAGATCTGGAGTGCCGGGGCTACCACGAAGGCGAGCTTGGAGGGCTGCCGTCTCTGCTCTTCGGCGCTCGGACTGGTAATGGGCCTCGGCGTCCCGCTTGTCAAAGTGATAGTGAGATTTCACAGCCTGCAGGCGAGAGTGTAGGTCTTCGATAAGCGTATTGGTCGAGTTACCTCTCGCACCGCGCGCCCCCGAGGCTTCGTCAAGCTCTAGCTTGAGGCGAGCGTAGTATATGTTCGGGTCATCATAATCATCCAGAGGTCCTGAGCATGAGAAAGGGTGGGTGTCGTGTCTTGATGACAGTGAATATAAAAATCTTGTCGCTCACCAATGACCCGTGGCGTCCCCCGTTGCGGGGTCGACGGTGTCGATCGAGACGCATGTAGACTTGTTCGAGAGCTGTCCACAGGAGTCGGGAGTGCTGCGGATGACTTGGGTTTTGGCGTTGACGCTTTACTGTCCGTAAGGACTGACTCCCCCAATCAGTTAGGCAAAGGACTGCAAAGACTCAGGAAAAGCCAACTTACGGGTATGTGGATGAAGTTCTTCATCGGTACAGTTCATGAAAAGCTGCGCAAGGACGTTGTGGGTAAGTGATTCCACAGCGATAGGACCACCTACCCATTCATGTGCTTCCTCAAGGTCGAGTCCGTCAACGGACTCGAGGCAGCGCCTCACGGTTTCCTCCGAATAGCCTAGACGTCTCAAAACGCCGTATGTAACGCCAAGACGGATGAGCGCATTGTCATCCGAGACATCGATACGCTTGGGAGCTGGCAATGCATGTCGGCTGAAATACTGTAGGGAACAACGACCGACATCGTACCCTTGCCACTCCCGGCTTCGCGCACCATTGACAGAATCTCATTGACAATGTTCGCGTCCAAGTCTAACGACAGAAAAGTACCAGAGAATCGCCTTTCCGTTTCGATAGTCTAAAGGGGGGTATCGAATGAGCTGGTCCTCCGCGAACGTCTCGTACGCGTCCTCGTACCTTAAGCGTTCGGACAATTTCCTTCTCCGTCCTTTCCTGTAGCCTGTCGACCAATTCTTGCAAAGATCTCTCCTCGGCACTCTGAGGACTGAGAGCCTCGCCTTCAGCGGCTTCATGTGTTTGAGCGGTGTGTGGAACTTCGGAGGACGCAGATTCGCCGTTCGCGTCAGGGTCATGTTGACTGGGCGGGGGCTCTGGTGGCGCCTTTTTCGGTATAGATGTGACAGCAAACCCCCGATGGACCGGCTTTAGCTGCGTTTTCTTTTTCTTCGGCATCTCCAACGATAGTGGTGGGGATCAGAGTAGGATGAGCACAAGAAGAGCTGCCGCGACTCTGACTCTGGGAAACTTGGCGGTGCGATTGTGAGGAGGTACTCCGCTTGAGGAGACAAATCTGAAAACAGGTTGGGGCAACGTTTGACAAAAATGACTCGATCTCGCGCGTACAACCGAGCTTATCAGACCAAAAGCAATCGTACAGGACAATGGAACCCCGTACCCATGGGAAAGATTATACGACCTACGGAACGGCGTGCAATACAATGTGTTACGTGGTACAGTACTGTAGAGTATCATCTATGACGAGCAACAGATATGCGAGCGTGAGGTATACAAATTCGACGACACAAAGCTTAGATATGGGAATGATTACGATGAGTTGCGGTTAAACAATGTCCCGGATCAAAGAGCGGAAGAGACATCTCCGCTCTCCTTGGCAGTCTTTCGCCTACTCCCCCCTTTGGGGGCGGATTTGCGACCTCGACTTGCCGTGGCTGCGCTAGTTCTGGACCGTTTCTTGCCGCGTGCTGGCTTAGGCGTGGCGGTTCCGTCCTCGGCGTCCTTCACAGAGTCTTGTGGGCCTGATTGTGCTGGGGCTGAATGTCCGAAAAATTCGTCGCCTTCCTCCGTCCATAAATCCCGAGTTGGGGCCGCGGGTGCCTTCGACACTCCTCCAGTGTCTGAGGTAATCCGACCTGGTACACTGCTAGAGGAATCTAGACTTGCGAGCTGGTCTTCGTTCAGTAGGAGTTGAACGATTTCACTTGGTTTAGTTGCATCGGTGAAAGTCTTGTTTCCAACGACGATATCTTGAACCTGGAAAGCCATTTAGGGTTACTACGCTGTGGGTCTCCGAGAAAAATAATCGGCCTACGTCTTTCTTCACCCGGGCGAGCTGCACAATGCGTTCATCAATTGTTCCCTTGGTGATGAGACGATACACTGTGACTTGGCGTGTCTGTCCCAAACGATGAGCTCGGTCCATTGCTTGTGCGTCGTTGGAAGGATTCCAGTCGTGGTCGTAGAAAACAACGGTGTCGGCGGCAGTTAAGTTGATGCCCAAACCTCCTGCTCTAGTGCTCAGAATGAAGATAAATATGTCGGACCTTGATATTCTCTCAGTGACAGCTCGCGGACATGAACACTTGGGGTCTTACCGCGTCTGCCAGTCCATTACCATATCTCGACGATCCTCCAATTTTGAAGAGCCATCCAAGCGAAGATATTTGTACTGGCGGTAAATCAGATATTCTTCCATGAGATCCATCATCCGAGTCATTTGGAAATATATCAAAACGCGGTGGTCTCCAGCTTTCAGCTCCTGGAGAAGGCTATCAAGGCGAGCAAGTTTCGCTGAGTCGTAAACCAAGCTCTTTGCCTCTGGGACTCGCATTTTTGGTCCCGGTACCTGATCACGGGAGGAGCTGGCGATGAGTCCCGTGGAGAGGACGCCGGGAACCAACTGTGTGTATAGGGAGGACGAGTCAACGCGTTCACTAAGGGCGGGAGTGAGACCATAGAGTGCGAGAGATTCAAATGGTGCTTCTAGCAAAGACGCCTGGTGTTCCACAAATGTTCGGTTGGGGCAGTACATGGTCACTGGTGGGGCTACTGCGGGTGGGACGAACCACCTTAGCCCTGGACGAGATAGCAAGGAGCTAAGCCACGAAGAGGAAGCGATATCTCCAGGGGGTGGTAGGCAAGAAACGGTCGGTAAAGGCAGTCTGCGACGTGTTGGCAGAATTAGCCATGGACTGCATGAGCATTGCTCGTCGTCACTAATTCACCGGCGACCGTGAGACCCAGGTCAAAAAAAATACTGAACGGAACTCACATGAAGAAACTATTGCCCATTTCCTGGGTCCGTTCCTCCTCGAGTGCAAGTAAGCACCTTCGGAGGGTGGGGGATTCATGTAACTCATGGGCTTCGCTGGGAGACATCTTCAGGAGGGGAAGGAAAGAAAAGGGGGAAGCCGCTAAGGGAACGTTCATCGCATGTCAATAAGAGTAGAAGAGTACCATAGAAACTCACCATCGTCGGCGAGCGAACGCTGGATCCAGTCGGTCTTCCATATGTTCATTAACTTGTGTAGAACGCCCTCATTCTGTTGTATGGCCATCCCAGGTCCATCATAGGGAACAGTCTTGAGCCCACCGTCCAGATATAGCAACTCTGGGATAGAATACTCGATGGGATTCCGGGTTGAGTAAGGAGCCAAAACGAAGTCGCCTTGCCTGTTCAATGGTCCAGACCTTCCAAACTTGGAAAACGAGTATGGAGCCACGATGTCTGCCCGCTCGAATAATTCCGGATGGTTGCAGACCTGAAAATGCATCAGCCGCATGTGATGTTACATCGCTCAGACCAACGACATACCTTGCGGAACTGCATCACGAGATTCATGAGGGATCTCGCGGAGTCGGCGTCGCCAATGTTAGCAGCTTTCTCGAGTAGATCAGCGATAGAGACATTTGCTTGCAATGCCTTGTACATCGCACGCTGGCGCGCGCTGAGATCAATATAAATGTCTTTCTCGATCTTTCACAACGATGAGCATTACGATCATATCCTGAGGGAAAAGGAGCACAGCACCTTATCGCTTAACTCGTTTTGGACATTGCGTTTGACACGGCGTAACATGAACGGTCTGAGAATCATATGCAAACGTCGGAGCTGATGTTCGTTGAGTTTGCTGCCTTTATTCTCAGCCGCGTTCTCGATATCCTTAGAGAACCACTCGTTGAACTCGTCGTGAGAATCGAAGAGAGTTGGCATGATGAAATGTAACAGAGCCCACAACTCTGCACCCCGGATCTTATCAGCGGACAGATTCAGATAGTTGAAAATCGCGCACCTTGCATAGAATTCTGTATTGGCGTGCCTGTCAAGAGCAAGCGATTCCGACAGTGAAAGCCAAGTAGGGTCTTCCACCTGACGCTAGCAGCGTTCTTGATATTCTGAGCTTCATCGAGTACCATGTACTGCCACTTGACCCTCTGGAAGTACTGCTGGTCTTGAGTGACCTGGAAAGTCATCAGCACACATCACGACTTAGGTAGGTGGTGCACTCACCAGTTGGTAGCTCGTGATCACAACATGGAAGGGAGTATCTTGATTGTAGCTGATCTCCTTTCTACTCCAGAACTTCCTTAACGTCGTACGGTCCTTGACATTACCCCAATATGGCAACGCCTTCAGCTTTGGAACAAAGCGCGTGAGCTCTTGTTGCCAGTTATGGAGGGTTGAGGCCGGCGCGACAACAAGGAAAGGGCCCCAAATATCATGGGTCTCCGCGAGGTAAGCCAGTAGCGAGATGGATTGAACCGTCTTTAGCAGAGAGCGTCAACTGACGAGCGATCAATGGTTACAAATTAGACGTGCCTTCCCAAGACCCATCTCGTCCGCTAGAATGCCATTAATCCCTTGGTCGAATAGGGTAGCCAACCAGTTGAGACCTTTCAGCTGATATTCCTTCAGCTGTGCCATTAGCATGCGGGGCTGCGCGATAGTAAGGGGTCCGCTGAGCGAAGTCGGGTTTTGGAAGTTAAGCTCATCCGAGTCCACTGTGGTGCTGCTAAGTAAAGAATGTGGGCATAAACGCACGAAACGCATACAATCTACCAAAGGCGCTCTTTCCGACTGCACTTGCACTTCCTCGTCATCTCGGATGTGGGCCTGATTCTTTGCCAACTGTAAGGCCTGATTGGTCTTCCGCTCCAGAGCGACCTGCGCGTCGAATGCTTGCACGCGCTTTTTCGCAAGCATCACAGCTTCTTGCGCATTGTGACGGGCATGTCTATGAAGGTTGGTGTGATCCGCTGCCTGAGCTATGAGAAGAATGTTTTCCAAAACTTATCGACACAACGCACCATCGTCAAAGTCAATTTCAGTCAAGGAAGCTTGATCAGCGTTCTCCATATCGGCACCCTTCGGGACCTCCGCACTTGGTGCCTCACCCTGAATCTCTGCGGCTACTCAACAGCATGAGTTTGTCAAAGAGCAGAGGACAGCCTTATTGAGTACTTACTCTTGAGTTTGTTACCCACGAAATGACTATACAATTCCGTCTGACTGATGAGGAACTCGAGTTTGCGAGCTTGCCGTGCTACTTCGCGCTTCTCCTCTTCAATCTTCGCGCGATCTGCTGCTTCCTTGTTCTCACGCTTGCGAACGTCGCGTTCTTCCTTCTCGTTTTTCTTCCAGAACACAAGCATCTCACGCATAAGACGCTTGCTTTTCGCTTGTACATCTTTAGTTGCCTTGGGGGTACGGCCATATGGTCGACGGGCCTGTAATGATGCGTGAGTGGCAACGCGCTTGGATTGGACTTGACGTTGTTGGTAGCTCATTGCACAATACTTATACACCTAGAGAAATATCCTCAGCGATAAGCAATGATTTAGGGTAAAAGGCTTGCCTTGGGAATCTCTCTGCGTGCAATGTTCTTCCAGACCTTTCGTTGAGACTCCTCGAGTGCTTTGATGCGCTTTAGCATCGTGGTTCCATCAACCTTCTTGGCCTTTTTCAAGGGCGGAATAACCATGTCCATCTCAAAAACTGTAGCAGATGTTGCGGTAAGCGTGGGAGATGGAGGTCGCGAACCGCCAGGTGTAATGTCCCCAGCGACAGACGCCGGGGCTGATCCGAGTCCTAGTGTTTCTAAAGTCTGTGGTGCTAAAGCATCTAGTTTCCGTCGCGCGGAAGGCCGCTTCCGGGACCCTTTCGGAGTGGCAGACACGCTGTCGACGCTCTGCTCCCGGTTGCCCAATTTGCCCTTTCCTTTGCTCCTTGCTTTTGAAGAGGCTGATGCTTTGGGTCCATCTTGCGCTGATGCGACTGAGCGTTGGTCTTCAGCAATGGAGCGTTCGAGGTCGGCGGTAATGTCAAAATCCTTTCCAACCTTCCGCTTTTTGTTTGCACGACCCTGGTCTCTAGAGATAGGAATGTCCAGCTCGCTGCTGCTGGCATCTGAGGCGGCATACTGTGGTCTCTTGGCCTCTCCTTTCTTCGTTTTCCCTTTTGAGGGAGTAGATGGACCAAGGACTGACTCTTCCAACTCCCGAGCAGCGTCTTCGGCACCATTTTCTTGCGTATGAAGTCGTTGCGCGGGGGAGCGGTTACCGTCGCGGAAGTCACGCCCGGGGGAGGTATGTGGTAAGGTAGAAAGGAGGTCGTCCTCTACACTTTGAGTTTGAGGTTCGCGCACAGGATGTGGGACAAAGACAGGGATCCTATCGAGGACTGCCGCGTACTGCCCAGAAAGAGCATTCATGAGCGCCGCGTTGGACTCCTGGGTACACGTATCACGCATCTCAGTCATGTCCCCAGATGGATCGAGAAGAACTCACAGCAACATTGTTCTCGAAGAATTCCTCGACCAACCTCCTGCGTCTCCGTGTTTCAAGCATGTAATGGCCAATCTCTGTATACCAGATATCCTCGCAGTCGCTCAAATCCGAGGAGGCTAGCCGTAGTTCGCTCTCAGTGGGCTCGCGTAGCACCGGCGCCGTCGACTCGGACTCTGGAGAGTCAATAGGTGGCGACTGAGGACGGACATGTCTTCCCCGCGGTGGTTGGCGGCGCGAAGCCTGCTCGTGAAACATGATTAGTGGAAAGACGTCGATGCAGTGAGGGTATCAACATACTCGTCGAGTAGACGGTGGACGATAATCGCCATCGTCGTCAGCCCCCCTCTTCCTCTTTTTGTGTACCACACTCGGCTCGTCATTCTTGGCGTGCTGATATTCTTGTACAGAGGACGGGGATGCCTCACGTGGAGTTTCCGCGTTGCCATTGCGAGCACGGGAAGGCTGCCTCCACTCAGCCATGTCGTCCCAAGTGCTAGTGTCCTTGTGCGCGCCGGACCGCGAAGCAAATTCACCGGTGCGCCGCTCAAGCGCGGGACTTGATTGGGGCTGGCGAGAGATTGGGGTTCGGGAAGGGGGGAAAGAGGGGGATGGAGAGCGTTCATGGCGGGGAGAGATTATGTTATTAGGCTGTAGGGGGCTGTTGAAGACTTGATGAACGGGAGGAGGCGGAACGGAGGCCGGAGCGGGATGATCATTGAGAATCCTGCTGAGTGACATGGGTGGACGAGCAAAGAAGGGGGAGGGCACTGCCGAGCAAAGGTGGGAGCGTGTGCCTCGTGGGACAGTTGTGTGCCAACACAGCAAAAGATTTGTAGAATTGGAATCGAGGGTGGATGATGATACTTAAAAAGGCAAGTATCAGG
>Ga0307512_10000923_pt1 | contig 43284 bp, 45 predicted proteins | sample 14_EM_MG_FD_200267 | JGI IMG/M metagenome (GOLD analysis project Ga0307512, IMG submission 200267) | Populus trichocarpa ectomycorrhiza microbial communities from riparian zone in the Pacific Northwest, United States - 14_EM | ecosystem: Host-associated > Plants > Roots > Unclassified | place... | reverse complement strand
AAGAAATGACCAAATCGCTTGGAATGAGAACTAGAACCATTCATGTCAAATTGTATTTTGGAACGTGTTCAAATCGATCCTATTGATATGTGGCATGAGCCAGATGGACAGTTCAAATGGATACGACATATTGTTGACCATTTTAGTGAAGTCACTTCACTAGCAGCATGGAAAAGCAAATGCGCAATTGAAGTTGCCAATTCAATAGCAATTTCGATTGGACAGTTTGAACCTCCAGCAATTCTTCAGTGAGAATATGGTCGGGAATTCAGAGGGGTTCTTTCAATCCTGTTCAAAAGTGTTGGAGTGCAGGATATTAATGATACACCACGAACACACTCAACAGAAAGATTAGTTGAGCAAGCGAACGGTACAGCAAAAACACAATTACCAGCATGGAAAGAAGATTGCATACAAAAGATCAGGCTGCTGCTCTACCCGATATCTTACTTAAACTGAATCGGACAATCCACAGAGGAACCGGAAAATCCCCCTACATGGTTATCTTTGGTTGTAAGCGCTGCTGGAATTGCCACCTGCTACCTACAGAACAAGAAAGTGCTACTCTGGATAATGTTTCTGATGCAATTACTCATGAATTACCTTTTCCTGATTAGAGTTCTACCGCTGATGAGTCACACACCTTTACAACATCATATCAGTTCAATCTCAATAATGCACCATCAGCTTTGCTATTGAGCATACAGCCAACCTATACAACTCAGGCCAGTACTTCCAGCACATCTGCAAACCCTATTGTACAATTTACAACCACTACCAAAAGAGATTGAGATCAAGATTTCGACCATGGGCCATCTTCTACCTCCACAACATCTAGTCTTACTCCACCTCCTAAGTCACCATCAATTGAGCTCACTCATATTGAAAAAGAAGTTCAATAAAATATGACTCAAGCACGAACCAAGATGGTACAAAAGTATTCCAATAGATATTCACTGGAAAGATTCCAACCAGGGGATTTTGTAACACTAAAAATTCCATGGGAAGATAGAGCCAGTACTGATAACCTGTGAATTATTGTAGAGTGGTCTCGGAATCCTATCCTAATCGCTACCAGCTAGAAACACAGTATGGAATTTTGGCTACCCACTCTCCAATTAAGGAGCATTTGGGAATTCCCGACAATGCATGCGATACAGCACAAAATCGATTGCCTGATGCTCCAACCACACAGGTATGCTCTGATCAATGTGCACTTGTACTGGCAATGACAGTTCTGTGCGTTGCTTGAGTATTTTAATAATGTTGTATTCATATATGAGTAACACTTCATGCTTAGTGTTAGGAACGGGTCAGTGTAACCTACGAGCAGTCAGGGTTCAGATCGGAAAAACAGGTTGGTTCGGTTCGAGAACCAACCAAACACCCGACCTGCTACCTCTTGGCGGGCCGAACCCGGACCCGTACCCGTCAACACGGGGGTGCTGCCAGGCCTGTCCAGACCCGCCAGTTCCAATGACCGGTTCTGCGTTTCGGGATTTTCTATTTATGGTCGCATTCAGATATCCCACTGTTCATTGCAAAATATCGAGTATGGTAGAGCATAGTCATTTTCTGATGTATTGACAGCCTTTATATAGGAAACAAGTAGAGAGACACTCCCTGCCCCATCCTGAAAATGGGCGTCAATGGAGCGTCAACAATTGATGGTCTCGCATCGTGGGTACTCTAAGTGGCACTTAATCGAACGTGTCTATAAACAAGTGGTTGGCAGCCTCGATAAGCAAATACGCAAGTGATATTCCCACAATAGCCTTCTGAACAGCAACAACTTAATTCATTTACAACAGTGCAACTAAGTGTTAAAGAGTGTTTTAGACTACCAAAACGGCCAAAACTGAGTATAAGGACTTCATCAGCCACAGCGTGCTTCAATGAACCATGATCAAAGGCCTTAAGATCGTTGACACTCCGTTGACGCTCATTTTCAAGATGCGGCTGAGAGCGTGTCGCTTTCTTTTGTGCCTATACAGGATGGCAATACTTGCATGATGTGTAATCACTACCAAATAGCGTTTTTATTACCCGACTTACAGGACCAAAAATGGTTGAAGCTCCGTTGAAGCTCATTTTCAAGATCGGGCAGGGAGCGTCTCGCTTCCTTATCTGCCTATAAAGGATAGGAATACTTCCATTATGTGTATTTACTACCAAGTCGCGTTTGAATTACCCGACTGACAGGTCCAATAATCGTTGACGCTCCGTTGACTCTCATTTTCAAGATGGGGCAGGGAGCATATCACTTTCTGTTTTGCCTATAAAGGTTGGCAATGCTGCCGTCTGTATAACCACTACAATATTACTTCTTCATTGCAAGACTAACACGACCTAAAATTGTTCACGCTCTGTTGACGCTCATTTTCAAGATGGCGCAGGGAGCGTGTTGCTTTCTCTTTTGCCTGTAAAGAATGCCAACACTGCCATTATGTGTATTCCCAACCAAATCGCATTTGTATTACCTGACTTACAGGACCAAAATTGTTGACACTCCTATGACGCTCATTTTCAAGATGGGGCAGGGAGCGTCTCGCTTTCTTTTGTGCCTATAAAAGATGGCAACACATCCTTGATGTGTCATTACTACCAAGTCGAGTTTTTATTAGCCAATTTACAGGAACAAAAACTGTTGACGCTCCATTGACCCTCATTTTGCCACGGGCATATCCACAATATACCATCATTTTATTTGGCAGAATATATCATTAATGGTGTTTTGACAGCCTTTCTATTGTCTTCATGTACTATCTTCTTTATCACTACATTGTTCTTCAATAATTCATATAAATAGATCCTTTAAAACATACTATAAAGTGTCCAATAATTGTGGGTAATACTACACTCAAAAATCATGATCCTTATGATCCATGTTTGTTTCCACTTGCAATTTCACTCAATTGGCTGCTTTTGTCTGCATAATAGATGTTAGCTGTATTACCATGTGGCAGATAGTGTGCTAACCAGTGGATGTTCCTTCATCAGTCAGCAAATCTGGAATAAAATCTTCATCCTGCTCGCTATCCTTGGTAGATGCATCCTGATTGAACCGCAGAGTGCTCGGAAGAAGAGTAGGTATATATACATATCTGGCAGGCAGAATTGCGATTTGTGAACTTTGAGAGCCATGATAGTCACCAGGTGGCACAGGTGGCGTTCCGGGTGGAGGTGGCGTTTGTTCTGGTGTCGGCTTATTGCGTCAGCCTTGAGGAGGTGCACCAGTTCCTTTGCGCCTCCAGGGTGTCTGTGGATTCAACGCTGTGCCATATTGGCAAGGAAGGCAGCCGTCAGCTTGAATTTCATAAACCATTGCCAGGTGTTGTTCTATCGCAGCTTTCACCTTGCTATGCGCAGGACATTCAACACACCGCTTCTTCTCTTCTCGGACTTCTGCGCGAGGATTCTTTATCAGGTGTTGCGTTTCCTCTCTCGAGGCACGCGAAAACACTCCTTTGGCCATTTTGGCCATATTCAAGGCAAGGCGCATGTCTGTATGTCCTAGCTGTACCCAACCTCCTTGCCTTGCCATAGTAGCAGACATGTTGAAAACCTACAAGAAATTAGATGCTGCTTCTAAAAGTGAGAATCGGCAATTACCTCTACCATATACGCTTCGGTAGCCTCCTCTAAGATGTTTAAAGTCCTCTATGGCCATTCTCGGGGATGCTTATGACGAAATTCGTGCGCGAAGATCTCAGAGCTGACGGCACTGTAATGTTCAATTTCCCTGGCTGTGCGGACACAGGCCTTCGCCGACCATGGGGATTTTCTGTTACAGGCAGCGATATCTTGGTCACGTAGCTCCCTCCGTATACCCACTGATTATCATGTGATCAATTGACGGCCGGCTACCATGCTATGGACATATTCACATCCGAGTGCATGCTGCTTCTTGTTTGTGCTGCTTCCGGTTGAAAAGATGTTTTGTAAATGTGCGTCCAGGGTCATGTTTTCGGTGGCTACACCGGCAGCTTTGAGGTGGACTTACTGCTGTCTGCATTGTTGCTGTGTCCCTTGAAGTGACACATTTTAAGAAGCGCCCGTCGTTTCGCTCGATTCGGATCTACTGTCACCTGTCTGAGCTGTGTGTGTAGCCATGAATTGCTGCGGTGGAAAAGGAGAGGAAGATGATAAGCAGAACAAGCGGGAAGTTCAGAGGAATATATAGTAAGCTTCAATTCAAAGTAGACTGAGCGACTGCCAACTTGGACGTTCAACTCATGATGAATCCGCTTGCATCAAGCTGCAGGTTGCAGGGGTTTCCAACAGTCCCGCAATTTGCAGAGAGTCAGTCCGATGTTGTATGTGTGTGTACAGGGATAAATTGAAGTGTACGTCAGCCGAAATCTCAATAATGTTACATATAAACAATACATTCTTCGATGGACAGGGCATCTGGTGATGTCTGACTCAAGGGATCACCAGGATCGTACATGAAACTGAGGCTACACGGCGAGTCATCTTGTATGGTTATCATGAATATTCCCAATTTAGTGATGGTCAAAACACAGATTTTGCTTTGTTCACGTTGATCAAGCGTACCAAGCTTGACATAAAAGACGCAGCTTGCCTCCATATAGTCCATATCTCGCAACATCCAACATCAATCCCAATAACAGTCAACATGAAATACAATGGTCAATGCTCCAAAAAGGACCCTTTCCGCTCTCCTGGCAGGCACATATTGCAAATCGACAAAGCAGTCCAAATGATGATGTGATCAAGTGAATGAAGTGAAGAGCGTGTTGGAGGCAAAATGGGTCCGAGCCCTTGTATCATTGCGTAGCTCGCGATCTACAAAGAAGCTTGCACCAGAGAAAAATTGAGAAACGCACTTTTCGAGCAATGAAGGGAAAGAGCAATGGAGTGAGGATTATGTGGAGAGAGAGACTGCAGTGGGAAGAAAGCGAGTTGAAGACGCAGAGACAGCGATTAAGCAGAAGCAAGAAGATATGAGCAATGTTGAAATGGCGGGATTGACCACCAGGAAGCCTGAAAAGACGTTTGAAGATATGCCGAATGCAATTGGAGAGAGTCTCAGGGATCTTGCATGTTCCGAGGATGAGGTGGATGAGGAAGATGAGGAAGATGACGAAGATACAGCGCAAGGCAAGCTGAGTGTAGATGACCAACCCAGCGGGATGATGGCCATGATCTCCCGAACAGTGCAACACCGGATGGAGAGAATTTGGCCGAAGCAGATGAATCTTGACGAATTGACACAACGGGGATGGGGGGACATGGCCGACCACTGCCACAGAAGAGATATGAAGTACAGAACGACCGAATTGACGGTTCCAGCAGTTGTCAAGTCCCAACCGGATCAAGTTGCAGCGGCACCTCCCCCGACAACATTTGGAGAGCTTATAGAGACTCCTGATATCGTCCCCACACTATCGCAAATGCCGCAAGTTACTTCTCGACCAGGAAGTAGCCATAGGAGACTAGGTTCAAGGATATCACAGTAGCCCGAGTGCATATCTTCTTTCTCGCCCACCGTGGAGTCCGATTTGTCACAGATCAAGTATGCGAAGCCGGTTGAACATGTAAGATTGTACTACTGCATATTACCTCCCGAGCTATTCACAATATAGAGATCGGATTCGGACTAAAAAATGGAGACCCCTCCTGCAATTCCCGGAGGAATAGATAGGCAAATTGATATTGTTGACAATGTATAGCTGGGAAAAGCAATTTGCGTTCCCATTTTGCTCCATGTCAGCTTTGTCCTGATTTCAGTGACCCAATTGTGAGACAGCATAATTGATCTGTGCAAGTGCAAGGGTCGTACGCACCATTCGAACACGGTCAATTCCAACTCACGCCATTATACGACCAATAAGCGAGTTATCATCATCCCTGTTACTATCAAGTGCAGAAGCAAAATCTGAATGATTGACGAAATGTACCAACGACTATTCAGTAAGTGACGTCATACGAGTCATAGAAGGAGAGGTCAAAGCGCAATACGAACCTCTAAGCATGACAGCCGTCATGCTGCATCCCTCCATGCATTCAACTACATAACTCTCCTCTTAGCCCTGGTTCACATGGTCGAGATTTTGAAAATTGCTCATGGTAGGTTGTGCAAATCGAGGAGAAGGAGCTGACTCAAGAATGGTGGGACACTCAGGCGATATTAATCAAAAAATGGTGGTTGGATCTGCATGCCCCAAATTGCCTGCTGAAAGCGCTGGAATGTAATATGGCTACGTCATATATCGCTCATATCATGCATGTAGTAGGGAATCAGATAGTGAGGGGCCACAAAGCATCTGGATGCAAATAATAATATGCAGAAAGGATAAATTGGTTGTCAATAATGCAAATATCCATTTGGACTACAATGATTACGCTTACAATGCCTGTTAGACTGTGTGTAATGTGAGCATCAATGGAGCGTCAATGATTCATAGTCTTTCACTTTCGGCAATCAAACGGCCACATAGTCACATCCTGACAAAGTGAATGTATTAAACATTTTAATAGTTAAAAGGACAAGGTAAATGCTCGTTGCCACAGGCTAGAAATGAGCGTCAAGGGAGTGTCATCAATGTTTCGTCTTGCATCTCGGATACTCCAAACGCTGGGCAATACCTCTCACTCATAATCAGAGTATTGGCTGCCTTTCTAGGCAAATATGCTAGGGAAGACATCGCTGATGTGTCCTGAAAATGAGCGTCAACGGAGAGTCAACGAGGTTGAGTGTGTTACTTTGGGCAATCAACAGGCAGCATAGCGGAGGCTTTGAAAAGTGAGTGTTTTGGTTGTCGTCATACGCCAAAGGGAAAGCGACACGCTGGTTAGCCCATTCTAGAAATCAGGATCAATAGAGCCTCAACAATTTGTGGTCATGCATTTAGGTAATCCAAGGGCTGTTCAATGATATTTGCCCACATTTGACTCATTGGCCACCATTCAACCCAAAAATGCTAATGACGATGATGCGACTATCTCCTAAAATTCAGCATCAACTGAACGTCAACCACTTTTGGTCTTGCATCCTGCATGATCCAACAGCTGTGCAAACGACACGTATCCATATTCCATGTATCGACCGCCTTTCAACCGAAGAATGCTAGAAAAAAAATCACGACTATCTCTTCCAAATTAACATCAACAGAGTGTCAACGATTTTTGGTGTTGCATCTTGCATTATCCAAGGGCTGGGCAATTATCTTCATCCATAATCAATGTATTAGCCACCTAAATAGGGAAAAATGTTACGCCAGAAATCTCAAACACCTCCGAAGAATGAGCATCAACGGAGCAGCAACGATTCTTGGTCTTGCATCTTGCTCAATCAAGGGGCTTTGCATCGGCTTTGATCTGTAACAGATGTATTGGCTGCCTTCATAGGCAAAAATGCTACTAACAATATCGCTACTGCCTTCTAAACATGAGCGTCAACAGAGCGTCAACTTATTTTGTGCTGGCGCAATAACCTACACAGCAACGAAGTGCACAGCGTTGTACCTAAATTGCATTTTTCACTGTCAGTCTTTTCAATACGTCCTTGTATACAACTTCACAACTATGCATGCAATGTCTCACAGGCCTTACTTTTTTGTTGCTCGCAGCTCTAGAGTCAATTGTTAAGAACCAGCGTTCTTCTCAACAATACCGTACCTATTGACATCCTTTCAAGTCTTATTCCACAGCTGTCAAATTCCTACCGCCATGTCGGATTCAAAATCTTGAGATACCTCGTGGCTAGAGGTGATGATATCTTCCGAAAATGACCGTGTCTTTATTCGTGATTTGAACAACCTTACTTTACACATCATATTCAATGCTTGGTGGGCGTCCATGAATGTGTGCTCGAAGGGTTCTACTGCTTGGAAGAATTCTAACCATGCCCCTTCATGGCGGTTCTATTTGCATTGCGGAATCGAGGGGACCGGCAGCCCTGGCATCATAGGTATCGTTCGTCATCAAGTTCTTCGCCATCTGTCAGAACATGGGATCAGCTCAATGGGCAAACACTTGCTGGCAAAAGTGCACATCCCGAAGTTGAACCAATTAACAGAGTTGAAGGTTACTGAATTGACTAGTTTGATGGTCGATGAAACAGCAATGGCCATTGTGAAGAGGCAGGGAAGTTGAGGGATCACAATAGTAAGTTTGGAAAGGAAATTCATTGTTGACATTGACTTCTAAGCTATATTGACTGTCTTAACAGACAAAATGCTCCAAACTGGTAGCTAAGGACTTTGTAACTGCCGAATTTCACCAAAACACTTGGAATCACTATCCATGGTTAGGAGTTGTTTCGGCTCTTATTCCATGGAATGCTATATGGAACCTAGAGCTATGGTGGTCATATAACGCATTACACAGTTAGCTGGTGCTACCGTCATCCAGCACCCTTGGCAACATTTGTCGGAGGGAATACTCACTGACCGTGGATGCAATTAGGAATCAGTTGCCAACAAGAAATGAAGTTAGTTTAGCTTGGGATGGGTGGACATCAACAAACAAATTAGCAATAACGTCGGTCATTGCATACAATACGGATAGGAATTGGGTCATGCGGGAGTTGCAACTCGCTTTCGATGAGGTTAATAGGCTGTTCTTTCTCAATTCTAACAGCTAATTATGTATAATAAGTCAAGGGTCAACATACTGGAGGAATGCAAGCCAAACATTTGAAGGAAGTGCTGGATCGTTTTGAACTTACCGATGGCTGCTTGCTTAGAATTACAACTGATAATGCCTGCTCAAATTACTCGATGACTCGGGAACTACAATCCACATTTGAGGCCTCAGGAATCCAGTTGCCTGCATTGAGAAACCACATACCATGCATGGTGCATGTCATTCAGCTTGCTTTAGGTGCGTTTATGAGCAGATTCGTTGTCAAAGGCCATACAAAGTCGCGGAAAGCACACAAGCGCGATCAGCAATTTGGAGAGAATGAAAGCACAGATATTGGGAAGAGTCAAAGACTTCGAAAAGAGGGTAATGCTAGAATCAACAAGGTGTCTGCTATGAAGCCAGGTTTGGCAAAGATATTTGAGAAAGTACGTATTTCAAGATATTTTGAAAATTCTGAAACTGACCATCATATAGCAGCGAATGCTAGCTGTGTTGATGACGTTGACACCGGGTCGTCGAAACGAGTTCATTGACTGTCCACAAGCCAAAGTACAAATTGCAGTCCTACCTGTTATGGATGTGAAAACACCGTGGAATTTGACATTGGAGTTGCTTGAGCGAGCCAACCAATTACGAGAATTCACATGCGAGTTGCTGAAGAATCCAAATCCTGTGAATACTGTTCACTCTACACAACAGGGGATGAATGAACAATCGTCAAGTATGTCATGGAGGTCTTAAGGCCATTCTGATACTGAACTCTGTGGATGTTGAAAAGGCATACGGTTACGCTGCATCATGTTATCACAGTCTATGATGACATGTTTGATCATATAGATGGCGTTTTGCGAGCTTTAGCTAAGAAGAACACTCAGTGGAAGGAAGATTTATACTTCGCTGTGAAGTTTGCGCGATATAAGCCATCCAAATACTATGCTGAAGTCACTCCAACAACGGGTATGCTTCGTATTTCGGCACAAATCCTTCATCGTTTTCGGAAGTTGGAATCATTTATGAAATGAGACAAAGGAATGGATAGTAATCCTGAGGACGAGACTTCTTATACTATCCAATACCAAGATGCGTTTCTGAAGTATGTGGAGAATGAATACTGCTCCAAACACAGACGATTGTTGGTCACTAAACATGAAAAACTACGGAGCAATAACTTCATCCCTTCTGCAACGGCTTCTCAATGTGGTCAATAATCTTTTGATCCACATGGTGTATCCAGTGATGATGAAGAATACTTAACGCCTGACAATGTGGCTGAAACGACACCCAGACGAAGCGATCGCGCAGCAGACTGCTTGACAGCTGCAAAGCACTATTTCAATCCGCTGCCTGAATCGCCAGAGAACTGGGGGCAAATAAATCCAAATCTCTATGATTACCACTTTCACCCGATCGAGATTAGCACTACATTTTGGTTACCGGATATCACGGAATGGTGGCGTCAGCAAGAGGATACCCACCCAACATACGCTGATCACTCCAATGTGGCATGCAAGATATTCTCAATCATTCCACATGGTGTTTGAGTGGAGGCAAGTTTTTCCCTTGGGCGAGACATTATCGGCTGGAGGCAGTCGAAAACCACCGGCAAGACCCTTCGGGAATTGGTTGTAGTATGGTAGTATGCTTGAGCCAATAACTGGATATTGGCAGGCGATGACCCTGCACTGGATAGGTTAGAAACTGATGACGACTTGGAATTGAAAAGAGAGGTGGAGGAAGGAAGATTGCACCGAATGGCCAAGGTCCATGACTTTTTGGAGATGTGGCAGGGCAGCCAAAACCTACGTACTACACAGAAGGAATCACGCGCTTGAAACAAGCAAATGACAGCCTTAGGATACATTTCAGATACGGAAGAAAGTGTCAAAGGATCCTGGTCACTCTTTCAATGTGATGTTGCGGCGGCATCTAAATTGTCGGAAAGATCACCGTTTCGTTTTTTTGTTTTAATCATACTGTATTCACTCTACTGAGAGTATGACATTCCCTTAATCTCCTCCGCCTCCGGGCTGGCCAGCTAGATGGCTGAGCTCCACTCCTGCTACCTGTCGTCCCCTTTCGAAAAATCACCGTTGCCACCAGCTTTGTCTGCAAAGGAACTCGCTCGAGGACGAACTCAATTATTGAATGTTTGCTGAATAAGCCACATCGACCGTCATCCAGCCGAAAGTGATGAAAACGGTGCACCCGAAAGTATTTCCGACATGGAAAATTGGCTTCACTGGAATTGTGACTTGGATAGAACAAACGGGAGCGAAGACGACTGTGCGGTGGACAATGAATCCAATGTAGAGCTAGACAATTGCTTCGAGGATCCGGAATGCAGTGAGCAGTGGGATGTGTGTGCCGCTCCAAATGTGCCCGGATTGATTCGGCCAAGAGGGAGGTCAAAGAAACAGACTGGAAAAGTGTCGGTAACGGTCAATGCTACTGATATAAGGAGCATCGGGGGAAACAGAAAATGTAGGGCAGAATGGGACAAAATGTGTTTAGCTGGTTCTTTATGTTGTTTGACCGAGAATTTCACTTAGAGTAATATGATGAGAGAATATTGACAAGTGATATCTGAATGTTAGCTTATAAACACAAGCATAGCAGGCAAAATGCGTCATTCAACGTGATACATAACTTTTGACAGAATGAGAACGACCCATGCAAGAATATTACTAGGCCCACAGAATCCAGACTCAATCAGCCCGAAAAGCATCCAATATGTTTGAATTATCATTGTTACAATCATCAATGGCAGCAGATGTGGACTAGAGAATATATTCAAATGAGCGTCAACAGATCGTCAACGATTTTTGGTCTTGTAAGTAAGGTAATTGATTATTGATTTGATAACTGACATGCAAAACCAACGTGTTGGCAGTCAGTATAGACAAAACAGGTAACGAGACGGTCAGTGCCCCATTCTGAAAAGGAGTGTCAACGGATGATCAGCGAATTTCGATCATATAAGTAAGGTGATTACAAATCAATTCAGTCGCAGATTCACATAACCACTTTATTGGAAGCCTTCTTAGGCACAAAGGAAAGCGACACAGTCACTGCCACATTCTGAGAATGAGCGTCAATGGTGCGTCAACAAATTTTGGTCATGTACATGAGGTAATTACTAATCATTTTGGTTGCTGGTTCACGTAACCAATGTATGAGCAGCCTTTATAGGCAATAAGAAATGCGACATGGTCGCTGCCCCATTCTGAGAATGAGCGTCAAATGAGCGTCAACAATTTTTGATCATGTACATAAGGTAAGTACTAATCAATTTCGTCGCTGATTCACTTAACCAACATAGTGCTAGCCATTATAGGCAAAAAACACGGCAATATGGTCACTGCCCAATCCTGAAAGTGAGCGTCAACGGAGCGTCAACGATTGTTGGTCTCATAAATAGGGATATTAGGGATCAGTCTGGTCAAAATTATACATAATCGACTCATTGGCAGCCATTGTAGGCAAATGAGAACGTGACACAGTCACTGACCCATTCAGAAAATCTGCATCAACCCAGCGTCAACGATTTCTGGCTTTCCATCTTGGCCAATCAAAGTGGCGACTGGTCAAAAATCGACATAAATGAAGCATTGGCATCCTTCTGTGTGAACAACCAAAGAAACACACTCCATGCCCCATCCTGAAAATGAGTGTCAATGGAGCATCAATGATTTTTGGTCTTGCATCTTGGATAATCTAGATGTCACCGGGTGGCCCAAATTCATATGCGAAGTAATGGTCACCTTTTCAGCCATAATAGTACACAATATCTTTGTTACCCCATCATAAAAAGAGCGTCACCGGAGCGTCAAAAAGTGTTGGTCTTGCAAATTGGGTAATCTGGGTAGCGCGCAGATACTCATGCTCACAACAGAACTATTGACAGCCTTGTAACTCAAAAACACAAACAGACATTGAAATATACTGATTCCAAAATAATCAATATCGCAATCTCTAAAACATGCAAAAAGTCATTATTGGATGTTGAAAATATGATTTTGATAAGATACTATTATGAAATCGCAAAAACAAGAGCATTATATGAATCTACAGATGGACCAGCTGGACAACCCGCTGACAACCTGCCCAATTCAAACAGGTTGTGAGATGTCCATCGAACGGTACCCAAATTGATGGTTCGGGTGTATTGACGACCTGGACCGCCAATTTGGAAAGAGGTCGGTTGTGTCCCGGACCTGGACCCAAAGCACCGGTCCGGAACTGTTTCTAACACTATTCATGCTGCTGCTGCAGTAGAATCTACTCACAACCAGGTGACTGTCTGTTGCAACTGCAACGGAGTATGTACTGGGCACTGCCACTGGAAAAAGAACAAAGTCAAGTGTTCCATCTACTGCCACGCAGATGAACATGACTGTGGCAATCTATCAACATTAGCAATCTGGACAGAAATTGCATTAGTTGATCAAGTCACTAGGCATGAGCCAAATCCATCACTTGAAGGCCAGAATTGCCGAAAGAGACCCAGTACCACAGTAGGTGCACAAAAAATGGGCAGAATAACTCGGACCAGGAGACAGCATGCTCAGAGTCAGGAGGAATAGGTTCTGGCTGATATGTACTGGTAGAGAATCAGAGAATGGTAGACAATCTGAAATATATTGTAATTAGTATGGACAACTTTGCCAATGAGTTGACCACATGGCCAGTGAGTTGACCGGTGCTCCAAGAGTTTCTCTTGGTGCACCGGTCAACCTCCTTGGCAATGGGTTGACCCATGTACCACAGTCTCTCAATGCGAAATATATTGATCTATTAGCCACACAGTCGATCTGTTAGTCACACTGTCGACCTGAAGGCCAACGGGACAATTTGGCATATGGGTCAGAACACATAGAATGGAGATAAGGTGAATAAATCACCAATGAAGGCCAAAAGGCATTCTCTTGCACATCATTGTAGCCTGTATGATGGTGCACTCTGTAATCATCTTTCTCAGCCCCTTATAGTGACAATCTACCATATATTGGTTGAACAGTCTAGTATCAGACAACTCGGAGAATATGAAATGTTTCATAATTGCATGTACCGGAGGGATGTTTTTGATGGGTGTGGTATTCTTGAGTGGAATATTTCTCACTGTCATTCCCTATAGTAATATTTTACATAAATTATTATGAAGTGATTTGCAAATACTATTTGTGTAATAGTGGCAAGTAATTAGTATATTGTACATTTGCCGCACCCTTTTTAATGTTTCGACATCACCAAACACAGGCAGTATACATGCATTGTGTGATACTCTTGCCCAGTGGACAAGCTATCAAAATTCTAGGCCTTTTTAGGATGAATTTGAAACTCATGTGAATCTGGTACCAGTTGCAGCAGCTGATATATTTCTCCCATCCAACACCCAATTGTCACCAAAGCTGAATATTTGGTTGAATCAATTGGACAGTAGTTATAGTGTCAACCTTGATGAATTCTCTTGTTAAGGTAGAATCCAGCACAAGTCTTGAATAGTATATACCGATGGGGTTGCTCTTATCATCCATTTACATTTTGTCTTCAGATAGTAAATTGTTATTCATTGGTGGGGATGATCTCTACACAGCACATGCAGCTGACAGTCATATGAACTGCTCTATCTGAGTTACCCCCAAGAATCAAGACAAGGGTAATGGAGTGTAGGGGAAAATCTAGGAGTCAGGATATTTCCAGCCTATTACTATGGAAAATAACCATAGCCTCCCCACAATTGACTCTATGTTAACACAGTTAACCAGTCGTAATTCAATTGTCTTCTCAGAGTGGCACCTCTGCTGCAACAACTGATGCTGCCCCATGCTTATCTATTCCATCTCGAAGGGATACAACTTTGGGAGACTTACCAGACTATGTTTGTGGGTCCCTTTAAAACCACATGCAGCCAACTGATGCTAACCTCTGACTGGGAGGTAAATACAGGAGTAATCACCTGCTTGCTAGCTGTTAATAAACAGTCTCCAAGTTAGTAACTGAGTGAGAAGCATGTCGTACAATTACCTAGATCCCATATTAATGCATTTGGAGATGGACTATTCTCATCGCATCTGCTTCAGTGCAATATAGTATGGCATGGGGATTTTTCTGCCACTTGGTAATCTCCAGACATCCACCTATATATCATTAGTCAATAATGGATAGTTTGCAAGATGCATATTGGTCAATGGTAGAACTGCTACAGTAGGTATTCAACCACTACTAGTTTGGGTTCTATACTGAATTAGTTGGATACCACACCATCTATTGAGATGGGCACTTTCAGTAGATCACTTTGCAATCCTTAGTTAACTCCAGATTACCATATAGACCAGCAACGTATCCTGCATAGTAATAGGACATTGTGCATATACACTCGTCAGATTTTTAAGTTACCAGAAGATGGAAAACACCAACCCCACATGGAGTGATGCCAAGAGTCATTGTAAGCGCCCACACTAGCCATTATTAGTCATTTCAAGCGTGGGTTAGGGATATTATATTTCTGGGAAAATGGAAATCTGACGAGTAAATATGATTCACTGAGTGTCACCGAATAGGATCTTGTCTTGAAGATAAATAAACAAAATATTCAGGATGTATTGATTGATGGACCCCTCCAATTGTGGAGAGAACAACGGGGTTGTCATATGGCATGGCTCAACAGAACGCATGGGCCAGCCAGGAGTACGTGCATATTCGCGACAATGAGTGGATTGGCAGGATGAGAGACATTTGTGGCTTCAACAGACGATAGACCATGGTCATTACATAGTACTACATTGGTACCAACACATTGCAATTGGCTTCTTCTGTGCCATATACCATCCAGAGCTGAATGGTAATTGAAGACACAGTCATCAAACCGATCACATGAGTTTTTGACAGCGAAAAAGATACATTGTGCACCGCAAAACACCATAGCGACAATGATAAATATGATTCCTCCAGCGAGGCATCTTAACTCTGTAGGAGATGGAGAGTCAGATGGTTCAGAAGTGGCACATATGTTGAGTGCACCCAAGGGTTGTGGCAGGTTCACAGATGGTTGGCCAGAGTGGATCAGTGTTCTTGCAGAGCAGACTGATGATGTCTTAGCTTGCACAGTGGAAATGATCATTCACCCACCAGTAGTGATGCAGATATACATCACCAACGAGAGAGTGCATTGGGTCCATATGGTTGCAGACAAGTACCATGAAGATGTCGAAGATCTAATATGAATGAGGGAGAATGCTGATCAGAAACAGAACACAATTATCAATAAACCAAGCTATGTACAGAAGCAACTGGTTAACATGGTGTAGACACTTGTGGCAGAACAGGTGGTGTGCAACACATTGGTGCAACCAGCATCAGACGACATAGATGATGATGTTGTGACTCTCCTGGCTGTTACGGAAACAGCAAAGTAGATGGTGAAGCTGAATTAAGGGATTACCACCAGGAACAGGCTCAGTAAGTTGATGCAAGCCAAACTGGATGCAACCATACAGTAAGTCACAGAAAGGAGGATGTGTTGGCAACCACTGAAGATGAGAGAGATATGATCAGTTAAATGATGGTGTCAGCCATGATTGAACTGGATGCTACAAATGAGACCTTAATTCGAGTTAAAACTTGCTCTGCACCAATCAGCAGTTCCCTAACTAACTCCAGCAACAACATATTCAATGTCCAGACCACCAGATTGCTGACTTATGATTGTATGACAATCCTAGATCATATCACTTCCTTCCTGTCCATCCATTACCGCCACAGTGCATCTCAAGCCCAGGGGTTAGGCCAAATTGATCAATTTGGAATTCCATTGATGAACTGATGGGCTGCTGTAGTGCTGCATTGATTTTGCAACAAAGCGGCAGTCTGGGCCAACCACCATTGTCTGGTGCACACAAGTGCAGGTGTTGCATGTGAAGACTTCTCAGCCGCGCCAAAGAAGGTCTTTGACTCTTCCAATGCTGTGTGCAGTTCAAATTAGGACTGGAAGCCACTATAAATCACTGGAGGCAAGTGAGCTTCAAGATTTAATGTACCTGTCCCAGTGCTTTGATACCGGCCAGAATGCCATCCGCCACTTTCTAAACAACACCATTGTAACTCATACCAGTTCAGACTTGAGAGCAACCCAGAAGCATCCAAGGCTTTGATTGAGAGATTGGGCAACCAACCCACAGCCACAATAATCAATGACATGGAACATGTCTCTTATGTAGATGCCATGCTCAACATCAAGCAGCAACCAGCGCAAATGATATTTAAAAGAATGGAAATGCAAACAGAGCGAAGGCAGCAGCAGAGAAAGTAATAACCAGTGCTGTTACCCTTGATGAGAAGTGCCCCAACCTGCCCCCATGTGCCCAATCAAATAGAAGGTCTTGGCTGCATGGAAAGAATTGAACATTGTAGTGAACAATGGAACAGAGATGAAGAAGATAGAGAGGAAAGAGCAGTACAGAGAATCCCGGGGTGGATGCAACAAAGGTGGCTACAGTTGTAAATGAGGGGGAATGTGGGAGGTTTAGATGTGTACATAAGTTATGGCTCTGTGCGGCTCTGCTTGAGCACAGTGACCAGGTCACCCGGCGCTGGCACGATCGACCTCTGCACAGCGAGCCAGCTACTAGACTGAACTTTCTTGCGACCCCTCAATTGGTAGCAACTTCTCAATTCTTCTGTTGTTCAGTCATACGACGCTCAGCAGCTAACAAATCCCACAATCCTGCAGAGGAGAGGTGTGCCAGAAGGTTCGCTGGGCGTTTTTCAGAGAAACTTGACATGACCAAAGTTGCCCGTGTATAACTGCAAATATGAAGTGACATTCAAATCCCTCGCCTACTACGACAAACGGTTGAACTTCGCGTTTCACAACTGCAAGCTATATGCTAAGTATTCTGGTTGGCCGGCGCCATGTTCCAGCCTTGTTGGGCGTAACCTTTCAAAGTCACTGTAAGAAGTTTCACTAATCAGGATGAATGAAGAACATTTCGGCTGGCCTCTACCGGGAGTTGCCAATGATGACGGCCTGATTCAAAACTGTCAACGAACAGCTCGCTCGCCTCAGAATGCTGCCAATGGTGATGTTATGGCCAGTAGCTGCTAACGACTTACCGATCTCTACGCGCCAATCTACCAGTCCTACTCCGCGCGAACCAACAATCTCCGACGCCTTATCGACAGCATACTGTCACCGGGGGCCCAGCTTCGCACTGTCACTATCATGTGGGAAGACGTGCAGGCAGAGGCGGAAACTTTGCGTGGCCGATTGGATACGTTTTTTGAAATGATGACTTGTCTTGGCATTGGTGGCAATGGTGGTGGAGGAGGGACCTTTTCAAAATCCCACCTTAAACAGCATCAGCCTCCATTGTTTACTGGGGACCTCAAGTTGGAGACTGTCAATCTGTTCCTTTGCAAGGTGGAGCACTGCATATGCCAAGGCAGAGCGGCAATGGGTACCACAAAGTCAGACAAGTGAATCGATTCGGCCTGGCGACTCATGCATCCTGATGTGTACAGTTGGTTCACACATTGGATTCGTCAGGAGGGTGTCACAGTCATTCCACCTGCAAACAGCTCTGAAGCACCGTTGACGTGGCCGTGTTTTAATTGCGTTTTTCGCCAGTGTTTAGTCCCAGAAGTCGCTGTTACCACTGTTTGAAAGAAGATCCGTGTGCTATGCTATTCCACAGGGGTTGGAGAAGTTGCACATTCTCACAAGCGGTTCTCCGAGCATATCGGCATGGTGCAAAGAGTGACCACAATTATGCAGGAGGATCCCTTGTATTACGAGTACTGTTCGAAACTGCCCGCGGGAATTGTTAATCAGATCATCTCCTCAGCCTGCATGCAACAGAAGCTGGAGCCAGCTACCCCTGTAACGTTGGCAGACACAATGGAGATGGTCGGAGAGTTCTCTGAACATATGACTTCACATCCGGCTATCACAGCCACGCCAGTGAACCGTGGCGCCCACTTCCTCCCGCCTAATGCAGCCACTGTTTCAACGCCTGTTGGTCCGAGGCCGATGGATCTTACTGTGGCTCACGACAATACAAGGTGATACCGCAGTAACGGGTTTGGAAATGAGGCACGCAATTGTGCAACTCGAGACACTCGGGGGGCGCGGCCAAGCATTCCGTCCCAGAATGGGTGGAAACGGCAGCAGAAGGGACGGTGGTCTTGATCGCACTGAACCTTGTCCTGGCTGCCCACGAACTTCGGCCAGGTCGACAGACGGGGGCATCAGTAATGTCCAGGCAGCTGCAGTGCAGGATGCAAGTATGAATGATGATGGGGAGGATTCGGCAGTGCAGCAGGAGGTTGTGGATGTGGAGGACAGCCAGGGAAATGGCAATTGGGAGTAGTGGTGGAACGTCCTACGACCCAGAATATTATTGGAAATCAGAAAACGGTGCAGAGTAAAGAATCAGGGGAAGGCAACGCATGCATACGGCATGCCAAATTGTACTTGAGGAGCCTGACAGATAATGAGAAATCTGCCCCTCCTAGTTCGCCAAATTCTGACTTACTGTGTGTTAACGCTTCCATTTTAACCTCCAATAATGACATTCATTCATCATTTTCCCTGTTTGATTGGGGCGCCTCCCATCGTGACATGGATACTACCTGCGCCAAATCTTTGGGCTTGAAATGTTGACTTTGCGGGTGCATGAGAGTCTCTGTCGCAGGAGAAGAGAAGGCGGAGGAGGTTAGATGGCAGGTTTGGCTGAAAGCGTCAGTGAGCGGCATAACCAGCAATCGCGTCGACATCTCCGGGCGGTACACGATTTTCGATTTTGGAGGCATCCATGACCCAATTGTGGGCAAAGATTGGATGTCAGCCATTCTGCATATCATCGATCATAAAACTAATACACTACATATGCTGGAGTCCGATCGGACTAATTCGCAGCATGGCTCATGCTTGCCGTCCACAATTGTCACGACATCACTTGTAGGTCTGCGACCTCACCAAGTACCATTGAGACAAGTTCGGGCTCAGTGCAAGACAGTGGCCCGTCGATCAGCGATCAATCTGGTCTCCGCATTCTTCGTCGCCAAGTGAAAGTGTTCGGACATCTGTAATGTCAATATTCGGGAACGTATTGACCAGACAATGGAGGCGGTGCAGGAGGCTACTCCACACAAGCCGGCAGACCTCGAAACATGAGGGCTACGCATCAGGAAGTCATTGGCACATCTCAACGAACTCCCAATGGGAGTCCCTCCACCTTCGAAATAGGTCTTTTGCATCAACACTGATCAAACAGCAAATCTGCCTCATCACCAGCAGTATCGGATGTCAAATTCGGAGCACTTGGAGTTCGAATCCCAGGTTGCCAAGTTACTTCCCAATGGAAGGGTTACTGACAGCCACCCCTGATTTGTGGCACCAGCGATCTATGTTAAAAGACCGGATGGCTCTGGAGTGCGGATGACTGTCGATTACAGAGGCCTATATGCAATCACCACCAGGGAATGGTACTCACTTCCGTACATAGAAGATTGCATTGATCGGCTACCCAGGTCCAGGGTGTTTCCCAAGCTCGACCTAGCCAGTGGTTACCACCAGTTATGCATACACCCAGATGACAGGCACAAGACAGCGTTTCTCGCTCCGGATAGCATTTATGAGTCGACAGTCATTCCGTTTGGTCTGGCTAACGCGCTGTCAGCATTGATGGGGGCCATGCATTGGATTTCGGGCCCGTACAAGACGTTTGCAATTGTATCCCTGGATGACATGCTGAATTCCTGGCGCAGTTTGGCTGAACACAAGATGCATGTTGACCCTATCCTGCTGGCAATTAGGGGGGTGCATCTTTGGTTGAATGAGTGAAAATGCGTTTGTGGAGCCACTGAGAGATCATTGGTTGGTTTCAAGGTCAATTTGAGTGGAATTCACATGGAGGAGAGGAAGATAGCAGCCATGAAGGACTGGCCAGTACCGGCGAGCACAGCCTAGCTTCGGTTGTTCCTGGGGTTGGCAGGCTACTATACGTAATTTGTGCATAAGTTCACACACCGGACCACTCAGCTATATGTATTGACAGCCCATAAATAAGCGTTCTGGTGGCTTTGGAAGCATCAGGGGGAGTTCGACGATATTCTGAGGGCTGTGGCGTCACCTCAGGTGCTGGCACCACGCAATCCTGAGGGCAATGACATCCTGCGCACCAATGCTCCCGACGTGGCAATCGGAGGTGTTCTGACTAAACCGCAACCCTGGGGACCAGAGGGCAAGCTGCTGGAACGTCCGGAGGGAGTCTTCTCTCAAAAATTACATGACGTCAAAACGCGTGATGCAGCGTACCCCCACGAGTTGTTGGCTATCCACCTCAATTTGATGCCCTGGGAGCCTTACCTCATTAATCAATGTACGTCAGTGTATTCGGACCACGCGTCGCTGCAGCATATCCTGAGCCAGGAGAAGCTCTCTGGCCGCCCATGGCGACACCTGGATAAACTGCAGCAGATCGACTGTTCAATCATGTACTTCCCAGGGGTGGCCAATCTGGTAGCCAATGCACTGAGCAGACATCACCATCCGGTGTCAGCTACCCTAGCAGCCACCATCAGCATACATACCATGGAACTCCAGATCATAGGTGCAGAGGAATGGAAGGAGGGGATGTGTGAGTTACCGGTGGAAGACGCGTACTTCGGTCCAATTGTCAACGTCCTTCATGAGGAAGCCGATGAAACCGAGGTGGTGGGAAATCAGCCGTCTCACCATATGAAAGACAAGCACCAATCGAAAATATGGTGCGATCAAGACTGTTACGAGTGGATCGTGGCGTTCATTCTTGCAGGGATACTGGGGCACTCTGCATCCCATCGGACATGCCGAGCGATGTTATCTCGAAACCTCATGACTCTCCGCTCGGTGGTGGACACCATGGAGCTGGACACATGGCGGTTGCCATTGCCTCACAATTGTATTGGCCTCATTATAATCCGACCGTACAGGCATGGGCTTGAGGTTCGGACTTTCGACACTGTGTCAAGCATTCCAACTAACTCCCGTATGGCTCGCTGCAACTGGTGCCCATTGCGGAGACACGGGCTTCAAGGGTTAATATGGATTTGATTGCTAAATTACCAGCTACAGCCCGAGACAGCTACCACTGTATCATTACGATTGTCGATACACTATCCAAGAGAGTGTGATGGAAAGCAGCCATGGAGAATGATCTCAATGCAGAGGCATTCGCCAGAGAGTTTAGTGACATGAGGGTTCGAAATTGGGGAAGTCCGGATGATATTATCTCTGATAGCGATACGTGCTTTATGTCAGATTTCTGGGGATCCCTGATGGCCCAACTGGGAATCACACGCTGTCACAGCACCGCCTATCATCCGCAAACTGATGGCCATGCGGAGAATCTGAATGCAGTGGTTGAATGCCATTTTATGGTGTACATGGCTCAGCGCCCAAATGAGTGGGACAACCTGCTACCGTTGGCTGAGTTCACCTACAACACAGCGTACCATAAGGCTCTCAAGACTGCTCTGTTTTGGGCCGAAGTGGGATTCGTGCAGAGGATGCCAATTGATCTGCTGGTACCAATCCCGAGGGCCGACCGGATGCCAAAAATGAGGCTGGACGCCAATGTGGTTGCTGAACAGATGATGTCAGATCTCCGCATGTTGAGAGAGCGGTTGAAGCAAGCACAACCAACGATGGTTTTGGAAGCTAATATGTCTCACCACCAGCACGATTTCAAGGTGGGAGACTCAGTTTGTCTCGACACCAGCCGCCTCTCGATCGGCTATGCAAATCTTACTAACCCTGAGTCGGCAAATCATAGTGCCAGAATCTTTCAACATCCTTTTTGCAGGCTGTTTTGCATCACCGAAGCCGTTGGTGCCGGCAGTTTCAGGTTGAACACCCCACCTCACAGGAAGATACGCAATGTTTTCAACATCTCCCGTCTGGAACGAGATCGTGTGGATTACAGTCGAGATCATCCTCTGCCACTCTCGTTGGACAAAATGACCGACAAGGATCCGGAGTATGAGTTTCTAGCCATTCTTCAGCATCAGGGCACTTCAGCCAAAACCCTACAATATAGGGTAAAGTGGCTTGGCTATCCTGAACCGGATTGGCAACTGTTACCCAATTTGAATGGTGGCTGCCGAGAACTGCTGCGAGTTTACCATCAGAAAATGGGTCTCTTGGTCTATAGATGGATGTTGGCAGGCTAAGAAATGGGTTTTGGCCGCATCATGATGCTGTTGACACACAGGAGGCGGGATTGTCGGTGTTGTAGCAGTAGTTTCATTTGGTGTGCTCCGTATTGGGGGCTGGGGATGGTTTTCTTGGAGTGGAGGTAGTTGTGGGAGGTTTAGACATGTACATAAGGTGTGGCTCTGTGCGGCTCTGCTGAAGCGCGCTGACCACATTTCCTGGTGCTGGGACGATCGTCCTCCATGCCGCACACTAGGTAATCAGATTAACCTTCTCGCAACCCCTCAGCCAAACAATGCAGGGTCTTCATATAGCTTGGACCTCAGGAGGAGAAAGTGACAATGTGAACATGGCCAAGGTGCAGGTCATATCACACAGTACAAGCGATGATAATGATTATTCAGATAATTCGAGCTTGGGAAATGATAACAGAAGCTACTCACCATGAATCATCTGCGCATAAATAAAACTACTACAGTATCTACTACAGAGACAAAGTGTACTTAATATCTTCATCTCAAATTCAGTAATAATGATAACTTACACATTCTTCGTTTCGATGGGAAGCTGTAATTCAACAAGAGAGATGACACATATAGTAGTTTGTCAGCCAAGACCGTCAAAGATGATGGAGCACCAGAGAGTCATGTGAGAAGAGCAATGATTGAGCATGGATGAAAGAATGGCATGGTGAGAGTGGAGAGAGATGGTGGCTGGATGATTGTCCAAACAGCCAATAATACGGTAGACGATGTTATTGATGTTGGCAGGTATTGGGTTAATGATAGTCATGGCACAGACTACACTGATGATGACACGAATGAGATGTGGATAATGCAGTGTGGTATTATATCGGATGGCAGGGAAAAAGCTGCCTGAATCCACTACATTCACACTCTACCGCCTAACAATGAACTGGATGAGGACATTGTACCAGAAATTGCATGCACTGTGGGCATTGAAATGGTTGATGAAAAGTAACTCTGTCGCACAAGCGACCACCATTTTGCTAAAGCAGGTTTACTGTGTGTGCAACATGTTGCTCACGAAACACCATGGCTCAAGCAGTCACTGGATGAATTTCAAGAACTGCAGTAAGATTTCGAGAAGTGCAGCCAGTTTGCTGAACTATCCTACCAATCAACCTGGAATAAACCGCAATTAAGGATTAAATCTTGCCCGAAAAACATATAAAGGGTCTGTACCAACCCCCATAACAACTGTTGCCCAAGGATGATGCAGAAATGTAATAACATTCAGAAATAGCACTTCGCAATGGACAAATGCGTCCAAGCATTAGTCATTATGGCTTCTGAGAACTATTCATACTACACAAAGATGGAGGCTGGCAAATGGGTATTGACTGCAGTGCTGTCAGATACATCACCAAAAATGATACTTACCCACTGCCCCATATTGAGATGTTGGTGAAACTATTGAGTAGATTATCATACTTCTGAAAGATAGAGTTGGCTTAACAGTATCACCCAATTAGGATTCATGTGGGAGATAAACAGAAGATGGCAATTGCTAAGCAACATGGCCTCTACAAGGGGACAGTTGTACCTTCGGACTAGCCAACCCACCTAGCCCATCCATGGGAGTCATGAACCATCTGCTTGGATCTAACCCAGAGCTGAGACAGTGTATTGCTGACTACTTTGAAAATGTTATAATCCATAGTTTGATGTGAGAAGAGAATATGGACCATGGGTAAATGGTGCATCAACGCATACCGAAAGCTAGCCCGAAGCTGAAACAATCCTGATGTGAGGGATTCCGGAATCAAATTGAGCTTTGTGGGTTCCAGATAAACGAAAATGGGATAGACACAGTCCATGTGAAGTTGGATGGGATAACTGTATGGCCAGGATCTCGGGATGTGAGGGAAGTGCATGGTTTCTTTGGACTGATGGGCTACTACTGCAAGTTTATTGCACACTGCACCCATTTCACATTGCCCTTAAATGGGATATGCAGATTGGACAAAAATGTCAAGATGGGAGGCCAACACAGAGAGGTACAATTGAGGAAAGTGGGAACTGTTCATTTCGCTAGGTCTAGGGAGGCAGAGGAGGCTTTTGACACATTTCAAGATGCCATTTGCCAAGCTCCTGTGCTGGTACTACCAGAGAAACGGGGAGAGTACATGCTGCATTCTGATGCCAGCAAGTATGCAGTTGGAGTGGTACCATCACAGACACGACACAATGCAGATACCAGAGTGATTGCCTTTTGGAGCAGGAAGCTGGAGAGTGGAGAGATGCGATACCCTATATATGACAGAGAACTTCTAGCAATTCCTGATGAAGTGGTAATCTGGCACTATGATCCCCATTCAGACAGAACCTCTTCATTCCATATGGATCATGCTACTTTGAGAGACATACTTACATAACGTTGACTCACAGCACGACAAATGGAGTACATAGGAACTCTTCTGAACTATGTCTATGACATCTGGTACATCACGGGCTCAAAGAACCAGACAGCTGATGCAGAAATGGGCCATTCATACTTGAGACTGGAATGCTGCCAAGTCTCTCAGTGTTGACTCACATGGTTGGTAATTCAGCCCTTGACAGAGTGGTTTTGAGATGTCACCATTAAAATGAAGGACAACAGCTGGTGCAACAATATTGTACAAATACTAGTATCCAAGGATTGCCAGGAACACCTGCCAAAGGCATCCCCTGCAGCTATGCAATGAAATGTGTGGGCTCACAGCCACCATTTCACTGTAGACGATGGCTTGCTCTACCTCGACCACCAAACTCAGCACCCAGAACGACCCAAAGACAAGCCACATTGGCTCTACATTCCCATACCCATAAGAATTATAATCCACAGAGAAGTTCACGACACCACACTGGGAGGCCATATCGGAGCAGCATAACCATACATGGGAATCAGACAGGGCTTCAGCTGGTGAGGGATGTGGAATGAATTGCAACACTATACCAAAGGCCACAGGATGTGTAAATGAGTCAATCAACTCGCTGGAAAAGTACTGCATGTGTTCAAAGCACCACCAGGTGCATGAGACTGCTGTGAGTGCATGGGGGTATATATCATTACTGCTGTGGCAACATCTCTGAGAGGAAATGACTGTATTGTGAACATTGTAGACCACTTCTCCAAATGAGCTCATTCAACACTCTGTACTAAGACCAAAAATCATGTGGATTGTGCAATGTTGTGTTTAGAGTCTATCATACAACTTCATGGTGTCCCCTGGGAGATTGTGAATGACTGAGACATGCATTCTATGTCGGATTTCTGGGCAGAAGTGAGTAAGAGATTGTAGAGTAAGCTGCTCATGTCAACAGCATTTCACCAACAAATTGATGGGCTGTCAGAGATCCCAACAAAGCAGGTCACCAGGTATCTGCAGACTTTTGCCACCTACCATCAAAATAAGTGGGACACCTCGCTTCCAAGAGCAGAATATGCATACCACGTGACTAGGTATTTGTCCACTGATCAAAGCCTGTTCAAACTGGACCTAGAAAACTCACCATCTATTCAATATGCCTTTGTGGTGGGACAATGGCTGGATGACGAAATGGGGAGCCGGGAAAGCAGAGCATTAATTGAATCATTCCAGGTCTCATGACTGGATGCCCTGGACCCCCTCTATGACATTCCAGACAGCCAGAGGGCAGGAGTATATAAGAGCCAAAGCCCATATATGCTTGCTGTTGGTGACTTTCTGTTGTTAAGTTCAACAGTCCTGCTGTTCACCTACACAAAGCAAAACCCATCTCCATAGAAGCTGTGACACCGATGGGCCAAACTTTACAGGAAGTTTCAATTCTATTGGCCAAAAGCAGTTGAATTGGAATCACTGCCAGATATGGCGATCCATGTTCCACCAAATATCAGCAAACTTAAGAAGTAAAATACAGATGGAGTGCGACAATCACCACCTGCTCTGTCGATCCGAACTGTAAGAAATATATATGACATGATCAACCATCCACATATTCTGGAAGTGATTACCTTGCAAATGTGGGTTCCAGGCATTGAACGCAGTTACGAAAATATAAATAAATCGGAACGCTATGACAAAATGACCTGGGAACCGGCTGCCAATCTCTCCAAAGTACACCAAATGCTTGATAACTCCAAAAAACAACACAGATTGCAAGAAATGAAGGTTACACAGAAAATGAAGAGCTACGAATGTGGAGTCAATAACATGTCACTTAATTCTTGTTTGGAATGTATCTTGAAGTTCTTAGGAGGGAAGTAATGTTGAGAAAATGAAAGGGTTGACATCGGGTGTGGCGCTGGAAAGCTTTGGGGCAGAAAGTGATATGCGCTTATCGACAACATCAAGTAATTTGGTAGAAACATAGAGATCACTTGCTTAGACAAAGAATAGACTATCGTCATTTCATACAACCACACCAAATAGACTCCCAAAAGTCATCCCCCTACTGGTGGTAGTTTGAAATCAGAATGTTATCTCACTCATAGTTATAGATAGTTCCACAAGTCTAACACTGAGGCAGTCAGTGGCAAATAATACTTATGGATAGTCTCCATTTCAATTATCATGTTTGAAGTTAAACATGACTAATATGATATGGGGACTGTGATTGTCCAATACGAAAGTGCTCTTTGAAATTACTGTAGTTGTTCATGTTAGTATGCAGCATCAGCAACAAACCTAGTGTCTGTCGGGAACACCTGGGTGTTTCTACTGGCCCTGACCAATCCTCGTACCCACTGACAGTGAATCAAACGTGACCTGTCACCCAAGTGACAGGTCACATTGCATACCTACCCTGCAGCGGCAATTATACCATGTCTCTTATGCGTGCGACGCGTGGCGTTATATATTACCCCGTGGACACTCAGGCAAAGTAAAGGAATGTGGTGACGTATACGCACCGTCCAAACAACACGTGTGTCACACTCTTCGCAGGGGCTCCAGTTACGCTGTAGCCGTTTACCTAATGCCTAGCACTGTTTATGGCTTTCTCTGGCCAAGTGCCACATTTTACCTCTCTGCTATTGCTATCTATCGGATGCCGCACTCTCCCATATATGTCTATCTTTGATATCTTGTCACTTATTACAATACAGTCTTCGCTTCGGATACATCGCATACCATTGCATTTGCTTTGCCATTATCGTATTTCACAGCTCTGAAATATACTGTCCAATCTTCACACTCTCTAATACTATGCCCTCAGTCCTCCGAATTCTGCATTGATCCATGTTCGGCTTGCAATGCTTCTTCCTTCTCATCCGCATCTGTATCGTCGCCATCGTCACCCTCATACCCGTCGACATCACTGTTTCCCAGGTGAAATCTCTCGAGTTCAGTTGCAGCCCGCCGTCGCCGGCTGATGGTGGGGATGGCATCGCTCTCGTCAATATTGTCACCTTGATTGTCGTAATCGTCGTTGCCCCCTGTCATCCCGAAAAACAGTACAACATCCATACACTTGTTGTCTATCAGAATATTTGGGTCAGTTCTTCGGATCTCAGGCTGCTCAAGCGCCTCGCCAGAGGTCAAATAGTCAAGAGGAATAGCATTCTCAACACGCGCTACATCCATGCTGATGACCTCGGCAGGTGTTGGGTTCTCCGCCTGTTGGATCCGACACTTGACTGTAGCAAGAGTGTTTTCGTACACCCTCTGTTGGTAGCTCACACGTAGTGTGCTCCAGATATTCATCAAGAATGAGTCCATGTCTGCAACACCAGGCGATGTTAACAACTTGCGACCCATTGCAGCGCAGCAGGATGGCTTTTTTACCACTGTCATTCTGGTAGTTGAAGTAGTTCATATGATCAGGTCCGTCCATGTTCAGCTTCGACTTGGAAGCATTCGGAGGAACACCTTTCTTCTTTGCCACTCCCGCAGAGCATGGCGCAACGCGGTGCAGGTGATCATGATCAGTGCCGATGGTATATGACCGCTCTTGTCATCAATCATGGAATGATAAAATCCATCAGCATACTTACCACAGTTATTCGGCCGCTGATAAAATCTGATATTGATATGCCCTGGGATTGCTTCCACAAGGAAGTAAAGAGGACACTGGCCATTCGTTGGCAGGTTTCAACACTCTCAGTGGTGGATTCGGACTGCACACACCACCTTCCACACGCTCTGCCACAGGAAAAAGATACTGATTGTCTGCCAGAACGGAGTCAATGAATTCCGAATGCTCTGCGTCAGATTCAATGCGGTGGAGACCATAATGTTCTGCTATATTGTCCCTCGCTGATTGAATGAAATGGGATTAAACTTTGTCGACTTCTGCTTGAACATGGTACCGGTTTGACCGTATAATATCCAACGTGGGCTGTTGCTGCAGCATACCTCTTTCAAAATCTCCTTTGCATGAGCCTCAAATGCTATGGACCAAATGTTGTTTTGCTGCATAGCGGTGTTCCGGTACTTCTCTATTATCTGCCACTGTGGGGCGTCAGCTACTGGTTTCGCAACACATCACGTTGCATAACTTAGTGTCTCGAAGTTGCTTGCACTTATAAACCGCCGTCAGTTACCCATATAGAGCTCTATGAGTCTGCCCGTTGCAAATACAAGAAACGTCATGTCTGAGTGACCCAATCGATGCATGCTGCAACTGCCAGAGCCCATTGATGGAGGTGGTGTAGACACCGCCTGCGGTTGCAATTGCCACTGCCTCTGTCCCTGATTCCTGGCTGTAGCTCGCATTCTCAGTGGATTTGTAATGATCGCATGGGCGTCTGGATTAGGGATGGTGGTAGGCAGGTTTTCAAGACCGCTGAGAGGGGTGGGAGTGCTTGCAGTGCCAGATGCTTGGCAGGATTCAACGTGACGCATTGAGTCTGACTGTGAGGTTCATCCGGTTGCTGGTGTACTACGACTGCTTGTACTTGGCGTAGTGGTGGGGGTATGTATTGAATGTCGCTGTGGAGCGGACAGGGTGGAAGTCACGCTTTGAGCGGTAACTGCCATGCCAGAATTTTTCAGCAAAGATGAGGGAGTGGAGTTCTGACCATGGATTGTAGAGGCTACTGAATTCCCTACTGGAGAGGTATCCCTCTTGCCAGCTGGTGCGGGAAAGGCGTCTCTTAGCAGGGGGAACCTGAGAATTCCCCAAAGGTCTACACTTGTGTTGTGTCTGGACAATTCTTACAACCGGAGTCATGTCAGAGTGACTGCTGTGGGAAGGCATAGTCCGATATAGAAGTTCGATGTATAGAATGTAGGCATAATTCCCTTTGCATGCATATGGAACAGCAGGCATGGTAGGCTCCGATTGGAGCGACCAGGGAGCGATGCGAAAAAATCGGGAGGCGCAGTGTATACCATGCTAGACTCTAAATCACTATTGCCTGTGACAATACTCGGGGATGAGATCCCTTGAAATGCTTTCAATTATGGGGTTAACTGCAATCAGATTAAACTCAGATTGAACTTAGCATTGATATTCACTGTAACAGCAACATCTGAAGGTCTATTTGCACCACTTGAAGGTTGTTTATGCCTTCATGGTGCGATTATCATAGTATTGCACTCGTTCTCGGCACAATACCTCGAACCATCAAGTGTGTATATCTTCAGCTTCCCGGTGTGAATCCCCGTTCCGGAGAGATTTAGTGTCGCAAATCGAAGAATGATGTATTCTCTATCCTATGACAACAGTTGCGTGTGATTTTTCTGCCGCTAGGCGTGTTGGTAGCCGTGTTGGCCGGTTGCACCATTGGGACAACCTGAGAACTACTCTGTTTGCTCCGAAATGCACCAGGTTTGAGCAGTAAACGTGGTGTGTGATGCAAAAGAAACACCAGGCGTCGGAAACTGTCCTCACCGCAAGTACTAAATCTTGTCTCAAGGTTTGTCATTCATGAGGTGCCTGGTCGTTCTGCAAGATGAAGGCTGTGCCGTTTTGTGTTCGTTAACCAACAAAACGCAGGATATGAATCAGTAGTATGACATCTCACAAGTTGAACCAAGAAATCACCGGAACTTGAGTATATATATCCCTTCTTCCCGCCTACACCTCATTTCACTTATGCTCACGTATTATGCACACCGCCTGCATCCTGAACAATCTTGACATCACGTGACTTGCACACAACAACACTTCTCGCTTCAAAACACACCCAATAACCTACACAACTTGTAACTTTCCCTCTGGGCTTCCTTCTGCTGGATGCCACTGTATCATAATGCTAACGCTTCGATTGTAGATTCATTTTCAACTCACAGCGATGGCTCCAAACGGCAGCCGCAAAGGAAAGGGGAAGAATAGGGCAACGATGCCGACATCCGTTAAGAATTGATGCCTGTGATTGGATAGGGACCATATAAAGGGATTCATCTCAGCACACATCTGTGGACTCATGGATATACAATTCTTGCAGCGTCAAGGATGAGAAGGCATGGGAACTCTTTTATTGTATAATCTTTCTTGATCCAGTCACGACTCGCCACTTTTCACAATTCCAGCAGATGTGGCTGCACCGCAGGAGCAGAAGGTAGCCTTTTTGGGAGTGGTTGGCAGCCTTCCGCTCATATATAAGGCAAATGTTTGACAATACCCACGACCAGATGAACAATTGGAGGTGGGACAACCCCTGCGCCTTTGGGGACCAAGTGGATCGCTCGAATCCACACACAACCAGCTCGGGGAAGGTTACACGCAGCAGCGACCGGTTCTCTTGGTATGGTCGCGATGATCTCAGTGCAAAGATTGAGCTTCCAAGCTGCCAGCATTACAAGCCAGGCGACTTCCTGGCCAGTAGACCACTGTATTGGGATGAGATATTCCACAAGGATGATGATGAGAACTGGGCGGATCCCCGAGCGCCGAGCGGTGGAAGGAGCCATGCTGGCAATGGCAAGGACACTGAGGACAGTGAGTGTGAGGAGGACATGCAGGGCGGTGAGTAAGGAACCAGGAAACAGACGGGAGCGAAGGATGAGAAGGGGAAACGGAAGGCGATTGAGGACGAGAAGGAGAAGGGTAAGGCAACAGAGGAAGGGAAGGGGCAGGAGAACGGGAACGGGAACGGGTCCGGGAACGCGAATGGGAATGGGAACAGGAACGGGAACGGTAACGCTAAAGCGAAAGGTATTGGTATACAAACCTTACCGGAAAATGCACACAGAGCGATGGAAAGGCTACAGGGAGCAAGGGGAATGGGACATGGAGGGCTAACTAGAGCGGGTATATTTAGAGCCTGAAGCATCGCCCACCGTGTCAATTTGCTCAGATGATGATACCAACTCTACCAAGGAGTCGGATGGCGAATATGACTCAGAACATGATTCTGGTGTGGATATTCGCATAGAGGATGATGTGGACGCACCGGACGGCGTTGATTTAGACTGCGATGTGGATATGGAAAGGGACGGTGATGATGAAGAGGAGGAAGATGAACAGGAGGAAGATGAGGAGGAAGAGCAGGTAGAGGATGAGGATAAGGATGAGGATGATGATGAGAATGATGACAAAGAACGTCGAACGATTGGCCAGGGAGAGACAGTAAATACATGGGCCGATGATGTAGATACTATGGTAGACGATCAGCCAACCGTGCAACCAGGGCAGGACCAGATGTTGCGCGAGCATACCCCACGGCCACAACCTGCCCCACGGCCACAAACCCTGGACCCTCGCCCAGGACCACAAACTCCAATGACTCATCCCCTCAGTGGGCTGGAGTTTAAAGGCTTGTGACGCCGCTGAAACCTCGCCCAGCGGCGCCAACTCTGCGAGAAGCTGTCGCAGCCAGATACACTTCGGATGTGGATGTGGATCAGCAGCCACTCGGCGAATCTGCAGGTGGCGACTGTCTCCCCAATGTCCCACTCCCTGATGTCCCTCGCCCTGTGGCGCGCCCGGATGGCCTGTTAGGCAAGGAGAAAACCAGTCGTCGTGGAGCAGAGGAGGCGTGCGTTTGGGTTAGGGTTGGGTTCTTGTCTTGTCAGTGTCCTTTGCTGTAATCTATTCATCTCAGGCACTGATTAAGGCACTTGTGGAGGTGTTTTGTTTGCTTAGGGTTTTATGTATTTCGGCCCGTGTGGGTTAGGGGTTGTGGGCTTGATAGGTTCATTTGTTCTATTCTATGTATCTCAGGTATTGATCAATACACGAGTCGCGAGGTTGTCGGATCAGTCAGGGTTTATTTTTCATTTCATTTATAGTGTTATCCGACATCACGTATGCAGTATTTTTGCGACTCTTGGCGTTTAAGGAACCTCCTTGTGATGGTGTTGAGGCTCATTATATATCTCAAGTTAGCTGAGCTTATACCCACACCAGAGTGCTCAGGCCCAGCACCTACTTTCTTCCCACTCTATAGTGAATACTCCACTCCTCGCATGTCATCAACAATGCTGGTGAGAACCCCTATCCATTGCCCCAAATTTTCATGCCAAACTATGTTCACCTCAGACAGCTGGCGACTTAAACATATCGTATTACACCATCCTGAATACCTTCAAGGTGCATGTGAGAACAATTTGACTATTCGCAGCACGCCCCGACGTGTCAAAACCTCTCAGTGTTGTGAATTCAACACTGAACAGGATTCAGTCGAAGACTTGCACACAGTTCCTACCTCAAACACCTTGAAAACATGCAGGACTCGGAGTCTCGACCACCGCCTCCTCCACCTCTGCCGCGGACGGAACCATAACCCGGTGCCGGTGCTCCGCTGAGCGATTACATTCCTGAGCCATGGGGACGCGATGCTCAGGGTTGCCTTGAGATGAACCTACAAAACAATCCCTACTACCCGTTTGCGACGTGTGAAGAGTAGTAATATATGCAGTGTGGGATCGAGAAGGAGGGCATGAAGAAGTACTATGACTATGTGCTGAAGGAAGAAAACACCACTCGGTGTTTCCCAAGCTTCACAAACAGGTCTGGAGTGCAGATGCTTGTGGCTAGCGTGCCAGATGATCAGGCTCTCGGGGAGTGGGAACTGCACACTCTCGAGGCTATGAGATGGAATGACAATCACCAACCTCCTATCAAATACTGGAGTCGACACATCATCGAAAGCATGAGATGGTTGATGCGGCAGCCAGCCTACGCAGGGCATCGTATTTACGCCCCTCAGCGTTGCTTCAACAGCAATACGCCACCGAAAATCCTCTATACTCAAATGCATACTGTGGACTGGTGGTGGGAGACACAGGTAAGGAGAGATATCTGAGGGTGATGACATGCTAACTGATGTTAAGTCAACCCTCAGAGTGGGGGTTGCACTGTTTCCCTTGATCTTCATGTCCGACGGAACACATTTCTCGAATTCTGCTGGCGACAACAAAGAGTGGCTTGTATATATCACGATTGGCAATCTATCTTCGAAGATCTGCCAGATGCTCTCAACGGATAGCGTCCCAATGGTCGCTCTCCTGCCCATTCCGATCAAGTACCGCAAGATCCTTCAGAAGGTGCAGGATGAGCAACAGCAAACGAACCGAGAGGTGGTGAATAACGTACTCTGGCGGGTACTCCAGGTTCTCACCTTTAACCAAAATCCCAACGCCGAGAGTGGGTATTACAATGTTCTCTGTGCAGATTGCAACTTGAGGCGTCGGAAATCAGTTTTAACAGCATGGCTTCCAGATTGCCCTCAGTATAGGGACCTATATCATCTCGAGCGGCATGTCTGTTTTTGGTGCGAGTGTCCAAAGACCACACTTGGAGATTATGTCCCGACTGACAACCTACACCCCCGGCGGGATCACAACCTAGATCGAACGCTCAGCGATGCCAACACCATGACTGCCTATGCCAAACGCTCATCGCGCCATGATCACGGAGGATTCAACTCATTTCGACAAATTCCCTCAATCGTGAGTGACCTCCAACAGCCCGACCTCCTCCATACAATGCAGATTGGCATGCTTGACCACCTCCACAAGTGGATGTTCACTTGATGAAGAGGCACAAACGGCTTGACAAGTACAATGCGATATGGTTATCCATCCCTGCCTACCATGACCTCCCACCAAAAACTAAGTCATATGAGGAAATTTCTCAATGGAATGGGAAGAAGATGAAGGAAATGAGCCGGTACCTGCTTGGAGTTGTAACCCAGTCTCTACAAGGAGGAAGCCCCGCTCAGCGTCCCATATTCAAACGTGCAATTGAGTGCACCTGGGCATTGTTGAAATTCTATATGTATGCTCGATATACATCTCACAATGATGCAACATTAAGCTACATGGAGGATGGCTTGCGTTGTTTCCACACCTTCAAAGATGTTTTTTGACTCAGGCGAGCCAGCAAAAAGGCGAAGGCGAAAGCCAATGCCCTGAGAACGGAACTCAAGAAGATGAAAAAACTAGACGAGGAATCATATGCTAACACTTGAACGGTATCCAAGAAGCGGCGCGAAATGATCTCCTGGAGGGATTATATCAGCCACGAGATAGATGTTTCCAAGGAGTTAGATGCTGACTCCATCTGTCCTAAGATCCACTTGATGTCGCACTGGGTTGAACAGATTCGGCGATACAGACCCTTGCAAAAGTATTCTGCCGAGAGGCATGGACGAGCACATTGAATGAACCTCAAGAACGGTGGGAACACCTCCAATCACAATCTCAACTACCTGCCGTAAGTAATCACCTTTCAGCATCACATTCTCGGCTAAGAAATCAGATAGGTCAATCTCCAAGACCTCGCTCCGTGTCGAGAGAACAGCGCTGCCACCTGCAAAGTCCTCCCTTCCAGTGGTGATCATGCTGCCCCCCTGAGCACGCAGTCATATGTGAAGCCCGAATTCATGGGACCTCAAAACTGCCATGATGGAAAGCATCCTGACGCTGTGATCAAAGACATCAGAGCATTACTCGACAATACGCAAGACGCAACTCACTGTGTGACAATATTCAACGGCACGCAGGAGTGTATCAAGGATAAGAGTCGTAAGACATCGTATATATCGGATGAACAACTGCACTCAGTGGAGCTCTGTATTTCCCATGGTATCAAGGTTCAAGTTGAGGGTGTCGAAGGTGAACGTATATCTCAGAATTGTCCATGCACAGGAAGCCAGAGCTGGCTCGGAGGGGACCGACGGTACAACTGGGTGTGGGTAAAGCAATGCCCAGGGATGTGAAATAGTGTGCTGTGTGGTTGTCTCCCGTGGCAACTACAATGACTATTCAAAATCAACCTCCTGAACGAGGATGGAGCATTCGTTGAGTATTGGGTAGCCCTGGCGCTCACCACAATACCTGAAATCTCGGGCAACTCGAATCCCGTCTCGAAATTTGTACAACTGAAAATTGCACTGGTACCAATTGCTTCGCAAGTTTTCAGGGTGGGTAACATTGTCGGCTGTGCACACTTAATTCCAGAGATACATGCTGGTTGTCAGACAGGAGACAGACGGAACGAGCGATGGATTGTCAATAGCCACATAGATCTGGTGACTTGGAATGATGTGTATAATTAGTTATGAGAGAATTGAATTTTGAGCGCAGGTAGAATGAACGCGAGGAGAGATTTTCACAGCGTCACCCATCTCATTGCAATCCCGATGCAAGCGCATACCCAATGAACTGATTCTGACGTGTGGTCACAGTTAGCCACAACACCAGAGTGAACGATTTAAACTGAGACCGACAGAACGAGAAGCAACAGTCAAACAGCGATCGGAGGGCGATATGCAACGGGATGCATCGTATCAGCGCCGGGCGCGGAGTAAGCTGCCACCAAGATGTCTCTGACGGCTCTGATGGACCGCGTCCACTCTGACTGAGCCATTCCGCGCTGACGGAATTTTTCTATGCTGATGCATGTCATGCCTATTTTGTTATGGGAGTGCTTAAATTCCAATTAATGATATAACATTTATTGATTTAAGTACAACTGCCAATCCAGAATGTATCTTCTCCTTTCCAGGTCTTTCCGAGACTCAACATCTTGTCAACATTGATGAGAGCAAACTAGCAGCTGTAATCGTGACTAGTGAGATAACCTACCCGAACAATCATGTTGGACTCCTGAAGTACACCGAAACCTGGCTTGAGATATTGATCCTTGTCATGTTTGAAACCTTGGAAAGCTGCAATTTGTAACATTTGGTATTGATTGGAGAGGTTGTTCAATTGTGGTTACTAAAGGTACACATCTCCAAATATAATGACCAGGTGGCTGAATGCAATCGTTGATACACGTCGTGGAATACTCGGCACGCAACTTGGACTCCCCTGAATGCTGATACCGAATTCGCTTTGAGGGATTTTCAGAATTCCACAACAGTAGTGTTAGCAACGGTTCCAGTTTTGGACCTGGCCGGTTTGATAGGTCTGCGTTGCAATGGCCTTACCCCATCAAAAATCGATGGTGTTTTAAGCGAACCATCTCATTAAGACCACAAATATCGATCAGAGAGTTCAGAGTTTGGTACGTAAAATACGAAGCTCCGCACGGCGCATCCTTTGGCCGTCTCCCATTCTCGATATCTTCAAACCTCAGCAAGCGGTAGCCCAAAAAACCTTGTTTTTAGGCCGAAAATGGCATCAATCTCAACGCAGCTTGCTGAGTTTTGAAGATATCAAAAATCGAAGACCACCAAAAGATGCAACGTCCAAAGCTGCATATTTCATATACCAAACACTAAATGATGTGATTAATATTCATGGACTTAGTTGAGGGAACAGTTTGGCATGAACCCGAACCAAACTGGCTGGGGCTGGGTTTTCTTGGAACTGCTATATTAGAAATGGTCCGAAAACGGAAACGTTGCTAACACTACCCAACAGTGATAACATGAGGTGTGCAAGTTATTGGGGATAGAATTCTTTATAATATTTTCAGGTGTTCTTGACTGCTAATGTTGGAATGTGGATTGCTGCTAGAGCTTGTACTTCTCATTGCTGAAATAATATAATCTCTTTATAGTCAAGTTCTGAGGATAATATATTGTCACATATTTGGGCAATAATACTAAGTTTTCTTCAAAGCGGACTGCTAAGGGGGAATCATTATTCTGCACATACTTCATTGACATAACCAAAATTTCGTGATACTTTATTGTGTTTATGCATCAGTGGTTCTAAAGTGTTACCTTTCCCCACCATGGGCACTCTCTAAAGGATATCATATGTTCCAAAATGTCACATTCAATCGTCAGCTTCGACATGTTGAATATATTCCTTTGATAAGTGGAACATCTGCTGGCTTCTGTCAAACAGCGCTTATTACAATTTCATTGTTGCATCAGATTAAATTAGATTGTTTCCCAAATGCGACCAAGATTTACTTAGCTAACAACAATTACTCTTCCAAAATTGCATTTGAAGTCATGCTGCATACTAGCACAACATCATACCTGGATTCAATTTGGGTCTCATATCTTCAGCCAATGGCATTGATCCGTCAGACACTGCCGGGATACATTTCGACAATTTGATGACTGGGAGTTTCGAAGAGATTGTCCCTTAGCTCTGGAGACAGGTTCCCTAATCCTGAATACTTGTATATTGTTTATTGTCTGCTGGAGAACATATGCTGTGAAATCACAACATACCTGTGTGTTCTCGAACCCGCTGAGGTATAGTAGCCATGGTTGCATATATGTGCACATCTGATATCTCCTAATAACATATTTCAGTTAAGACAATATGAACACATCATCATATTTCAATTCACTAGTGGCCACTGAGGCAGGCACTGATTAATTGACATGTTGCTCTAGTGTATTCTCCCTAAAGCTCCATCAGCAAAATGTATTGTAGTCACTGGGAGCCTCCAGGAGTGTCTGAGAGGATGTGGAGTGTAAACTTAGAAGTATCAATGTCAGGAGTGAATCAGACCTTAGGAGGGCATTCCGGCCAGCCTTTGGAGTAACTGGGATCTCTGATGACTGGTACAGCAGTACCATGGGAGTGATTGTGATAGTGTGGGAGCACGTCGGAGCACCAGAGAGAACTTTGGGCGCACCTGGCAGTGTTACCAAACCAACACAGGAATCACAAACAAACTCTGAGAGATGCCTGGGTTGTGATGGAATGCAGGCGATAGCTGAGGTTCTCCGGATGTACACTAGCCATCGATTCCCCTCAAAGGCAAATGTGATCCATGGATTATTGTTCATTATCACTTCTGAATCATACTAGCTACCATTTTCTTCAACATTGCATATGTTGCCTCGCTACATTAAGGAACCAAAAAAAACAGCGAGTGATTCAAACATAAATGCAAGTACACTGGAATAATAACCCACTAAGCGATCGAATGATATCAATGAAACATTGTGTCAACATCATCCACTACTTCTCCCATCTCATCAGGGCCAACAAATGCAGGAATACACAATTCATCAATGGCACATACAAGCTGGAGGCGCTCCTTGTAATTGCTGATCATTCGTACCTTGGGAGTGGGTAAAATTGAATTTCAATGTCATTTGGCTCAATTTGTGATATCTAACAATGGTGTATTGAGAAGTTAGCCAGCTGGGAATATAAATGAGGGTTTGAATGGCAATAGGTCATATTCAGATGAAAAAGGGGAGCAACCACTAGGAAAAGAGGAGCGCCTGATGGGGAGTGCTGTGTGGAAAAGAGGAGTACACAGATGGTGTTGGAGGAGCGCAGAATGCAATAGATGAGCGCCAAATATTGGCTGATGAGCGCCGAATGAGGGGTAAGCAGTGCAGAATACAATTGACAACCGCCAATCCAGGCAACAGAGCACCAACGGGGATTGAGGAGTGCTATCCCTGCAGCGGAGTGCTGAACTGTGGGGGGGGAAGGACGACGTAATGAAAAATAGGAGCCACCATCGAGACCAAAGAGCATCTGTGGAAATTGAGGAGCTCCCATCCCCAGCTAATGAGTCCGCAATGAAATAGAAGAGCATCACTCTGGGCTAAGTAGCACTGATGGGGAGTAAGGAGTGCCTATCCTAGCAGAGTTTTGCCGCAGAAGGGGGGTATTCAGTGGGGCACTAATGTGTGATTGATTGCAGTGGCTTCTGGAGTAACATTTCTCACAGCAGATGGGCAAAATGTACCTTGATATTCATCTTGAGAAAACATAACTGTGGCCTTCTTTCCACTGGCATATTCAGACAGCGCTCAATAAATAGCTGCAGCTGCCAGCCCTAATGTCTGTGCAGTGAGAGGTTGCAAATACTGGGATGTAGTTGGCAGGCGCCGCAAGCTTTTAGTGGAGAATAGTGTGACCGACAGTGCCAACTGTCTAGAATGGTTCCGGGATAGGGTTGGAACCGGAACAGCACCGTTGCAACGGTTCAACCAAATGGAAAACCCAGACCATGGCATTTGGGCCAGTTTCCACCTCACAACCCGGCCGTTGCAAGCCCAGATTCTTCTCTCCAATTAGGTATTTGAGTTCTGATCATATTGTGACGTGATCAGTACGTTGATTGTGCAGTTTTAGCCGCTATTCCACCTCCCGCTTTCAGATTGGCAATCCGACCAACATTTGTTGAGTCGCTATCGAAATCCTGCATATTTCCCATAAAACTTGCCCTTGTCTGACAGACACTCAACGAATATCAGTCAGATCGGAAATCTGAGAGCAGGAGGTGAAAGAGCGGCCAAAGCGGCAGAATCTACTTATATACCATGTTGTGAAACGATAAGAACTCGGAAACTTACTTCCAGACACAATTGTAGCATACACAGAATGCCCGTGCGGTCTGGTTCCTACCCGGCCAAAAACGTCAAGCTTTCAGTCCGGTCTGCGTAACGACTCAGCGCCAGTTGCTGGGTGCGGTTCTTTGGAAATTTCTGACCCGGATCGGGGTCACGGTTCCGGTTTGAATCCGGACACAACCTGGGTAACCCCACACCGTTGTTAACACTAACGGTGAAGAAACATTGATTTTATATTGAACCAAGCTCTTGCAATCTGGTGAACCATGATTTCTTATCATCAACGACCTTCGAGAGATAAGCATTATGCAATAGGAACTTCTGAAACTTGATCAGAAACTCCGACTCAGGGCGAAAATTCAACCCGTAACTTCGCACCAGGGTATGACGTGCCCGATCTGGCAACCATTCTTGAATGCTAGTTATCTTCAGTTTGCACTATGTATATTTTGGGGCGTAGTCAATATTGTAAATGTCATTGAGGAGCATTAAACGGAATACAATACTTACAGTGTCTCATGTTTGAGAATTGATTTTGAGAGATGGACCTCTGGGCAATTGACACACCGATGGTGTACCGTGTACCAACAGGAGCACCTTCTAATGCCCACTGATGTTCCTGAGCTTCAATGGCTGGGTTCTAAGCTTCTTCAACCATGGAGTACTTGTCAACGGATAACATTGGCCAAGGAGTCTTTGTGAATCTGATGGCCTCCATGAACTCTTTTGCAACCTCAAAAGTAGCCTTTTGATGTTGGGGAACATTCTGATCTGCAATGGACTTGGATTGTGGAACAGTCTGGTCTCCACTAGACTTGGGTAGCAGCAGCGACTGGGCGGATGGTGAACAGTCAGACTTCGAGAATTTGTTGAGGAGAGTTGACTATGAGCGTTTGAGTTGTGGTGGTGCCATTTCCCCAGGTGGATTTCAGGAATTTGGAAGTGGAGGGCATGCAATGTGAGTATCGGTGCAGCTCTATTCATCTGGCAGTGGAACTCTTGTTGTTTGGATTGACATGGCCTGGCACGCCTGCCCTCGAGGTAGGACTTCCTGCTGGTGATTCACATTGTCATCTTTGATGTCGGATGATAAGGTGGACTCTTCAGTGTCTTCACTTTGATGATCACCGATCTCCAGGTCGGTATCGTCATTCTACTTCATCAAGGAATTCTGGGACATTAGGTATCTGCAATATGATGCAAGAAGGCAGAGAATTGGAAGGCAAGCATTTGATGGACAACAAAGATTGGCTTCGTTCTTGAATGCAAGTGCTCTCAGAAGCTTGGCTTCTTGATCCTTCTGTGAATTGTTATGCCTCACCTGGCAGGGCATAGGTTCCATTTGCTGTAATGAAAATAGAAAGTTGGGGAATGTGGGAGAGAGTGTATAAGCAGTAAATATAAGATTAAGTGCAATAGAATAACAGGAAAAATGGAGCAGGAAGTTGCACAAAGTCAAGGGGGATGAAATTGGAGGAGTGCCTTGAAGGGTTCAGGAGAGATCGCTGCACTGGATCATATGAATATGGAGGACGTCAGTCCGGAGTTGCGATTTAGAACGTTGTCATGTGCACCGGAATAGATGTATTCCTAATGCTGCATGCTAGCAACTCTTATCAACAACACTCTGTATGGATGCAAGAATTGGAGGTTGGCTAAAGCCAATGCAAATAGAATAGAACCAGACACACCTGGACCTGATGCACTGGTAGCAAACTTGTGACATTAACTAACCCTTGGTGCTGGCCAAATGGAGCACTGAGAACCTGAATGAGAACATGTGCCCCTGGATATAACTCCTCTAGAAGTAGTAATTATGCAGGAAAGTTTGAGCATTTGAGGTGACTGCATGGCACCGAATTGGTGCAGCATTTCAAATCTGCAGAACTCAATAGGCAAAGGACCCTGTGAGTGATGGCTAGTGTTAGCAACGGGTCCGGGTAACCCGCCAGCGGTCCGGGTTTGGACCGCAAAAACGGGTCGGTTCGGTTCAAGAACCGTCCAAAAACCCGACCTGCAGACTCTTGGCGGGCCAAACCCGGACCCGTACCCGTCAACCCGCGGGTTGCGCCGGGTTTGGCTAGACCCGTCGGTTCCAATCTCCGGTTCTGCGTTTCGGGTTTCACATTTATGGTCGCATTCAGATATGCGACTGTTAATTGTAAAATATTGACCATTGTACGTCACGGTTCGTTTTCGACGTATTAGCCGCCTTAATGTGCCAAACATGAATACTCAAGCGCCCAACTACATCCTGAAAATGAGCGTCAACAGAGCGTCAACAATATTTGGTCTTGCATCTTCAGTAATATGAGTGCTGCGTGATCACAAACATCCATAAAGAAGGCTATGACAGCCTTTATAGGCATATAGGTACGGGATATTCCAGCCACATCCCCCGGGACAGTAACAACTTATTTCATTTACAGAGCTACCACTAAGTATTCTTGAGCCTTTTAGAATATAATAACAGTTAAAACGATATATATAGACAATAACCGCCACATCACGCTGTGATTAACCATGATGGAAGGCTAACAATCGTTGACACCCTGTTGACACTCATTTTGAAGATGGGGCAGGAAGCGTTTCACTTTCACTTTTGCCTATAAAGGCAGTCAATAATCGGTTTATGACAATGTGCAACCTGTCGCCCCCCAGATTACCCATGATACATGACCAACAATCGTTGACGCTCCGTTGAGGCTCATTTTCATGATGGGGCATGGAGGGTATTGCAATCTGTTTTGCCTATAAAGGCAGCCAAAAATTCCTTTATGACTCAATACACCCTATCGGAGGTGTCATTTCCCCAGACGCATGATTCAAAATCGTTGACGCTCCGTTGACGCTCATTTTCACGAGGG
>Ga0307512_10000922_pt1 | contig 43296 bp, 32 predicted proteins | sample 14_EM_MG_FD_200267 | JGI IMG/M metagenome (GOLD analysis project Ga0307512, IMG submission 200267) | Populus trichocarpa ectomycorrhiza microbial communities from riparian zone in the Pacific Northwest, United States - 14_EM | ecosystem: Host-associated > Plants > Roots > Unclassified | place... | reverse complement strand
TGATATGGATGGGCGGACCTTGGTCAACTGAATATGATTTGGATGGGCTGACTTTTGGCCGGCTGGAGACGATCTAGACAACGCTGACATACTCACTGTGAGATGGTTCTTGGCTAGCTGGATGCGATCTGCACAGGCTGGCTCTCAGCTGGCTGGACGCAATCTGGACGGGCTAGCTCTTGGCTGGCTGTATGGGCTGGCTCTCGGCTGGCTGGACGTAATCTGGACGGGCGAACTCTGCGCTGGCTGGACGGAATCTTGATGGGCTGGCTCTCAGCTGGCTGGACGTAATGTGAACTGGCTGAGAGCTGGCTGGATTTCATGGGTTTAGGATTCTTTTTTACCGAAGGGGGCGGCGAAGCCGCCACCATACCTAGTATACACTATCAATACCATTATTGAGAGCTCACTTGAGAGCGCATGCGAATACCCGCTTGTGAGCCCCGGGCTGGTGACGGTCTATCTGACCCACCCCAAAGGGCGGCGAAGTCGCTACTGTATCTTGTAAATATATAGGCAGTGTTCCTAAGCAACCCGGCCGGCCGCCAGGCTTTTTAGCGGCCCGCAGACCAGCCCGGCCCGGCCGCACAATCTGAGGCCTGCCTAGGCGCAGGCCAGGCCCGACCTCCATTTGAAAAGACTACGCCGCAAAAAGCCTGGCCGCTTAGGAACACTGTATATAGGCACCGGCAGGTACTAGTTTGAACTGCATTAAAATTGGCACCGGCAGGTGACTGGTGCTGCAGGTTACCTGTTTGGACTACATAAAAATGAATACAACGGTAGGCGTCTGTAGGTTACCTGTTTGGACTGCGTAAAGATGATGGATCAACAGGTACCTATTTGGACTACATGATAGTTACGGTGCTTACAGGCACCTGGTGCGTATCTTGAAGCTCGCTTTGAATAAGTACACTGCTTTCCCCGACTGATCTTAAGTTATATTGACAATCAATACACTCTATAGTTTCCATTGTGTAGTTTCTATATCAGGCAAAGCCGCCAGGCACCAACAGTCCTCAAAACAGGTACCTGTATTTATTCAGTCCGGCCCAGCCCAACTTCATGAGTTGGCAGGCCTGCCAGTAAATGTCGGACAGGACTGTTGAGAACACTGGAGTACTTAGACAAGTAAGGTGGCGGGTGGCTTCGTCAACGTCAAAGCTTCCGCAGACACAAACTATCTCATCGGACCAAAGTTTCTATTGCATGATAGGTCTCTGCCATCTTATGGCCGGAGATGACTCTCGTATGACCGGAGATTGCTGTCGGCCTGAAGGGTCTATACATAGATGCGTACGCACGCATTCACACTTGTACTCTCATATATATATGGCCTTGTGGCTCTCTTAGATAAACATACAATCAAGCTTCTCTAGCATCACTATTTCAACAGTTTCCATCATTAGCGACTCAAAGCTTCTGTCAGTTGTAGCCCAAACCTTCACCCTGAAGTGCTCTTTGAAGCGCTCTCACAAGCGGCAACCCAGGGTTGCCACCTTCAACCGGCCCCCAGTTGTTGTTGTTTTTTTGTTTATTCATACTGTATGCACTCTAACTAGAGTATGACAGGACCTGATATCCCCTCCGCCTCCGGGCTAGCCGCCTAGATGGCGGAGCTCCCCTCCGCTCCGGCCCCCAGTTGGCTCATCTTCATGTTTCCAAGCGTTCTTAACTACAATCCGCTCCACAAATTCGAAATTGGCTAGCCGCTTATTAACGGCATAGCAAATTCATGGTCTGAAAATGCGGGTATATATCTCTGCACTATCAAGTCCGCTTTACCTTCATATCCTGAAGTGTAAGAAGTTTGATGATATTGTCCGACAATTCGGGAGACAGCAGTGGAGAGTGAGATACTGGCTGGAGCGAGATTAGATGACTTAGCTGGAGATCAATAAAATGGGAGGTCAGTGTTGTCAACCGTCCCGTCTGTCCTGAGCCAGGACGGAACGGCGCCGTCTTTTTGAGGCTGGACGGCTGTCGACGGAGAAGTCTTAGCACACATAACAAAAATTATATCAAAATCATTTTCAATTACTATTCTGACCGTGATGCAAGATCTGTGAGCATCTGCTTCGTCCATACTATTTCTGACTCTGTTTCTTTAAAGATTACGCCCTCTGCACTCAGGATTTCATACGTTCCGAAGCCTGTATAACATTATTGGGCTCGATTGGGTCTCGCCTAAAGATAAACAGTAACCGCCCGATGACGGTGGATGACGGCCGACAACACTGTGGGAGGTAAGATATCGGAAGAGGAGCTAGCCGATCATCATGGATTAGGTCTAGTACGTAGCACTTGCGTATGACAGAGTTCGATATTCGGGTTGAACCGGATACCTATACGCAAACGATGATAAGAGAAAATGAATGTGTCAATGATGGTGAGATATAGAACCCTCAACAGTGGAAGCTCGGCCCCCACAAGATCTAACCTAGCCAAGCCTAGTATGCTCTACCTAATTCTTTACAGCCTACGCCATGTTGTTATCAGATCTCTCCGCATATCATCTACGCCCATCTCTGGCTCCGTCGTATGATCTGGGAACGTGCCGAGAAGAGATTTCACCTATAATTACCTCTATATTTTTATCCGTACGATAATAGGTCAAAACTCCGTTGAAGCTAATTATATCTATACGTTCACCTGGGCAAGTACACATGCATTACCGAGGGTATGGTCTTATCCGGCAGCGGCGACATCTCTCCACACTACATGTCACGGACTCTTTGTAGGCAGTACCAGGACTACCTGTCTTTCCGAGACGTGACCACATGGATTGGTTTTTAGTCTTTTGTTTACTAACGATTTTTAGGTATACAAGAAATTGGTATAATATTAACGAGCGATTCTTTAGCGACTTCCGCATAGCTACAATTTATGACGTTCCGATATTTTATGAGAAGCAGAAACTACGATTTGAACCCCCGAGTATTATGTCTTCACCTATTCCTACGGTCTCTGTCCCCTTGGAACGAATTGTTCGTCTATCATCCTACTGGGGAAATTGTGGTAACTGGCCATGTTTTAGTATATGGTCGGTCGCAAGTTAGCGTCATGCAAAAACGTTACATCAAATACCAAATAGCTTGAAAATAGAGGACAATGAAAAAAAAATTGGACTGTCGAACATGCGCACACATAACCCATCACCGCAATAAACCCCATCACACCCTACCGTCTCCACACACCCCATTACAAATAAAGAATAGCCACTTCCACTAACTATAGTCTGTATCAACAGTTTGTTAGGAATGCGGTGGTAAAGTGGGGGGGGAACTGTTACCTCAGTACCGGGTGCCCTAGACCCTAGATGTTATTAATAATTTCGCCGGCGTGCACGTAGCCATCATCAGGCTTGAGCTCAGGTTCCCAATCCAAGGTCATAGCCAACTCGTACGCAGCCGTCTCCCTGGCATCGTGCTGCCCCGATTTCCACTGTGAGTCTGGCATAAGTAGCGTCTCTATCTCGAGTGACGTTTCTGTCATGAGTGGCGTTTTGGCATTGAGCCGAACCTCGTCTTTGCATGCGGTATCCGAGGCAGATTTGATATTAACCTTGACCAGCTTCGGCTTAACGAAAGCCGACTTGCGGACCGCGGTGGACGGAACCCCTGCTCCGGCTACAGACACCGAGTGGTGTTCATCAGCTGTGGTGGTATTTTCTGTGCGGTCAACCGGAGCGCCGCCGTCTTTCTCTATATCCCGTATGAATGGCGTCAGTGACGTCCGACCCGAAAATACCTTTCTCCCGCTGATTTCTTCAGTCAAAAACCGGTAAAGCTGGGGTGCATGGAATGTTATAAATCGGAGACTTTGCCGGGAGATTGGGCCTGTATTCTTCGCCACCATGTGGCCGTAATTCATCCGGATCCATACTGCCGTCCAAAGGAATGCACATATGCACGGAACGGTGATCAATACAAGCACCGAGAGTGCCGCGACATCCTTGCTGTCCAAAAGGAAATCTGCATTTTGGTATGGAACCCTGCCTGTGTGGTCTTCTGCAGCGTTGAATTTGCCTATCGCCTTGGAAAAGGAGGGATTAAGAAGCGCTATGTTACGAACGATCTCTCGGCTCGATACATAGGTAATCTGTAGTAACCTTCTGAGATCTGCTTCTGTGTCGCCGCGGGTTGCATTTATCGATTTTGAGATGACGACTGTAGAGTCCACCGACGCAGTGGTTGAAGAATAACCCAAGTTATTTGCAATCTGGACAATGGGTGGTGTTTTGAGTTCCCACTGAAGTACTGTGTTAAGGAAAGGAGAAAGTAGTAAACCATGTAGATCGCCTAGCTTATCCACATTGTCGATCGTGTCGTTCCCCAGTGAGTAAGTATCGTTTTGCCAACAAAACATAGGCGGTCGGCCCCGTCGAACCCGATAATGGTTTGGTTCATTGGTGTTGATGGGATGGGGGTCGGGGTTGTCTTCAGTGATATACCAGGGGTCGTTCGTATTATTATAGGGCGACAGGCGATGAGAGGTGTACGGGATAATTGTAAACTGAAAACCGCTACCGCTACCCCCGCCCCCAGCGCCTACGCCCTCGGGAACAACCCTTATCCATGGAGGGTATTGTGACTCATTTAGAGGTATGGTAGTATATCCTAAGGATGTTGTGGAAGAATTGCCCCAAAGTCCATACTCGTCTTGTTGGGGATCCAGTGGCCTAACAATCCAATCGTATCTGGTTTTGCACTTTCCTGAAACCGAATAATTCAGTCTATGTGCGAGCTGAAGGCCCAAGTCCTCTCCGGTAATCGTATAACTGTAGTTGAGCTCTAAGGTTGGTCCTTCGCTGCTGTGAGGCCTCTTGGTTGTTATGTGGATCATTTGTTCGAGTTTCTCCTTTGTCGCTTGGGCACGTCCGACCGCCTGTGTAACTGAAGCCACTCGCAGAGGTTGGATCAGTTGAAAGATGAGCCCTTCGCCTCCTATTTCCCTGATTAAGGTCAGGTTTGGGTAATATAAAATATCGGGGTTGGCTCGCGCGATAGGCCTAATGACCAATTCGTGGCCAACAACAAACTTTGCGGCTTGGGCGACGGTAAGATGTGCTATGGCGATAGATGCAAGAATGCTGGCGAATCGAAGTGTGTCCCAGTTGATTCTCCGTCTCATACTCATCCGGCTATGTCTGACAGCATGATATGCGTATTCTACCATTTGAATTGCTGCCGTGAGCTGAGACTCCGAATTGTAGTAGGCGGCTAGCATAACATGTCGGTTGCCTCTATCTCCCAGTTTCGCATAGGCAAGTACGAGGCCGGTAACTAGTTTTGCAAGTGCCCCAAAGATAGAGGCGAGCACAATGGTGTATGCGATGACCCAATAGCTGGCTTCGTTTGCGGAAACCGTGATAACCGTCGCGTAGGAATTGTCGGACAATCCAGGACCTCGTGGGATTTTGAACGACGGAAATCTTTCCAGACGATAGGTATTATTAAAGGGTTGGTTGTAGAAATCCATGCTAGAGTCAAAGGTGTATGAATCGTCACGATGAGGAAATAGATTGGATTGTGGGATAAAGAGTATCAGAGAAATCTGGGGTGATCATAATACTGATCTAAGTTGTGTCTGCTTCAGAAACTGGTTCAGAAAACGAGCAGCAGTATAAGCTTATCAACGGTATTGAGTATCATGCACCCGGAGGATGAATCATGGGGTGCGACGTTCTGAGCTATTACAAGGTACGGTGGCGGCTTCGCCGCCCTTTGGAGGCGCCCAGATAGATCTCCAGCCCTGCCAACCCAGAGTTGTCATTTTTAGCAGCTCCTATGCTTCCAGATGGCTCTAACATACTCATAGAATTCAAATTGGTTAGATCATCTCTTGGCCAGCTCCCAGTGGGCATATCTCTCTAAGTCCAGGTGAGTCTCTATTGTTTCTGTGGCTAGAGCAAGCATATTGGCAACTGGGAAGATGCCTTCCACTGGGTAACTCCAATCAATTCAAGTTCATTTAAGTCCATGAGTTTTGCCCTGATCACAAAGTGTTCTACATGAACTATGCATAAACAGGTCCTCTTTCACTTCCTGGTCTCCAATTTACTATATCACTAATATTCATAGTGCAGCTGTAAAAAAAAGCTCCAAAATGCTGTTGATTCACAATTTCTGACTCAATATAAGAGATATCATAAATCTAAGACTTGGAGGTGAGAGGACATAGTTATCCACATATTTTGTATAGGACACTTTGTAATCAGAATCGAAAAAGACACATGTCGTCTCCTTATATGAATAATGAAGGGCAACAGCGAGAGTCCAAAATCAGAACCAGATTTGGCGGCTTGGTAGTGGCCAATCACCAGACCTCATAAACGATATCTCAATGACCTTCCAGGATCAGTGCCCATCTAGAGCTTGTTGTTGGGTGATAGTCTCAAATTGAGGCTGGTGCCTATCGAATGAGTTAAAAGCGGATACAGAAAATTTATTGGAAAGATCCCAGGCGTAAGAAACTCCAAGCAAAATAGGTTATCTTCTACCAATTTTTGGCTTACACACAAAGAACTGAATAGATATCTGAAATTCTCAGCCCATGACCTATAAAATGACCTATGAAGATATGCACAGAATCGCCGCAGCGTGAGTCCTCGGTCTCTAACCTTGACTCAATACCACCCTATGGCTTTCGATCTGCGCATCGCTCGCAATGAATGGTGGATCCTATTGGCGGGGAACCATCTGATGACCTAAGTTCTCGCTTCCATGTGTGGGGTTGTTTTTTTGGTTTCAGTGTCTCTGATCAGTGTATAACAGTCTCTAACTCTCGAAGCATGAGTAGGGTTGGTAGTGGGTTAAAAGTTAAAACCCCGTCTGACAGTAGAACATGGTGAATGGGAAAAAAAATCGATATTATATATTTCTAACTTGGTAAATAAAACCAGTCCCATAGGTATCTCGCATGGAATTCAAAAGTCTGGTCCGCCCGTTATACATATCAGTTACATTCCTTTAGGTCACGCATAGTCACACGTTCGTGATTGGCTGACACAACTAGTTCGTCTAATGCCCACTGTACCCCAGCTGTCTGCTCATGCAACGCCAGAAATTCGCTCTGGCTGCCTCCCATATCGGACACCATCTGCTAGGGTGAATCTTTTGAGAAGAGGTGTCGCATCACTTGCTGACATTAAATTGGCAGGTGATGATGGATTGAGCCTGCTGAGCGACATTGTGTGACGCACAACAGTCGACTTCGCAAGAGAGTGCTGCTACTTAACTTCCTAACTGCCACTTGTCCTCGGCTTATTTTGATACCTACCCAGAACGCACTCGTTTTTTCGGTGAACATCAATCACTCCAGACACTAATTCGTATCTTTACGTGTCTCCGTTTCTCATCCTAAGATGAAGGTCAATTATCTCTTCGCGGCATTCTCGATTCTCTCTGTGCCTATTCACGGCCAAGGGATTATAGATATTCTGAATAGCAATGGATTAACCAACTTTGCAATGGCCCTTGAAACCTACCCTGATCTTTTGTATAATATTACGTGCCGTGAGGACGTTACCGTGTTCGCTCCTATCAATGAGGCGGCCGGCTTTCTTGGACCTGGAAACGACACCAAACGGAAGCTTTTCCGTCGGGATACTCCTCCAAAGTCTAATGTGGGTACTCAGGCTTCATATACCGGAAACAACCCACCACCTCCGACAACGAAGAGAGACAATAGGGAGCATAGAAAGCATTGGAGTTTACCAGACTCTAACTTCCTGGTTCTGAATACCTTCCTTCGCGATCCAACATTCGTCAATCTCGGACGAGATCAGCCAGGTAGGGTGATCACGAATTATGCTTCACCCAAACATGGATCAGGGGAGCCGATCATCAAAATCAAGGGTGGTTTGGAGATTACAAAAACACTCAATGGACCCTTCAAATATGACAAGGGAATCATTTATGCTGTTAACGAGTGAGTTGAAATTCGCCCCCAATAATTGTTATTTGCTGCTCATGTGTACTAAGATTTGTCGCACTTCCACTGCCGCTAATTGATTCACTTTCTTTGCTGGGATTCACCACATTCATTGACGCCATTATCTCCTCTGGTCTTAAACAAAAATTGAGTCATACTCCCGCGATGACCATTTTTACGTTCGCAAACCCTGAAACCGCACCTTTCGTCGACATCAACGAATACACCATCACCGGATTTTTGGGCACTTCACCAGAACTGGTCAATCAACTCAGCGTGAAGAATGATGTAGGAATGACGTTGAACTTTAAGTTTAAGGGAGGTTCGCTATTTGTGAATGGCACACGGGTTGTGAGGTCGGATATTACCTTCAAGAATGGAGTCCTTCACCAACTGGAGCATGTAAGCTGTTACTGTTTAAGTTAACCATGAAACTGACTGACTTTTTGCAAGCCCTTCTAGGACAGAGAAAGGTTGTACTCCTGGGTACCGCTACTGCGATGAGGGGTACCAAATGGAGGGGATTACACTCATGGGTGGAATTTCTTGAGATTTTGGATTTCAATAATAATGAAAGGTGGTGGTGGGTGGATAATGCTAGGATCGAGGAAAATTTTCTTTTGTTACGGTCAGAGATTTCCTTCGCGCCAGCCCCGGCTAGTTAGTGGCAATTCAAATTTGTCGGTGTCGTGTATCCAGATCAAGGGTAGAATGTTGCGTATCTATCGCAATGACTCTCGATGCAGGTCAGCCTTTGCTTCCCAAGGCGCTAATTGGGTGGAGTGTTGGCGAGAGACTACAACCTGTACAGGCTCAGCTGAGGGTTCATAATGCGCATGCGTAGAGTTGGGGCGTTCAACCCCGCACTCCCGCTTGACGCCGACAATCTAATGCAAGCCCATATGCAGTTAGCACCAAACGAATCTCTTGAAATTTACTTTTGAAGATCGTATCATTCTGCCTCGTCAATTGAACTGCCATTTTACGCGAAAAAAAGAGCCTCCTTCCAAATCTGTGGTCCCGGTCCGTGAGAGGAATGATCCACTCTTGGCTATGCGATAAGATAAAAGTGAAAGTGATACCTAAAGGGGATAGTATTGCAGGTATGGAGTAAACGTTTCATAGGATTTCTTTGGCCATTTCAATTTGGATAGGTGCATTGGTTTGGTTGGTATAAATATACGTGATTTCAGGTCGAAGGTACGGCTATGGAGGGCAAAATCGGGATTGCTTTAGCTACGATCCATACAAATTTCTATTAAACATTTCCGATTTCGCTTTCCATACAACTTTGTCATCAACTAGAGTACACTGTATTTTTTGAAAGATACCATCCCTGGTATCTTTATCTGCATATGCATACTTCTCCACCGAAGAGCTGTGTCTGTTTCTAAGCGTTCCACACGCCCAATCTTTCTCTATTTGACGATCTTACAATGTGCTCATGACTACCTTCCGCAGTACAGCACTATACGGTCCAGAATTAGCGTTTGGATCGTTTTGGCTCATAAACTGGCACTAGAGAAGCCTTGCGCCCTCTAAGGTTTGGATACATGCACCGGGTGGAGGGAGAGATTTTGATCCAATTGTTGATAGATAAGGTTCGTGACTGCTCTTTTGGACTTCACACTTTACTCTTTCCCGTTCCCTACGCATCTTGGACCTTTAGACCTGTACCTAGACAGTCACCGCTCTATAGCCAATACATACGGTTCTCCCCTCATTGTCGCAACACCAATGATCAGATCAGGATTGAGTATAGTTGAAGTGATTGGATACAATTTTCATACTTGTACTTGGGGTAGGGAAAGAAGTGTGACATCCCATTTCTGGCTAGCTATCGCCATAAGGGGTAATTATCAAGATCATCACATGCATATTTGATAAAGCATATCTCAGTACTTACTGCAAACGGTAGATTTGCTGTGCACTGACATCTGTATTAGCATCTGCTCCCCCAGTCATCACCCTGTTCTCCCATCAAAATTCAATCCCCGATTTGGGGTTTCCCACTTCTTTTTCCCTACCCCAAGTATATCGGGAAGGGATGCCATATATGTGCTTTTCCGAGATCGGTATCCCAATGTGAGAAATTGGACTAGATCTGTCTGAAGGAGTAAAGTGAAGTTGCTTTTGGATTGACATTGTTGGATGAGTTCATACTTGCTGTACTATCTGGGCGGGCAAACGCGCTATCATTAGGCAGAAGCAGTGAATAGATATCTACCAATAAGTTTCGTAGATGCGAGGTAACACAACATGTTCTGGCATTTAAATTTGCGCTGTCAGACGACGGCCCGCCGTTGATCAGAATAGTTTGCACCATTCTAATGAAGCTGAACCTACTTTTGCATTTTGCGATCCTGGACTCATTCTCGATTGCCCTTTGACGCAAGTTTCGTGAAATATCCGCGAATCGAGTTCGTAGCAACTGTTTGTAAGTTATCTATGTTATAATACTAGAGTACCCCACCCTGTCTTTCTCAGCCTCTGGCCAGAACTGCGCATTGCACAGTGCTGGATGGGACAGGCTAGGATCGGTCAGGCTACAGCGAAAAGCTTTAACAAACTTCTCGTCTATCTCAGCCAACCCCAATTCATTCAGAGAATTTTGCCATCCCCGCATAAAAATGGAAAGTTCCATCTAGTAGGTGATTAGGATGCTGCCTTGGTTTGCCTAGCGGCTAGAACTAATCAATTGGAGGCGTCCTGTCACCTTAAAATTTCGCCTTTCTCACTGTGCGTCTTGCATCTTGGCTGACAGTAGTACTGTAGGGTGTAGCTGGACGCAATCTTTGTGAGCTGCTTGCAGTCAACGACAGCACTAATAGTAGCTGTAGTAGGCTGATACAACAGAGCCTCACTAATGCAACACTACTGCACCCTACTGCTAGCAACCACATTCTTTCAGCCGGACTGTCTTCAAGATTAGTGACGGCATTGACAGTGACCTGTTGCAATCCAGGATCTTTATTTACCGCCATGAGATAACGTATTTTCATGTAAAAGCAACTTGGGTGTAGAAGCGTACACTGTTTGTCGGCCTCGTGAGAGGATAAAGCCACACTTGGATCTCGATGTGAACCTGCTGATCTTCATCATAACAAGATGTGTTTTTCATATTCCCTGTTCACAGATATCGGTCAATGGGGTCACCTGAACATTACTAATCCGGAGGTAGTAGAGTACGCAATGTGCTGAACGATGTTACTTGCAGGATTGATGACGAGTGATAGTCATGACTGAACAACAACTTGTCGACTACAGTAGCAATTGTTCCGGCGTCTTGGTAAGTGTCGAAAGTGATATTTGGATCCATGGAAATATATCCAGATTGATTTTGGCAGTCTTTAGCGTCATCTGTCTACTTAAAATACCCAAACTCCAATCTGCCCATTTGCAAACGCTGCATTGCTCCTAATCCGTGCAGCTGAGGTTATTAGTGTTTCTTATAGTATCACCGATGTAGTGGTTACTTTGGAAGGCGTTAGTTGTGACATAGAATAACTGCTTTGTCACGGCGACCTTATCATCCCGTTCAAAGTTGCTTTGGTGTGGAATCGAGAGCGGTTTCTCGCTAAGTGGGTGAACGAAACCACACTTCTAGGTGCACAAAGTCACGTCCCAGAACTTTTGGTCACTGCTATTGTACAACGAAGCCCGTACAAGTTTAAGTCCCAAAAAAATCACATTTAGAATTGCATTAAGTGCTCACTCAGTTTGCGGCTGGGGCCCTATGGCGATGACGTCATCCTTCCCTAAATAGTATACGGTATTTATGAAAGCGTGCGCAAGACAACACGAACTGCAGTAAATCAATGATATGGCACCTTACTATACCCACAGATGTGGTTCGTACGTCCTAGTGAAAATGACCGATTTTGTCTACGTATAACGCTAAATGACACGTTTGGTGTGCGTACAGAGGTCTAATGATATTTCGTACAGACAGATGATATTTACTAGAAGTTAGATTTCATACTTTCGGACACTCTCTGATATGGGGAAAGAAAAGGACAGCAGTAGGTCCCGGCATCAACGATAGTGGGAAACCTGGTGTTTTGCAAGTCACTTAAGAGGTACATCGCCCAATATGGTTAACGTCAATATTATCACCATTTATAGTAATATTTAGGAAATTAACAATGTTGGGCAGACAACACTAAGGCATAAAGAGGCTCCATTTTGTGTATGCCACATACTAGAGTATATACGGTAATCAGCTCACAACTAACTGGATTATGCGGTGTACCTCTTAAGCGAATTATTACGATACTAGATACGACTCGATGACAAGGTTATCGTACCGTTTCTGTACCATCATCTCTCAAATGATAACTTTTGAGTCGCGGATCGGCAAAGGTTATAACTATAACACATGACGTACAAACTTCATCTGTGGATATGGTACACTTATTGCAAATATGAAGTGGGGAACTGTCTGCGTGTATGGACTTAAGGTACAAAAAGAAGAAAGAAGATTCGAGATATATACCAGAGGTTTGTGCCCCTTACTATCATTCCCAGTGACAGTGAGCTTGTATCAGTCCTGTAACACGTCTCTGGTCTTATATATATAACACCGAATGGTATAACAATTACAAGTGATATACTATAATCAGGCGACAGCTTCAACAGCACAAAGTGTACGTTCCGGCATCTTCAGAAGTGCAGGAAGCAAGATCTCAGACCGTTAAAAACAAATCATGGCTAACTCCGGAAGTCTCTCACTTCGGCCGTCTAGTCAGAATAAACCAATATGTTCCACGTGCACAATCCTGTGGCTAGAACCTCAATACTAGTGACGATGCCGAAAAAACTTCACCGGGGAACCTAGAGATGAACGTGAATTGAAGCCGAAACGTCGACTACCAACTACTATATTACAAAGACATAAATGCCCCAAGAAACAACCTAGGGTAAACGATGTATTCTTAATTGCACACGAATTCGAATCAAACATGTCTTGACTTTCAATCCTAAAATAAGTAGATGCGAATATGCGCAAACCTATCGAGATTTACCCCATGGGAACGCATACCGACTGCGAACCAGCATCTGGGTTGTCGTTCGGGAGTGTCAGAGGAGCGTTTGGCTGAAATTCCATCCGATCGGCGGGGGAGGTAAAATAAGTTGTCCAATTTGATGAATACACGATCAGTCGCTTTCAGAGGGACCTTTTTTGCCGCTGTCAAGATACATATTTCCCCTCTGAGCCGTTCTGCAATTCAATAGTTTTACAATAATACGACTACCACGTGTAATAAAGTGACGTCTATATGGGGGCCGTGTCACTGCCAATGCAATGGATCCGGGGTTCCGAGAAAGCCTGCCTGTTACCGCCGGCTTCTACCGCGCGGTGATTACCGAAGGTGCAAACAATAGCACATGCAGCATGTGTCGTGCGCATGTGGCAGCCAACCCATAAGCCAGATTACCGTGTACTACTAGCACAGCCTAGCTAACGGAGAACTTCAGTCAAAAAAGTGATCAAAAGAAAGAAATTCTCACGCCATCGTAAATCTCGGCTGACAGTCGCCGATCAAACTCTCTATTTTGATGCGCCATACGCAATCAGCGCCACAAGAATAACTTGAATGGAATCGTAAAATCACTTTTTGAGTCAAGTCTGTGCATGTTAGGCTGTGGTGAAAATTATGGAGACATCCACATCCAAATCGATTTCCCACGTGGGCACTCAGGGTCCTACATCGCAGAGAATTGCCTTGATACGAGTCTCCAATCATTGGTATGATCTTCACGTCCTGTTAATTTTCTTTTTGAAGATATCCCCATCTACTCATGAGTTGTCAGCAAGCCGCTGTGTCAAATAACACTTGTTCTGTATGGACTTGACAATACCCGGTGCCATTTATGTCTTACTAAGTTTAAATACCTTCAATTTCCGACGACAACCTGCAGGCGTAAAAGAATATACTTCGGAAATCAGCGGTTAGCACCAAAAGCGGTTTGCAACCCCCAATGCGTCGTACGTTATGCCCTGAATCGAGAGATAGTTTGTGCTGCGCATAATGGAATTAGGGTTGGTGCGATAGTTGATGTGTCAATTGGAATTGGTAACTCATTACGGAATTGTGCTTTTGCAACAACTGGGGTCGGCGGTGCAAATGAACAAGTGGGCTAAATCGGTTCGATGGAATGAAGCAAAGTTGCTTCGCCCACCGAGTGCGCGCATACGCGCGGTACAATTCGAGAGAAAAACCGGCAAAGTGCTGCTAGCTCAGCGAAGAAACAACCTCTGGACCAATGGAGCGCCATAGTGTACAGGATAGCACAATATACTCCGACCCGTTCAGGCAACTCGTCATGGACCCCTGTGGTGGTATTTCCTAGAAAGTTGAATAGCTTTGCACTTTGCAGATCTATATTCGTTCTCGAGCGCACTTACGCTAGATACCTACGAATCCAATTCGCAACAGTTGTTCGCAAGTTACATGAACGCAGTAAGAGTATATGAGGCAGCAGTTTACTTTGATCTGGATTCACCCTGCAGTCTTGGATACGTGATGTGGAATTATTCTTGTCGCGAGCCACGCTCATAACGAGAGAAACCCAGTTTCATCTAGCGTCTGCCCTAACATGCGCAGTACGGGGTGAGACAGCGTTGCTAGGATTCAAGCGAAAACCTTATCCAAATTTCTGCCTACCCCGCTCCCACTACAACCGCATCTATAAAATCAAAAACCTTTCATCTAAGGCTTTTTCAGCTGCTGCCTAGACCTATCCATAGACCTTCGACAGGTGCCACAACGTATTTCGCCTGCAACCACATTCTTTCTTGATTACTACAGCTCCGCAACGTGGGGTTTCTCTGGTAATCAATAGCAGGTAGAGTGGAGACCACCACACACGGATTTCTTTTGCCACGCCGAGATAAAGAACTTTATGTAAAATCAATCGGGGTATTGAAGAGGCACACTAGCAAAATACGAGGTTTCGTCCTCTCGATACCGGATAGTAGCAGGCCTTTACCATTTAGCGATGCCTTTATCGGTTTTAGTTCACTTTCTAAACAAATTCGAAACCCACATTTACAATTCCTAGCGAGCATTCCCCCCATTCACGGATATTCGCACAAGCATACATGCCTCACAACCCTACGCTTGGAATCTACACCGTGTGATATACTATGACCATGTAACAATTTTGACAACAGCGCCAGTCAATCCGGCAACTTAGTAACTACTGAAACTGCTGTACCAAACCTTGAAAATCATGTCTAGACTAATTTCAGGGTTCCTGCCGTTACCTGTCTTACTAGAATACTAAATTTTGATCGTTTATTCGTGCTATATTTGCAACTAGCAGTTCTTTCAGCAGAGGCTGCCTTTGCGACCTTTAGCCCCTTAGAACAAACATATTCTGCTTGGAAGCATCGGGCCGATGAGAAAGTCTGAGTCTGTGGAAGATTTGACGCTGACGTAGCCAACCTGATCGTTAAAGTGCTCCCAGCACTGGCCGATACTGTGATCACCATTCCCAGTGACCGGAATCTCCAAAGCACATGAGCTGACTAGCATGAGCAACCCGAATGCACCTGTGTGTATATACATACGTCCAATTCGAGGCGAATCAAGCCGCAGATTCTGCTAGAAATACTAGGTCGGATATCTACTCTCCCCGAGATCTGATTGTCCACCGTTGCTGAAGGAGAGATGAAGTTGTCAACATCATGATCATGAGATATCGTGGGATCCTGTCGCAGCTTCGGGTGTTGGCACCGGCAAAGTCACGGTCTGGCCACCGGGAAGATAAGATTCAAGCTGTGAGATGTTAAACGACTTTAAAACTTCGGCCACCCGCCACTCTGTTGGTCTGTGCATTCAGGTGCACTCGACTCCTTTCTCCCAGGTGCACTTGATTGTACGTTCCCAAGTGTTGACAGAGATAACGGGCTTTCGCCCGAGATCATCGACCAGCATTATGTGACTGCTTAGCTGTTACGTGGGTTGCCATTTCTAGTATAGCATTGTGGACTTCGTGTCCTTTTAGCTTCTCCTTTCTCTCTCTTCAACTTGTACGTACAGACAGGAGACAATCGACAAGCTTTCCACGCCCACCACCACAGAGTATACGTGTCAACACCAAGTGCATTCGTCTCCATATCCCCAGTTGCACTTGCCTCCGCGCCCTCGGAAGTGTCCACGCTTCAAAACATAAAATTGGCCGCCGCTCGAAAACGTTTCGGCAGATTTACGATCTGTGAGCGTGAACATTTAGAGGGCATCGACTAAATTATGTAACATCTAAACAAGTATCTCAATCGGACGAATATTCATGGAGTTTGCATGGTTGGTTGGTTGGTGGAGTTGATAGAATCCTCCCTGGTATCCCCTGGATCGTAACCGCCCGCGCAGCCACCTCGCCACATGTCCAAAAATGGCCGTCAGAGGCCCTCCTTTTTATCAAGTCTTCTTTAGTAGCAAATAAAACTTTCTATCCAAGTGAATTGTAAATTACATGTGATGTGACTTTGTAAGCCTTACTGCCCTCCAAAATTCGCTCTCTGAACTGGTAACCCCACCTGATGTCTATGCACCACTACCCACCTTTCCCCTTTACTGGTGATTGAATTCCGCAAAATGGTGCCTTTCATTATTGAGACACCACAGTTACTTGAATTTTGAACATGCTTAGCAAAGTTTGGGTGGAGATTTTGTATTTCTGGCTGGGCTTTCCTGTTAGCAAAGCCATCATCCCAGCTGCTTTCCCTTCTCACGGTGAACTGAAAATTGCCTGTGGCTCTAGCTCTAGCTGAGGGGTAAAGATATGTGCTCTTTGATGTTTGACAAAGTGGGTTTTAGCCTTGTTCACTATGATAGTTGTGGGATGAGTATTAGTATCCCCTCCTCTGAGCCTCAACTCTCAGGCACATTGCAGATGGAATTCCTTGTGTAATGATATTAAAACGTCAGAGCATATCCTTAGCACTGATCTTGGAGGATATTTTGGGGTGTTATGGGCAGAGTTGTCCATCTAGGCTGCACAGTGACATTTTCGAGTTTTTGGGGAGCCGATCTTAAGACAATGCTCCCAACAAAAACTGCCCTTTTTATCGGCACCCCATTCCTGTGCAGTCCTTAATTTTTGCCAAAATTCTCTCAAGACATAAGAAAGTAAGTTCATAATGCTCCCAGGCCACGCCCACAGAGTTGTGGTTGTGTCACTAAATATTTCGGGGTGGGGAGTCAGTTGCCATGCCCAAACGGGCCGGGAATGCCAAAGTTACGATCCAGGGGATAACGGTTACTACCCCATGTCAACTTCATGAGTTACTATATGATTAACACACTTGTTGGACGTTAAACGATCTACTCGATGCACCCACACCCTTAGATCGTAAATCAGCCGGGACGTTCTCGAGCAGCAGCCAATTTTGTGTTTTTAGAGCAGGCCGGACGCAGGAACTGGGTGTTATGTGCACCTGAGCTTGCAATCGAGTGTGCCTATGAGCATTGGACATAGATAGTATCCAGCGCTATAAGCTGTATATAGCGCAGATCTTTTCTCGTGTACCGTACTTACCTAGTCAATGTGCAGGTCCATCGGCATCTTAGTGTCTACGCGCGAAATTTGCTATGAAATACCCTCCGAAAAACTGCTTGATATGGGATGCTCGTCGCATAAGGTAGTTTTTACTTGTGGAAGCGACATATTAGTTTCTCACCAAATAAGTAAATAAAATTGTTGATGTGAATGAGTGAGTTGATTGTAGGTACAAGAGAGACGGACAAAGGTGCGTCTTAAATATGATGAATATGAGGGCGAGCATCGTGTGAAGTCTAAAAGGACAGTCATGGTGTGAAGTCTAATGAGACAGTCACGACCATGTACTGAACCTTAGGGCTTCCTGCAACAAAAATCACACTACCACGCACACAAAATTGCGACCTACTTCATTTTGCCTTTGACACGGTATTGCGATGCCTCTACAGATTTGCATTACATGTTACACCTCCGAGTTACACCTTTGAGTTACACTTAATAAAGACACGGTTTTGGAGACATGAATGATCACTCTAGTATTCCTAATATGGATATACCTGCCTAAGTCAGTCAAACGAATCACTAGTGGTCACTCGGTGAGTTTGTGTTATGTCTTAAATTGTGTGATATTATTAAAGTCTCTTAATCTATTTAAAGGTGCAACTTATGCCTCATATACAATAAAATTCGGACATCCTGACGGAGATCAACTGAGTGGCGATCAAAGCGTCGAGTGGAACGTGGCGGAGTGTGAGGTGGCAGGTGGCAGGAGTGAGAATATGTGTAGGAGCGTACCGGTAGCTCTGAATAACTCTCAGAGACCTCTCTAGACCTCATTCTAGGCCATATAGCAGGACTCTATATTCAATGAAGCAAGAAACAAATGTATCCTCCAAGCAATTATATAAATAAGTGAATGAGCTTGCATACATACACTGCTAGTGATACCATCGTAACGTCCATAAAACCCTGAGAAGTAGGGAAAGAGTATTACCGCAGCCTGAGGATGGCCATGCATTCAAATAAAAACCGAAACAATCTTTAATCCAACTTTAAATCGACCTCTGTAAGCTCCATTCGAATCCATTCCATTCTTGCATTCTTGTGCCCTCATTATCGCCGTCCTATTGCTTTCATGAATTTAATGCGTTTATTCTTGGTAAAGACCGTTGTGAGTATATCAGACACATTTGTCGTCCGTATGTACGTAGTAGCAGTCGATTATGCAGCAGATATGGAGCCTGTGGTAAAATAAGTTTCAGTTTAATCTGTATGTTACAACCAAAATGTTAAATACCTTGCTTGGTCGCTCTAGCTGTGTAAACAACCTTGTGCTCTTGCGTGTATCAATGTCTGGTCTCTCTTTGACTTCATACAAGAGGTGCCGTTGTTGAGCTCTGCCGCGATCCTTGCCTTGGAAGTGAGTTGACAGCACATTTTGTAGGGGCTGAGGCTTGGCGCTGAGGCATTGGAAGAGGTGGAACAAATAATTTACCTACATGCAAACTCTTTTCGTCGGCATAGTACTGGCGACCAGTGATGGTGAGATGGTGGGAGTAGACGTAGACGTGGTCGTTGTAAGCAAAAGGGAGTGATGGCTGGGGGGCTTGTTAATTACCTACCAAAAGAAAGTACGGTGGCCTGCATGCAGTGTTCCTAAGCGGCCAGGCCGGCCGCCCGGCTTTTTAGCAGCTTGCAGGCCCGGCCCGGCCCGGCCTCCATTCTGAAAGCCTGCGCTAACGGCGGCCCGGCCCGGCCTGCACGTGATTTAAAAAGCCTGCATCGGCCTGCATAAGTCTTAGTCTAGTTGACGGATGGAATACAGCAATGGCAGGGCTACGATGATTGAGTTTGATATGGTTTATGTTTTGTACTTTGGAGACTCTTAGTATTGGCAGCAGAGAATCTTTCGAACAAAATATTCTGTTTAGGCTTAGTCCGCCAAGAAAAGCCGCCTGGCCGCCAAGAAAAAGCCTGCAGATCGGCCCGGCCCTCATTTCAAAGCCGCCGCTAAGGGCGGCCTGGCCGCTTAGGAACACTGCCTGCATGACGGTGAATAGGGTCAGCTATTATTAACTCACTAAGCCCCACCCCGATTTACGGCAGGGTGGATTCTTATTGGCCTCCATAATACACGCTTCGACAGGGAGACACGGCTGTGAAAGGAGAGATACTACGAAAGCGGAGGCAAGCTGGAAAGTTCTCGGTACTTGTGAAATGCGTGGGAACTTTGAAAGCAGCCCAGAGTTTGGCGATGTGTGAGAATCGACATAAATAGTAGAATCTGGAGATACTCGGAAGGTGGCAAAGGGACTACGCCCAGTGGCGCCACCGTGGATGAGTGGCTGCACTCATTGTGAAGCACTTGAATTCTATGTGCGTATCTCCACTGCTTCCAAGTACTCTTCTAAGCATGCTTGTAAGAGCGCATCTCCACTGATCACAAGTACGCTTCTAAGTACACTTACATGTTTTCTAAACGTAGTAACTACCTGTGAAGTAGACTAAAAACAGCGTTCTTAGATAGGTGATGAGTAATTCTTATTACGCTACCTCTGTCGACGCATACGAAACCCTGTCTCATCTCGGGTGAGACAGACAAGTTAGTGCTCAAGCGAAAAGCTTAACCAAACATCTGCTCTACTCTGCCTCCACTTCCCTAAAATCAAAAACATTCCATCTAGGGGTACCCCGGCTATTACCTGGACCTTCAGTCCTTCGATAGGTGTACATATACCGCATAGCCACCATCCACATATCTTTCAGCGGCCAGTCTTTGTCTCTTCCAGCTTCTCAACAGGTTTCTCCTTAGGGGAAGAAGGGTAGAAAAGGAGCTCCCCCACCTAGCCAGCTATTCGGACAAGGAGGGGAACTGGGTACTGCCATACCCTAGTTAGAGTGAAGGCAGAATGACTAAAGCAAACAAAACAGGTTTCTCCTCAGTCATTGGCAGGATTGGGTTGGGTCGGCACTGTTGGCAAAGGGAGAAGACACAAGTACGAGCCTGTAAAATGCACCAGTTCACGATGCCAATATACTGGTCTTCGTCATCCAATGATGCCTTTAGTAGTCTCAATTTTCTCGCAGAAAGCTCAAATGCACATGTTTACAATGTCCATAATGCATCCCCCATTCGCGGATATCCGCGCAATGCCTTTACGGTTAACAGGACCTATAGTTTACAGTATGTGCTGTATAACGCTATGTGTCGCATAGGTGTTCCGTACGGTACACAACCTGTGACAACTCGCAACCTGGAGCAGTCTAGACCGCGACCTGGGGACGGGTTGCAATTAGACAGCCCGTCTGCGAGCCTGCAAAGTTTTTGACCGGAGACATTATCAGCAATCGCCGCAATTAAATGCCACTTCTATTTATGTGATTAAAGGCCCTGGGACTTTGATGGGATCCCATGACACTGCTGAGACTTATTATTGGACTAGGCGAGTTAAGCAAAGATAAGATTATGAACATATACTAAGTATTGTTTCACCCCATCTCTATGATTACACGGCGTGGAGGGTCTTTGGGTGCCACAGTGACCAGATGAAGCTTTTGTATGTAGCACAGACCAATGTGGTCGAGGATGGGAGACGGTTTGCAAACGCTCACCAGTTCGTGAAATGGAGTGTAAATGTTGAGAACTGGCGACCGTAGTTCACGAATCGAATGGTCGTCCAAGTGCTGTTTCTAACCATAAAAATCATATCTAGACTAATTTCGGGGGTCTCTGCCATCAGATATATTCCAATTCCCTATCTGGGTCGCTTGTATAGCCAGCCATTTTTTCAAAAATGGTCGCCTTTGTGTCCTTCAGCCCCATAGAACAAGGGCAATCTTTGGAAATCATTTGTTGGGATTAATTGCGGCATTGCATAACTATTTGGTCGTGACTGAATGTACCCGATTTAAAGCAGTTATGGTGTAGAAGCAGCTTACCGGTTTCTCACTAAGCGTGGAAATGAAATCACACTGCCATGCGCACAAAATCACGATCTAATTCTTTTAGTCTTTGACATACTACAATGATGCCTCCAAGAATTTGCGTCCCAAAGATAAACACTCAGAATTACACTGAAGTACTGTTCGGGTCCGGGGGTGAGTGTGCGCCGTCCGTGGATAACCTGGGCAATCCGGAGATGGACCAATATCAACTGCCGGCCTTCCCAACTGTAGATCCACGTTTGGCCAGCCATCTGTTCACCACAGCTCCCATGGCCCTATGTCTACGGACATGGCCCGTATCCACCACTGAACCCGAACAGTACGGTACCAGGCTTTGTGCTTCGAACATAATTAGTAATCAGGAGGAGCACAGTTCCGTAATTTTTCATTTGCAATCGCAAATACGGTGGGTTCGAGTTAAGCAATGCCACAAACGGCCGTGAGTTAATCGGAGCAAGCAATACATGCAAAGTGAGCATAGGGCCAATACACTGGCAATAGCATCACTATCTCTAACTGGTATACTGTACCCAGGAAGTCTGCAGCTAGGTATCACAGACTACAGTTGTTGTTGTTTATTCATACTGTATGCACTCTAACTAGAGTATGACAGGACCTAATACCCCCTCCGCCTCCGGGCGAGCCGGCTAGATGGCGGAGCTCCCCCCCGCTACCCTTCATCCCCGCTGACATATGAAAGTTGAGAGATAGAACAGAAATGAACTGAAAAGAAGGAAAGGAAAGGAAAGGAAAAGAAAAGAACGGATATAAACCCCACCGCCGCCGCCCCCCGCACCTGAGTCAGCCTCTGCGCCTGCTCCATACCGTCATTCATTTGGGCGGGAACTTCCCGACTTCAGTAGCCGCCAGGAAGTCCATCCCCGCTTGGTCGCACTCTTCCATGGAAAACAGCTCAGAGATCTGCACGTGTCGGCATCTGCCCGCTTTCCAGCCCGTCGCCTTTCCCACCGCCTTCCATAGTGTTTTCTGCTGGTCTCTCCACCGGCTGCAGTGGCGGAAGAGGTGTTCCCGCGTCTGGGCCGCCGTCCTGCCTCTGCCGCCGCACCACCAGCATTTGTCGTCCTCTCGATGGCCGAACCGTTTTAGGTAGACTCCAGTGGGTGCATGCCCGCACTTTAGTCTGTAGAAACTGGTAGCCAGCGACTTCACGCTTGTCATCGGAACAGGTCTCTTGGTCCCCGTCTTGCGCTTGAGTCTGTAGCTGAAGTGTTTGCTGCACTTGTCGGCCTCCCACTTTGCCTTGGCTGCTGACCTTCCCTCGGAGATTCGTCTAGCTCTATTCGAGGCCGAGGTGTATGGCCGCTCTATCACCGTGTCTCCGCTAGCGTCTCGGGTCAGGTTTGCCTGACGGTCCGCCTCTTCGTTTCCAGGCACAGACTACAGTTGGGATAAGCCGATGACATGATACCTTCTGGCGCATCATGTGCGGGTAATATCCCATGATCGAGCGGAAGCGTTTCAAGCACAAAGCGTTTCGGTATCATAGTGAGTACAAGAAGCAATACATATGTCTGTTAGAACCAACTTCTGGCTAAATCGGGAGGTCTCTAGCGTCATTTGTCTTCTCAAAATGAGCCAATATGATCGGCAGTCTTATCTTGAAAACAATGCTGACGAACTCGAGTTTAGTTAAAAGACGATGTCGACAAAACTTCACAAAACTTCAACTCCTTAAACACATAGCTACCGTAGGCTTTCCATTTAGCCGCCCTTGTGGTAATAACATTCTGCTCAGGACAAAATACAGCTGCACAGAGGAACCTAGTGATGAGCGTGAATTGTAGCCGATAGTAAATTATTACAAAAACATAAAGCCCTAGGAAACAATCAGGAGTAAATGATGTATACTCAATTGCACACAAAATCAAGAGAAACTGGAATTTCGCCTTGACTTTCCATCCTAAAATACAATGATGCGAATATGCGAAAAGTTATCTAGATTTATATACTAACATGCTGCGATCTAACATTTTCATAATCTATACCCGCGCCGTGATCGAGAAGCAATTGCACTGTGACTTCTTGGAAGTGCCTTTTCGTAAGATCTAGAGCTGTGTACGCGAAACTACCCTTCGCATCGATGCTCAATCCCCTATCAAGAAGCAACCGGACTGAGCCCGCACGTCCATTCTTTGCTGCAAGATGCAAGGCGGTCTATCTAAGACCGTCTCTCGCTTCGGTATCTGCGCCGTAATCCAGTAGCATGCGCGCCGTTACTTCATATCTCCGCGCTAATTCCCGTTATAAGGCCGTCCGGCCCCGCTATCTTTCGCATTGATGTTTGCTCCATAGTAGTCTGGCAGTGGCCTCAAGTCCATTACCGACAAATTCAAAGCAGTATACTCATAGATATTTCTTGCATCAATGGTGGCGCCACATTCAAGAAACAGCTGCGTTATGGCTTCGTTACCGGATTCCGCCGCAAGATCTAGGGGCTCATTTTGTGGTATTTATGGCGTTGACGAGTGGAATGTTGTGATCGAGTAAAATTTGACTCATAAAAAGTTCCCGATTTGAACTTCAATATGCAATGGCGTTACCCCACCGCTACACCCTGCTTTCAGATCCGTCTCTTTGGCTAATAACCGCCGTAAGTCATCCTTTGTCCCTGTCCAATCACGGTGATAGATCTCAGAGCCCTTAGCACCGTGAAATGCCAGTAGCGCCACCATTAACCTTGACTAATGGCAAGAGATGTAGTACTAGGGTTCATAATTACGTCTACACAACAGTTGGGTAATAACTAAGGTATGTATGGTATGGTACAAGGGCAATGTAGTCTCAGCTTATCGCAAATATAGGTTACCAAAATTCAGCATCCACGATCGCAGTGTACATCCAGTATCACCTCTTGAAACCATCCAGGGGGCCCACATGCCGTCTTCCAGACGCTCTCTTTCTCCAATGCTAAGGCAACCTCTTCGAAACACTCAACCTGGGCCTCCTTTGCATCTCCCCCTGCACAAGCAATTTCCATTCTAGCTTAGTGCGTGATGCCCACGAATCTTGATAACCTCCGGATAAGAAATACGAAAGTGGTAACGGCTTCAATTGCTTCTGCCACTGTGCTCACTGTTGCTTCGTATATACCATTCCCTTTAGTAATTTCCCCCAAAGGACGGCGGGAGTGTAATACATCTGTAGCGAGGGAGCCAGCAGTGATTTCATCAGGATCCACAATACCTGAGTATATTCCAACCGTCGCATCCCAATTGACTTTGCCATCCATTCGAGCTCATAGCCGTTCGCGACTCGTTGATTGTCGGGCTAGTGACCCAGGTTTCGCCTTACTGATCCCATCATACCAGCCAGAATAGCTGTAGCCCCAAGTTGGGCAATCGTGACCGAGTAGTGCAAGAACCCGAGACCAAGAAAGTGGGCAGTAAAGCCAACTAGGCTACTAGCCGTTGCCAAATCGTCAAGGATTGCTAATTTCAACCGGAGGTTTCCCTTTGTTGCGATATGGTGAGGAATGGTTGATTGCCCGAACCAAACAAATGCAGCTTCTAGCTCAGAGTACTAATTTTTAGCAATCGAAACAGACGCTGTGCCTTAGGCAGACTAGGGAATGCTGGTAAGCTCCAACGACGATGAACTCAGTGGTGTGATTGAGGAACGAGAATGCGTTTCCTGATGGCTTCTTCAGAATCGTAGATTTCGACCTTCTGCAGTTGGCGGCCTCAATTCAATTTCCCCTTGGGAGTTTGTCAAGCCGCTGTCTCCAGTTTCCTCCGCATCGGAATCAGGAGCCACATAAACCAACTGCACGATCTCCGCCCTACCCAGAACTCTGACGATTCCGGATCCATTTCAGAGCTCCACAACTAGATACACCATCACAATATTCATCGGTGTGCGGTGATGGGGGTCGTCCTTACTACTACCGGATGTCGAAGGTAATAGTTCTACCTCACAATTCCTCAGCCATCTTTTGCCTACCCCACGAGAACGTTTAAACTTGGTGGACTTGAGCATCTTATGATTCTTATCACATTGACTACCGCTGTTATAATCCCTAGTGGCGCGACGGCAAAGATGATGCTATCAGCCAAACCCAACTTTGGCTAAGTAATTACTGGGCTACCTGCTCGCCAAAAGTGACAGCTGAAAATCGTAAGTTTCTATCACATTCCTCGGGAGCGGTACTCACCAGCAGGGCTCAATCGGCTAAAAGATTGTTCATGAATTCACTTCCGCCCTCAGCCGCAGCCACCGGGGTCATATGTGCCACAAAAAGTAGCACTCCGAGGAGCTTAGATGAGATACAGGAGTTCTTGATGAAGGCTTTAATCCTTTTAGAAGCGGTAAATTGAGAAAGACCGTGGTGATGTAGTCCACCAAGCTCAACCTGGAGGCCCTGAGCGCTCGCTGTAGTCACCATCTCTCGAATGACATACTGCTTGAAATTATTGTAACTTCAAACGATTGGTAACAAACTACAACCGTTCTGGAAGAGAAGGCATGTCACCGTCGAGTAGATAAACACACCTCGAGATGGCTGAGTTGGGCCAAGGGAGCTTGCCGTCAGGTTCACATGCAGATTTGAGGCTGCGCCATACTGCTGGACTATCCTTATCTGAAGTAGTTCTGTAAGGCTAAAACATCCCAGGAGTTAAGGAAACCTCCCGATCTGTGGAAAGGCGCAGAACACTAGTTGGAGTAAGGTTCAGAAATGCGGACTAGCTGGTCCTTAAGATATCAAACTGGGGTGCGGAGCTTAGCAGATTCCAAACCACATCGCCGGCATTGATATTTTCCTTAACCTGCACTGTGAGGAAGGAGGCAGCCTTGACTCTATCAATTATTTATCATGTCAGCACTAGCGTCGAAGTATGGAGAGTATGTACCCTAGTCGAATGTGCAAGCTACGCGAAAGCCAAGTCAAATGCTGCGGTTTCCGTACCCTTGGAGACATCAAACGTAGATTGCAGTGTTGCTTAGCTCACTACTGCGTTTTACTAGCCCCCGAATCACCACACGAACGGTAGTGTTACGGTAAAAGTAAATAGGGAATAAGCGAGTCTTGGCATTCGTGTAACGTAGCATTCGGAACAAACATTCAGTATACTCGTCAATCTCAAAAGTTCCCGGACACTCCATTTTAGGCAACAATCCGGGACATTGCCCGGGGTGCCAACTGCATTTGGTAGCAATAGCCAGTTGTAGAATTTCGCAAGGACTTATCTTATTTTTATGACGAGTAATCTAGTTTAATCAATCTAGCTCTGTCTGGGAACTTTTGATATGTTACGAGTAGAGTACCCTGTCCGCAGCGGGTCAACTTCTCTACAAGGCTCGTTCCAGCCACCTCTTGGCGCGCCACTCTCTGAGGAATGCTGTCCGCTCCCAAGTCTCTATAAGTCGGAGCACTTTCGTCAGAAAGTGGCTGCGACGCAAAGAGAGTCTGGGCACGAAACTACTGTAAACCCACGCCATAGTGCAAACTTAGAAGAAGTAGTTTAGCCGTTGACCCAACGCTGTGCGGCTGTTTCAATATCGCTCACCATTCACCACTACAAAGTCCTCTACAAAGTCGGTAAAATTCAAGATATTTGCATCGTGAAAATTGGTAAATTGTGAGAAAAGTATCGCAATAATTTTAGTAATTTTCTTTAGATGATAGCTGTAGTGAGTAGATAAGCATGAAGAAGTTAAAACATTTAGCAGGGTATGTTTTTACTTTTTGTGCGGCTCTTTTGCGGCTCTGCCTCGTGCCCATAAGCGATCTCCGCGACATCGCTCGGCAAATGATCAGAACTCACCCTTTTTCCAGTCTAATTTGAATCACAAAAACGCGTCATGACTTCAAATCACTAGCAGTAAAATCTTTTTCTTGCGTGATTTTTGCAGTTGCATTCTTCATGGTTGTGATATGATAATGCTGCCAACATACGTTTTCTCCACTACACCGCTTTCTCTAATTTTGCACTGTGGAGTGGGCATGAGAAACTGACCCCCCTGCGGACAAGGTATACTGATCGTTTGTTCTTGCATTCGAGTAGGGTATGTATTCTCCATCGCCTGAGAATATACCCACATCAGCAAATGTAGAGCACAGTATCTTGGATGGGATCGTGAAGAGGTGAGATCGATAAGATTAGATTAATTAATAAGATGAGCGACAACTTTCTCGGCCAGAATTCACACGATTAAAAGTTTAAAAATGTTACCAGAGCACTACTTATACACTACGCAACCCCTCAAGCAGAAATCTTAAAGCCTTTACCTTACTCGCCTGATCTATAAGAACAATATTATGGCAAATATAGACTAACTGCTATAATTCATAACTTCTTCTAGTATAGATGCTAGTATTAAAACGTTAACGAGATATCCATCTGCCAGAGAGTGATACGGTTGATAAGAGCTACCAATTATATGTAATCAATAAAATGCAGATTAATACATGGCATGGTTAGTTATACTCAGACGAAATCGGGGGTGATTTAGCTGTAAGATTTAAATATGGTTAAGGCCGCGCGAACTGCTGACATGGGTTTCAAATCTGCTTCCTCAAATTCCCCCCCTCTGATTTAGAAGTCCCTGCACTTCCAATCTCGTCTTCCATATTCGACCGAGACTGTACCGGCAATTACGGATGATACGCTTTTTCTAATTGAGAGCTCAAAATCCGCACTGGCTTTGGAACCCCCCCCTACTGAGCATCTTATTTTGGGTTCTGACAGCAAAAATCTTTGATACAATATCGTTCTGACCCTGACACATGTATTTGATCTGGTGATACAAACACCCGTTCTGACTGCTGACGTATCATCCGTAATTGTTGGTACAGTACTGTGCTGAAAGAGGTTGGAACGACCCTCTCAAAATGACAGATTATGTATGAACTGCGGTGAAATGACAGTTCTGGTGAACAAACAGAGGTAAAGTGACATCTAGTCTAGACGAGTGATATTTGGCGTGGGATTGCAAATAACTGTTTTTGATTTACCAGTGCATTCATCTACTTGTTATTTGAATGGGAAAGGTTTATAGAGTTGCAACAAGCTGTACTACTTAGTAGCTTAGTGATTGTTAGCAGCCTGACTACAGATACCTGCGGCAAGCAGTTTGAGTGACAAACTTTTGCTTGTAAACTGGCCTGCAATAACACTTTTCGGCTATGTTTATAGAGAACCAATGATGTTCCAACCTCATCTGTCGGACAGGACTGTTTCACTGTGTCGCTTAGTCACTCAGCACTATTGTCCGCTTTTCTTATTGCATGTGTACCTGCATCGTGAGCCTCAGGTCCGTTTGATATGCAGTTGGTGTATGAGGATATGCCTCAGGAGAGCGGCTCATATCAGTGCAAACGGATATGCAAACGGATATAGATATGGTGACGAATATGGCTATGGATATAGGAGTCAAGTCTGTATATATACGGGCCTTGAGGCCTCGAGAGATCAGTCAATCAACAAGTCTTTCTTGCATTCAAAAGTTACATTTCTCACTCTATCCCCAAGCACCTTGCCAGAAACGATCCTCCTTCGCAAAAGCAAGTGAAGCAATGAATCACGATGGAAAATATATGTTTGGAAGGTCGCACAAAGTCATAATGGCGTGTCTGAGAGGCGCTGCTTGCACTAGCGAATCGGGTGCTCTATAATACAGATTGTGTCGCGGTGAAGTTTTCTATGGGGGTTAAAGCTTGGATGAATGTTCTGATCGGAATTCCACAGCTGGTATTGCATGGTGGGAATGGGAAAACGAGAGGAAACGGCACAGGACAAAGCTAGCTGCGGATGGTTGTGTTTTTGGAGATCAGTAGAATTTCACATCACAGTTCTGGAAGAGAATACAGTTGAATATACACTATTGAGCTCTCCTACGACCACTACACGTAACGTGCTGCTCAATCTCCCCGTTTCCTCTCCCGCTAACCCCTCATATTCGTTTTGGCACTCCCGACAGAAAGCAGTAACATCAGCGTGCGTCAGTGCAGTAGGGGTGAGGTGTAGGATGTACGGAAAGTGCGTATGTTGAGAGAGAGAGATGTTAACAAGGCAGTAGTAATAGAGAGCTGTAGCCAGCGTGAAGGAGGCGGATATTTATACTAGGTTATAGATGAGAGTACTAGATCTTGGATATTCATTAACAAGTGCTGTACTGTAGAAACATTTCGGATGCCCATTCGTGCAAGCTCAAGATGTACCACTTAATGAGCCTGATCATGAGTACGGTAGTAACACTGTGGACAATTTAAGGCTGATGATGTTCGAGATGCTCTGGAAGATATCCTTCACGACCTGATGATCTGGGTGGCAACGCGCACAGCATCGGTAATGGCGTTACGCATGCAAGTCAAGGCTATATTTATTCGGCATTCCATCTCGAGATGAGGACATTCAGAGAAGCAAATCGCTGCATATCTGCTAGATATTAGTGTATCGGTTATGAAATCGTCGCCAGGTACATATCTACAGTAAAAAAACCATTCTACCTCCGTGCCTCCATGATCCCACAGATAGCTGTGGTGTTGCTTCTTGTTGCTCACCTGAAGTTTCGGGTTAGGGTTATAGCGTTAGTGGTGACGGAAAGAACGTTAGAGTGAGGTGAAGTTGTAACGATGAACTCGGAAGAGGATCACAGACACAGAAAGCATTGCAAATGAGAGAGAGGGATAGATACGCCAGGGTTGGAGTGTATTTGGTAGATGTTGTGCAAGTCAAGATGAGGTGTTCAGATTGAGCGGAATCACAGCTAGAGATGTCCGTGGCGGATTCACCATAACCGATGTCAGAGCCTCTTCACAATATATGGTACCACAGCGGGAGAAATTTCCACTGTTACGGCGATAGCGCAACGCTTCCCTGCGTGTCCACAGCTGGTGCGATTGCCGGCAAGACGAAACCAATCAAAAGCGTTCTATATGTAGTGTGTTATTAGAATCTTCGCCTAGCATAATAATTGGAGCACGGTAGCCAGGCATCCACAATTTTCGAGACAAAACCACCATGTAGTACCGATGAGTGGTACCGCAACAACCGGGCAAACTCAGGACTTCAAGATAGCTGCAACGAGCTGAATGGTAGATAGATGAACTGAGAGGAGTCTCAGTTTGACTCGGAAGGAAGTGGAAGTGGTACGTTTGTAGCGGTAGTGTGGGTAGCACTGGTAGTCACATGAGAAGGACTGAGAGCCCTTATCAGGCGAAAGAGGTTGCATGACTGATAAGAGTGATTCAGAGTGAGGTGGCGGCCCAATGACTATCAACACGACATGTTTCCAGCAAGAGGCACAACGGAAAATTGTAAATGTATCCCCTTTTGACCGGTGAGACTGTGGAAAATCTCTATCATGCATAACTAGCTTGCTTTGGAGACGCGGCTCCCCAAGACTGACGCGATCTGGCAGCCGCGTCTACAAATTGTTGCGGGTTTGGGCTGATATCCTACCGTGAAAAGCTAGCGCATGCATGATAGAGATTTTCCACAGTCAAGGGGATACGACAACAGACTCTTAGGGTTGTCGGGACAGTTTACCCTTTCCAGCCTTCCGGATCTCGGTGGCAATAACGATTCTCGCTAACGAGACGAATCGGGCGTCAGAAATGTATTGGAAGGTTTGCAGGATCGCTTTAAGGAATGTTATACCACCAATGAAACTATCAAGTACCTTCTATGCGAATGAAGACATTTATGAAGTGTACTCATAGTTATTTGCGAATGATTGAAGTAGTGCTGGCAAATCCGGTCGTGGAATCTGGCAGCTTGCTCGGGTAAGTCGTGGGGCATGATCCAGACCCAACAAGCCACGTCGCGTTGGTGATCAGGTGGGCATCGGTCAATCTTCTGATGCCCCTCCTTATATTGTGCAACCTGCAGTATATTTCTTAAAAGCACAGTCTTCGTATACTTCTCAAAAGCACACTCTTTGCATACCATAGTTTGTCGCCGGTCGCTGATTCTCCAAAACTGCATATCAACACGTTTACGACTCTCCACCTTCCTAAGTAGTGTTTTACATTCGTTGCTTCCTCTAGTTCACAGCTGGCTGATTCCTTCGTCATCTCTAAAGTTCTACTAGCATATGGTGATTGGCATTGGACAACCTACTTCTAGTTGCGGGGTGAATACAGACATCGATCAGCTTTACAGATTATGATCCTGAGGCCATTGAACACCCTTCCAAATGCCATTCGAAAGTAGCGCACAGTTTACCATCAGTATCGTCTGGATAAACAGCTCTCATCTCACACTGGACGCATAGGTCACCGATTACACTGGTGTCTGGCACTGTTGAATTGCCGCTTCATTGCAAACCAACTTGTGAACGAAGTCGAAGGTATGTGTTGACGTGAAATACTAGTTTATGGAACCATTGGAGAACGATCGCGACCGGGCCCACTTTCACAAGCTTCGGGTACAATGATAGCAAAGCAATTGAAACGTTCCTAATTGCAGTGATTTGCTTATTCTTGCAGGGAAGACAGTAGTAAACCGGTTGCATTAAATAAAAATGTCTCACCCAATTCTTTCGACCTATCGATCATCTAATTTCTAAGACATTGTCTAGATTTCTAGCAAATCACAACCATATTCGCCATGCATTCCTTACCGGAGTATCCCGCACAGGATGGAAAACTGTCTCAGGATCTTCGAACGTTTCGCCGATTGGCTAATCATTTCGCGTACTGACCACCAACGAAACTGCGTCATTTGCTCTTGTTTTTCTAATTGTACTCTTTTGCATGACATGTGATGTAGATATGACACAGGATTCACAGGCATTTTAGACAGTATTGGAAGGAAGCAATGCAGCTTGCATGCAGGTCGTCATTGAATTCTCAACTTCTTACGTCTGTACTTTTGGCCTAGATAGCGGTAGGTGGTGGCCAAAGTTCTTCCGTTGGAAGTCGCATGTTACTTTGAGCTCAACTTTCGCTAGATCAAATGCAGTCAGTGCCATACAGATCGATTGAAAATAAGGCTTGAAGTAGCTTTTACGCGGTGTGATATTCTTCTGTCGCGAACAGTAAGAGGCCGAGCATGGAATGGAACATCCAAATTGCATATAATATCCGTTGTCGAATTGATTTGTTTACACGATTAGTGTAGTCTGTGGTTGGTTTAAAAACAAACAAGTAACATTACAGCTGATTTTGATTCGAGGATCTCTCAAATTTGCTTCGGAATCTGGTAGCACACTCATCCGATTTTATAGTGGGGGACGCCTCTAACCTGAGCAAAATTGAGTGCGGAACGAAAATCGGACGTTACACATATATAATGGCCCCTGTCACACATGTAATTATTTTTTTTGACCATTGTGGACATTCTCTCTGAGCCCCAATTTTATAGCACCTCAACCACAACAGATATTTTACTTTTGAAAACTAAGATCGATAGAGCTCCTTAAACTGAGTCGATCTTAGTTCTCTAGCTGAAAAAGCCTTTGTTTTGGTGGCCCTGAAAACTATCTATGAAGCAGGTTCAAAATACCCCGCTCGAAGGCGTCCCCACCATAAGTTTTGGAATGTAGTGTAAGCGCCCTTGGAGACACATTCAAAGTTCAGCGATAACCAAATAAGATCTTATCTTACCAGAGTCATCTTCTCATTGGCAAAGGTGCCTGAAATTCAGACGACTAGTGGATGTCATGCTGCGCAGATTTGCGGCTGATCCGCTGTCATTTTTCAGCGCTTCGTTCGGTACTTGGGTGCGGGGTCCAAGCCGAAAAGTCGTCCTAACACAACAACGGGAAGAACCAGATTTCGATGCCGCAGTCACCCTAATCCAATACAAACACGTTACTCGATGTATCTGGAGTACTTGGACCAGCTTGATTATTTTTCTAGATTGTCAAACCTTCCCGATAAGGAGACCAACTACCAACTCTAGAACTATGGATCGGATCGGGTATCAATCATCCCAATGATTTAGTTTATATACCGTACGAGTAAATATCTAAATAGCGAGATATCTAGTAACGTGGGAAGTTATGGTGCAAGTCCTGATTGAGGAATTGGAGCTTAAAGTATTTGCAGTGCACTAAACCGACCACTAGACTTATGACACCGTACTGGCTTGAGACACCGGTTTATAGCACTGGCACAGACCTGACATGCTGGCAATCAACTGGTCTGTTTAACGGACGATTAACTGTTGTGGGACACGTCAACGGCCTTTCGGAAGCTACAGCGGCTCGCCCTTCAGCTCGATCCGAATAAGGCTTGGTAATGTGGGAAGGAAGGCTGTTCCAGACCCGGTAACACATCTTAAATCATTCCTGCAATTATCAGCTCTGTTAGGCACTGTACATATATATGAAACTGCACTTTCGTGCCGACTCTGAGAACTGCCAGCCTACCAAAAATAATGACAATTGCACATCCCAATTTGCGAACTAGTTAGAGTGTCTATTCGAGAAAACGCGTGCACATCCTTACTCGTCGATTTGAATACGATTGAATAACTGATATCCAGGACCGCCGGATTCTATGTGCTTCGAGACTTGTATCACAAATAAGCATAGTGCTCAATACCATGTGTTAGACTAGATAATATGATATATCCAACTTCTCAATATGATTGCGTGGCGTTTCTGCTATTCTAGTATACGCAGCGGATCAAAAAATCCGAACAGCTGAAGTCATTAATTATCTATCACAGAATATCACCCGTTCTCCGTTCCTCGATTGCAAAACTACGGTCGATTTCGCGTGTGGTCGAATCATATGCGAGGATGTATCCTGAACGGCATAAACGGTATTGTGAGCTGAACAGTAGCACTGTATTCCTGAAGCTTCCACAACACCCTCATCCTTGTTGATGTTCGGAACACCGTAATAGTCAACACACCGAATAATACACATCTGCTTCAAATGCTTTACTCTGTAAATTCTCTTGGAACTACAACCACGAGATATTGGTCGTTTTGTTGCTCCCCCTGGGTCGTTGTGGGGAATCGTGAGCCTGGAGAGCAGTGATTCATCTACCCCCAGCAGATTCTTCCCATGTCCTCCGTTGTTGGGTGGATGCAATGCATGCAGAATATCACGAGGAGTTGCAGGTGTAATAGATCGCTGGTTTTCTGCGCTTAATCTGTCGTATGGAGAGCTTAAGTTTTCAACAGATAACCCCGGCGCACTGGAAAGGCAGACTATGACACGGCCTAGAACATTAATCGCAATAGCACGTATGCTCTGACCGGTTGGCTAATGCATCATTTCATCACCGGTTTGCAAACGGACGAATCCCACGTATCGACCGGAACTTACCTCGTGTGATAGTGATATCGATGAGCTGTTCCGTGGTGAAACTCGCTGAGCCTGGTGGACAGGTCTCAGAAAGCTCCCCCTGAAGCGCGGTCAAGCTGATAGGCAATTGCCGCGATACTTAAAGTCCATATTACAGACAGCCTTTCTTCGTCAGTGTACACCGTACCCAATCCACCGTACGCAATCCACCGTACCCAATCCACCGTACGCAATCCACCATACCCAATCCACCGTACGCAATCCACCGTACCCAATCCACCGTACGCAATCCACCATACCCAATCCACCGTACGCAATCCACCGTACCCAATCCACTGTTACTTCTCTTATTTTCACGGAGACTCTTTCATTCTTACCCTGCAATACCGTGCTCTCAGTAACTTTATCCAAAATCTCCAACCTTCTCAAGACGTATGCGTCAGTATGTCAACTCAGTTCTCCGCCGGCTCTGGTGGTTCGCTGCCATTCCGACGATTTGGCACATATCCCTCGTTTCGTCGCTCGTAATACGGCAATCCCAACCCTCAACAAACAATACGGTTTCTCCGGAAGTTCTCACAGCTGGTCAGGAACTACAGAATTGCGCTTCGGCCGTAATGATTCCGGTATTGCAGTTTGTGATCACCAACTACATTGCCCACGCTTTTACGGTACGATTCAGCCCTGGATATGGCAAATTTTATACAATCATCTTTTCCTTGAAGGCTCTCGTCTTTCCCTGCTTTGGGCTCTTGACGGCTTGCCGGGCTATGGAAAACCGTACAAGGAAAGAGGATCCTTTGATTCATGCCTTGAAAGCGGGGGCCCTATGTACAATTGCACGCACTGAGGAATGGAAGCCAGAAAATGGGGACATCATATGGTTGCCGCAGCGGTAAGTTCCTCTCAATATGGGCTCTGTGACAACATTAGATATATATCAGTGTGTCTTTGAGGATCTTTGCAGCTGTGGGGAGTGGGGCTAATTCTGAAACAGAACGGAAAAATCTACGGCCGGAACCCAGACCTCAGCGAGCGGGGCGACTTCTACGAAACAGGATAATGGCAACGAGATAGCGACAATTGACAACCGGACCCAGGAGCCTCCCCTCAAACTGACAGCGATGTACTGTAAAGAAGAGGGATTAGAAGGTTTACAGCAGTGCTATATAAACGTGCACGGCCTATGTCGCCTACCGCGCGCGCACGTGCAGGGGTCAAATAGTAAAGGTGGAAAGTGCAGCGATTGCGGCTATCCCTGGCATGCTGAGTACCCAGAAGATGCATCACTAAGTATAAAGGATGATGGAAAATGCAACAGTTGCAACCGTTCCCGGTATGCTGAGGGCCTAGAAGAAGCACCAAGTACCAAAAAACTCCAACATTGCCAAAAAGGTCAATACATGCTGGTTCGGCTTCCGCCGCACTGCAAGGTCAAGTGGAAAGGTCGTGAGCCTTTCCACAAAGATCTTAGAAGGTTTCACTCCCCAGAGAATTCGGGTTTCATAGAGGTGAGTTTTCGGTCGGTTGAGACTGCAGAGTACCATCGCTGAATTGAATATAGATCCTTAAGAATCGTTGGTTTAGTTTCACAGTGGGTTTTAGCCGTCCAGATTATGCCGAGTAACATCGCTAAATCGATTATAGTTCCTCAAGAAATGTTTTCCCAGCAAAAATACCGCAAACCAGAGTGGGGATCCGGCAGGGTCCGGCGGCGGCAACGTTCCGGAGGCATCCGGTAGTGACGTCAGTCCCCAAAAACCCACTAATGCCGACGATAAGAGGGTCGACAGGCACACCGTCGGGAGCGCGGATCCTTCAGAATCAAGCTCGAGCGAAACACCCCATTTGGCCAACAACGACCTCGGTATTGCGGGAAGCCAGAGCCTCATTAAATCGTTCATTGCGCTCGTGCAGCTGTTCTCTATCATCCAGATCCTTAGGGCGGATAAGGTACACGACTACGGTGCCTACCAGTTGACTTTGATACCTTACGCTTTGATGTCCTTGGTCAACATAGTGAGCGGTTTCTTAGCCCCTTCTTATCCGGCGGTCTATATGGTAGAATCGACAGTTATGAAAGAAGCTCGGAAACGAGGAGGTGTATTCGATGGGGTTGTAGGGCTTCTAGACGAGGATGAAGAAAAAATAATGAGTAAAGTGATCGCAGATGGAAGAGAGTTGGACTTACCGACAAAAACAGGGACGGAAGCAGAAAAGGGAGGAAGATGGAAACGTCAGAAAAGATCTTACTCTCTTATAAGCTTTGGCGATTTCTACGCCGAGAACAATGATGTATTTCGCATGGGAGGATATTTCCATCATCTGGCAAGAAGCCTCCCGCTACTTCGAGTGCTCAAGGATCCTTTCCTCCTGGAGCGGTTTCGACCCAATAATTTCCATCGGTTAATCAACGGAGGGTCTTCCGACAAATCAAACTACGAGAAGAAGAGAGAGGATAAGATCATGTCTTCGCAACGTATTTTTCAGGCTCTGTTCGAGACGAAACCGCCCGAAGACAGCGCCGTCAACTACCTTGCTGTACTAGAGATTGGAAACGCTAGGCATACCCCAGCAGTTCGAAGTTTCATGGCATTTTTAATGGATGTGGTGATCATTGTCGCGCTTGCGATACCATATATAACGATACACGCGCTTACAGGATTCAATGCGCCAAGTAGTTCGGAGAGGGTGCATGGCATTGTTTTTATGCTCTGGCTGACGATTGGCGAGGTGCTTCCCTTCCTTCTGATACCGTCATGGAATTTGATCAACCTGCAGTTTTGGAGGGTTAAGTTGAATTGGCGGATACTTGAGGGCTTTCTTTCGACTTCTGTTTTCACCGGGGCGGCATTGGCTGGCTTTTACTTCGTCGGGGAAATGAGGTATCAGGATTTAGTTCAGCAGAATACTAATTGCAGTAAGTCCAAGAACTTTAATGCTTTATGAGCCTGCCACTGACTACAAGTAGCTGCTGCGAGAAACAACCTCGCCGGCCTCAATAGGAACGGATCCATTTTTACCGGTTAGAGGGATTGATACAACATGAGTGTACAGTGTTGACAGGTGTGCGATGGAGGCTCTTAATTATCTTTTTGTTTAATGTCTTGCTGTCTTCGTTCCTTCATGGCCATCATGTACTATCATTGAAATGGATCTTGTGTGTTTCCTCATTTTGCTTTACATCCCTGTGTGCCATTATGACGACTTTGCCTACTTACGAACTATATGCTTACCTGTTGACACGAGAAGATGATGGAGAAGAAGAGAAGATGATGAATTGTCTGTCGATCCAAAGAGAAGAAAAACTATGGACTTATATATAAAAGAGAGAGAAGGAAAACCCAATGCCGACTGCCAAAGCCGGAGCCCAATGCCGAGTACCAGTGCCGAGCCCTCCTCCTCGCCATGGGGGCAGGCGAGGCTGGTGGGAGCAGGCGAGGCTAATGGGGGCCGCAAGCCACCGGTCACATGCCCGAGCCCGCCAGCACCGAACACTAGGGAAGCCACCGGGCCAAATCCCTAGTCAACATTACCTACTCCTGGATGAGTAGAAATTATAATATATTACGGGGAATTGGTCGCATGCACTGCTTTCCCAATTCATTATCATTGAAAACCTCAGGGAGAGCCGCAATTTGGACGACCAAGCATCGTTCTTTGGTTGGCGGAGATTTGTGGCTCACAGTGTTCCTAAGCGGCCTCCAAAATCGCGGCCGGACTGGGCCGGGCCTGCATGCCGCTAGGCTTTTTGCGGTGCAGGATTTTCAAATTGAGGCCGGGCCGGGCCTGCGCCAGGCAAGGCCTTGGATTTGGCGGCCGAGCTGCTTAGGAACACTGGTCCAGAGATTCCGTCGGGGACTGATGAGTGGAGAGTGGCGGAGCGGCGGGTGGCAAGGGTGAGAAATGTGTAGCACGGGTGTATACCGAAAACTCTGAAAGACTTCTCTAGGCCTCGTTCTAGGCCTTGTAGTAACACTCCCTCTCTTGCTACTCCCCGTGGAGCAAAAAACAAAAGTATCCTCCATAGATCCATGTACACAAATGGAAGTGAATGAACAAACGTACATGCGCTGCGAGTGATTCCCATAGAAGTCTCCTTAAATCCCTGAGAAGTAGGTAGGGAAAGAGTACTCCGTAGGCTGTGGATAGCCATCCATACAGAATAAAAACTGTGAGACAACTTTAAATTCAACCTTAAATCGACCTCCACCGTCTCCATTCAGTTCCATTCAATTTCTCGTACCTCCACCACCATTGCCTTCATGAACAACATATGTTTATACTTGATGCGGGTCTTGGTGAATATGTTGGCCACATTATGCTTCGTATGTAAGCTGGCGTAGCTACGTAGTCAACTATTCTACCCGGTTGATATCCTTCCTTTGAGCCTTTATGATTCCGATGGTAGCATGTGTGAGTGTGCTCTGGTGATCGTGGTAGATCGGGAATGGTGCCATCACTGTTAATTTGTTAAAGGTGACCTTACGGGACGCGTAGCCTATGTAAGTGGTCTTTCAGACGGTATTCCATAGGATACTTTGCACGTGGGTACTATGAAGTCCTATCGCCTTGCACGTGAACTATATAGCTATAGTACACTAGCATAAATTTGCGCTATATACTATGCACGGCATTGGATACTATGCAGTGTTTCTAAGCGGCCCGGCCAGCCGGCGGGCTTTTTAGATATCTGCAGCCTAGTCAGGCCTGGCCACGATATCGTTAGCCGCCATACTAAAAAAGTATGCTATAATAAGCCTACAGGCATTCAGATATCTGAGTCCGTCCGTAAATCCCGCCCGCCCGGCCTCAATTTGGAGCCCTGCCTTGGCAGCGGCTACATACAGCCAGCTGACCGGGCCGTTTAGGAATACTAATACTTTCCATACTGCTAAATGCGCTCTACTTATTCCATGCTCCCAGGTGCACTCGATTGCAAGCTCCTAGGTGCACTTGACTCCTCGCTTCCAGGTGCGCTGTGACTGCACGCTCCCATGTACACTTTGATTCCACGCTCCTAGGAGCGCTTGACTCCAAGCCCCCAAGTGCACGCGGCTCCATTCTCCCGGCTGCACTTGAGTCCATGCCCCAGCTACCAGCTGCATTCGACTACATGCTCCCGGTTCACCGAGTATGGTCAGGTCTAACCCCGGATGTAGCGGTCCGATTTCCGGTTTGGAACCACCGAACCGGAAGTTATTATCGGTCAAGCCTCGGTAGATTAACAATCGACCGGCAGTCGACCGGCTACCTAGCCCAAACCTGTGATCGAAACCCGATTATTCAACCGGAAGGTGAGTTCTGGCGGGGAGCAGAGCCCCTAGTAGACGAGATCCGGGGACTCCATAGATGCTCAGGATACCGTGCTTTTAGTCAGTGCTTCTGGAGTGACGAACGTCTTTACTGATTTTAGTATACCTTGAAGGGAAAAGGCATGAAACGGCACGCAGAAGATAATTGTGCAGGAAAGGCATGGGGGAAAGGTATAGGGGAGAAAATGCACGGGGAAAAAAGGCACCTTTAGAAAAGCATTGCGTAGTCACATTTCAATGACATTTCCACAGTGCCTTTTACTGCCATACAAAAAGACTAACCCAATTCCTGCACTTAAATGCCTTTTATTTTCAGTGTAGGAAAAGACACTGTTCTATGCCTTTTTCGATGCCTTTAAAGAAGCACATTTCCGACTCCTTTAGAGTACCTGCGGCACGCAGTTGGAAGGACAAAATTTTGCTTGTAAACGGGCCTGCAATAACACTTTTCGGCTATGCACAGAATACACAGATGACTGATGATGCTCTAGCCTCATCTCGGTATAGTACAGTCTCACTGTCACTCGCAGTCGCTCTGCACTTTGTTCACTTTTGTTGCATATGCGGTAGTGGCGAAGGGTGGTACCGGCATATTCGAATATATAACCGAGTTCTTTCTCCTCTCTTCGCTCTGTATTTTAGTCTATGCACACAGTTCTCCCCATATCACAACATTTCTCACTTTCTTCCCTTGCACCCTACCAGAAATGATCCTCCTTCGCAAAACCAAATGAAGAAAGAAATCACGAAATGCAATGTTTGTTTTGGAGCATCGCACATAGCCACAACTGCAGATCTAAGGAGCGCTGCTTACTTTAGCAAATCGAGGGCTCTAAACTGCAGATTGCGTCGCGGTGAAGTTCTTTATGGGGTTGCAGCAAGGATGAGTGTTCTGATCGGGATGCTATAGCTAATATTGCACGATGGGAATGCGAACTCGAGAAAAAATAGCACAGAAAAATCTAGCTACAGTTGGTAGTGTTTTTAGAGAATAGCAGAGGTTCATAACACAGTTCTGGAAGAGACTATAGTTGAATGTATACTATCGAGCTCTCCTACGGTCACCATACATAACGTGCTGCTTAATCCCCCCGTTTCCTCTCCCGCCTACCGCCGTGCAGGGTTCCCAACCGTCCGTCCGGACTGGCCTCTTTCGGGGCCCAACACCACCGTCCAGATCGGGTAACCAATTTGTTTGCCCTAAGCGTCTCAGGCCGAGGTAAGAATCCCTAGGGCCTGCTCAGGGTGACTGTAGGGCCGTATTGGAGGTTACTGTTACCCGGTGTGTATAATTCCGACCGGTAAAACTTGCCGAGTGCCATCTGGAGGAGAGCGGAAACGAGCTCTGCCATCTAATATATATACACATGCTTTGTCGGCTCGAAGCATTCTCATTGGCTGACTTGTGGTACGTACCTCTAAGAAGGATTTTTATTGGCTGACAACCCACAGCTTCAATCATTTCGATGGCTTGGCATACCCCATCAAATATCCTCAAATATCCACTCCCAATTAAGTATTTGAGTTCAACTCTGATCAGAATGTAATGTTTACATGAAATGTTCAGAATTCAATGCTCTTGCACCCTGAAGTCTCGAATTGAGCATGTCGTTGAAATTGATTTCATGATCATGGAAAATGCTCGATATTTGGTATCTGGTGGCAATTTTCAATTGTTTTTGTACAGCCACTCTACCAATTTTGATCATATGGTAATTCTGAGATGTGGAGGTTAAACAGAATCAGAGTAGGTACAATACGTGTATACATTACATCTTGATCAGAGGTAAACTGACAGTTGCGAATTTATGAACTCAGCTTCCAACTATTTCACCGGGACAAATGACCTTATGCGACACGTAACTCATAGCGAAGCTGTTTCTGGGATGGTAATCTATACAATATATGACATGTGGCACTATGAGGTCCAATGGACCTGACTGTTGACTAGATTACTATGATATGTATTCGATCATGTGTGCTCGATTCTATACATCATACTGCATTCAACTAAACTGGCAAATGCACTAATATGCACCGTGCCAAGTAAGCTCTCAAGCCGCTCGCATGCAAACTCCCAATTGCACCTGATGACACTCCCAGCCTGCATAACTAAACACTTCAAAGTACGCTCTTAAAATGCTCTCAAGCACCCTTCCGAGTATGCTCACAAATATACTCTCAAATTCACTGGATGCCACCCTCCCATCGTGCTTGACTATACACTCCCATGTATGCTCTCAAGATCCTCTCAAGTACACTCCCGAGCATGCTCTCCATTACACTCTTCAGAGGCGATACATTTCCAAACTCACTTGAGTACATGCTTCCGTGTATGCTCCTGGGTGCTCGATCCAGAGACTGGCTGAGTTGCAGGTGCCAGGCACCAGGAGGCAGATGTCAGGTGATGAGAGACCTGAGGAGGCAGGCAGGTGGCGGACGGTGGTTGCTGATATCATGACGTTGGTTGATATCATAGTCTGAACCATATGTGTTTCTTGGCCACCGTGACGTGATCTCATGATGCCTCATGGTCATGGTGTTGACCATTGCAGCCTTCCATTCTGCAGGAAAAGTAGACAATTGGATCTTGGGGAGAGCAGATCTCTGACTCAGATGTTCCAGACGAATCTGCTGCCTGCTTCCCACCGAATATGCGCTTATATGTGCACATTTGGTCTTGGGCTGATGGTGATGATAGTGATGATGATGACGGTGATGATGGCGATGGTGATGATGATGATGGTGACGATGACGATGGTGATGATGGCGATGGTGATGATGGTGATGGTGATGTTGGCGATGGTGATGATGGCGATGGTGATGATGGCGATGGTGATGATGGTGATGGTGATGATGGCGATGGTGTCAGTGATGGTGATCACAGTACCAGTAGTACTTAGCCAAGTAGGTTGGCCACATCAACGTTGTCATGAAAGCTTCCACAGACTTAGAGCGTTCTGATAGTCAAAGCTTCTACAAATTCAGAGTTTGCCATCGGCCAAAGAATTCCTGTGGAAAACCCTACTCTGCTCGAAGAGCGGCTCTCTCAAGCATGCTGTCACACAGCCTATCGAGCAGGCTGTCAAGCAGGCGCTAGAGCAGGCTATAAATCGCCAGGGGGCTGTGATGCGGACTCGCAGGGTTGGTGTGTATGGTACCGGGACAACCACCAAGACTGCGGGTAGTATCGACAGATATAAGTCCATTTCTGGCTGGCAGCCATATATAGTTCCATAGGCCCACTCACACATCTCTATGAATCGACTGTAGATGACAATACACTGCGGGTTGTGCAGGTGTCCACAGGAAGCTTGCTATGAGCTGTGTGTGTGGGTGTGTGCAGCCTATAGTGAATTTGCACTTTTG
>Ga0307512_10000921_pt1 | contig 43302 bp, 42 predicted proteins | sample 14_EM_MG_FD_200267 | JGI IMG/M metagenome (GOLD analysis project Ga0307512, IMG submission 200267) | Populus trichocarpa ectomycorrhiza microbial communities from riparian zone in the Pacific Northwest, United States - 14_EM | ecosystem: Host-associated > Plants > Roots > Unclassified | place... | reverse complement strand
GAGCACATCGCTTTGCATTCAGCCTATCTGGGAGCATCTGGGAGCATCTGGAAGGATCAGTGTGGCTGTTCAGAGTTGCTGAGTTGTTCGGTTATGACTTCCAAACCATTTTACATTTTGCTGATGAAGTCGATCGCTCGAATACGCGGACAACCAGCTCGGGAAAGGTTGAACACACTGGCATGTGTTTCTCTTCGTATTGTTGCGATGATCCCACGGCAAAGATTGAGCCGGCAAGCTGCTGGCAGTACAAGGCAGGCAACATCCTGGCCGTTGGGCCACTGAATTGATATGAGATAATTGACGAGGATGATGATGATGAAACCTGGGCAGATCCCAGAGCGCAGAGCGATGGAAGGAGCCGTCCCGGTGATGACAACGACAATGTCGACGGCGAGGGTGCGGAGGACACGCAGGGCGGTGAGACAGGGACTAGGAAAGGGAATGGAACAAAGGATGGGAAGTGGAAAGCGAAGGAGACTGAGAACGGGAAGGGGAAAGGGAAGGGGAAGGGGAAGGGAAACGGTAAAGGGAAAGGTATTGTCAAACAAACTCCAGCGGGAGATTATATCTCTTGTGCCCTTGCTTTGAAATTGGAGAGGAAATATCCGAGGCAGACTTGGACACGGAGGGGTAACTAGAGCAAGTATATCTAGAAGCGGAAGCATCGCCCAGCGTGTCGATTTTCTCAGATGATGATACCGACACTACCGAGTCAGACAGCAAATATGACTCAGAACGTGATCTTGATGTTGATATGCGTGTGGAGGATGATGTGGACGCACCGGACGTCGTTGATTTAGACGGCGATGTGGATATGGACAGGGACGGTGACGATGAAGAGGAGGAAGATGAGGAGGAAGATGATAAGAATGAGGAGGATGAGGAGGAGGAGGAGAATGAGAATGAGGATGAGGATGATGGCAAAGAATCTCAAACGATTAGCCAGGGAGAGATGGTAAATACATCGGCTGACAATGTAGATACCATAGTAGATGATTTGCCAAATGTGCTACCTGACCCAGACCACGAGATGCGCGACCATACCCCATGACCACAACCTGCGGCCCCTGCCCCACGGCCACAAACCCCGGAGCCTCGCCCATAACCACGAATTCTGGGGACTCATCCCCCCAGTGGGCTGGAGGATTGGGGGCATGTACCGCCACAAGAACCTCGCCCGGCGGTGCCAAGTCTGTGAGAAGCTGAGGTAGCTGGAAACCCCTCGGATGTGGATATGGATCAGTAACTGCTCGGCGAATCAGCAGGTGGCGACAGTCTCCCCAATGTACCTCTCTCCGACATCCCTCTCCCCGATGTCCCCATCCCTGAGGCGCTCGTGGATAGCTCAGGAGGCAAGGAGTGAACCGGTCCTCGCGTTGCAGAGCAGACAATGGTTGTTGCCTTCAGGTCAGGGTCGGGTTCTTTTCCTGTTCTTTTCCTTTGTTCCAATCTATTTATCTCAGGCATTGATTATTACACGCGTCGCGAGGTTTTTGGATCGCTCAGGGTTTATCTCATTCATAGTATTATGGGACATCACACATGCAGCGTTTTTGCCACTCCTGGCGCGTAAGAAACCTCCTTGTGATGGTGTTGAGGCTCAATAGATCTCTCAAGTTGGCTGAAAGTATTGTGAGCTTACACACCAGGCTCCTCAGGCCCAGCACCAACTTTTGTCCGATCCTACACTGGATACTCCACTCCTCGCGTGATGTCGACGATGCCAGAGACCACCCCTTTACATTGCCCCAAATTTTCATGCCGAAAGAAGTTTACCTCTGACAGCTGGCGACTTAAACATTTCAAATTACACCATCCTGAACACCTTCAAGATGCATTTGAGAAGAATCTGATCATTCGCACCGCGTACCCCAACACGTTCAACCCCCTCACTGTCGTGAATTCAACGCTAACAAAGATTCAGTCGAAGACTTGGACACATTTCGCTACCTCAAACACGTTGAACAGATCGCAGACTCGGAGTCTCAATCAGTGTCTCCCCCTCTGCCGCGGACGGAAACATTCCCCGGCGCTGGCACTGCGCTGATCGATTACATCGCTCAGCCATGGGAATGCGACGCTCAAGGTTGCCTTGAGACGATAGTACAAAACAATCCCTACTACCAGTTTGCGACATGTGAAGAGTACAAATATTTCCAGTGTGGGATCAAGAAGAAGGGTATGAAGACATACTATGACAACATGCTGAAGGGAGAGAACACCGATCTGCATTTCCCAAGCTTCAAAAACGGGGATGGCATCCAGAAGCTCATGGCTACCATGCCAGATTATCATGCTCTCAGGGAGTGGGAACTACACGCTCTTGAGGAGATGAGATGGAATGATGATCACCAATGCCCTATCAAATACTGGAGTCGAGACATCATCAACAGCATGAGATGGTTGATGTGGCAGCCAGCCTATGCCGGGCATTTCATTTACGCCCCTCAGCATTGCTTTAACAGCAATACCCGACCGAAACGCCTCTATACTGAAATGCACACTGTGGACTGGTGGTGGGAGACACAAGTCTGCAGAGATACTAGAGGATAATAACGTGCTAATCGAGGTTAAGGCAACGCTCAAACTGGGGGATACACTGGTTCCCTTGATCTTTCTGTCGAACGGAACACATCTCTCAAATGTTGCTGGCGACAAGAAAGAGTGGCCTGTATCTATGACAATTGGCAACCTATCTTCGAAGATCCGCCAGATGCCCTCAACGCACACCGTCGCAATGGTCAATCTCCTGCCGATTCCAATCAAACACTGCAATATTCCTCCGAAGGGGCTAAATCAGCAGTGGCAACCAAACCGAGATGTGCTTAACGAAGTACTACGGCGGGTACTCCAGCCTCTCACCTTTAAAGATAATCTCAACGCCGAGAGCGGGTATTACAAAGTTCTCTGTGCAGATGGTAACTTCAGGCATTGCAAACCGGTTTTAGCAGCATGGCTTGCAGATTGCCCTGAGCGTAGCGACCTACATCATCTTGAGCGGCATGTCTGTTTTTGGTGTAAGTGTCCAAAGAACGAACTTTGAGATTCTGTCCCTCCTGATGAGCAACACCCCCGGCGGGATCACAACCTATATAGAATGCTTACCGAAGCCAACAGCAAGGCAGCCGATGCCGAACTCTTGTCGCGCCATGTTCATCGAGGATTCAACGTGTTTCAACCTATTCCCTTCATCGTGAGTGGCCTCCCAAAGCCTGACCTCGTCCATACTATGCAGATCGGCATGCTTCACCACCTCCAGAAGTGCATTTTCTACTTCATGCAGATGCACAAACGGCTCGACAAGTACATTGCAATCTGGTTCTCTGTGCCTGCTTACCACGACCTCACAACATAAAATTAGTCATATGAGCAAGTTTCTCAATGAAATGGAATGGACATGAATGAATTGAGCCGGTACCTTCTTGGAGTTGTAGCCCAGTGTCTACGAGGCGGGAGCCCCGCTCAGCGACCCATATTCAACGGCGCAATTGAGTGCACACGGGCATTGTGAGAATTCTAGATGTATGCTCGATATATATCTTTTGACGATGCAGCTTTAAGCTACATGCAGGACGTCCTGCATTGTTTTCTCACCTTGAAAGATGTTTCCTTACTTGGGCAAGCCGGCAAAAGGCGAAGGCCAAAGCCATTGCACTGAGAACGGAACTCGTGAAGAAGCGAAAGGTAAACGAGGAAATAAATGCTGAAACTTGGATGCAGTCCAAGAAGCGGCGCGAGATGAATGCCTGGAGGGATCATAGCAGCCACGAGGTAGATGTTTCCAAGGAGTTGGATGCCGACTTCAACTTCCCGAATATTCGCTTGATGCCTCGTTGGGTCGAACAGATTCGTCGATATGGAGCCTTGCAACAGTATTCTGCCGAGAGACATGAACAAGCACATAAAACAAACCTCAAGGACGGTTGGAACGCCTCCAATCATAATCTCAACTACCTGCCGCAGGTAATCACTTTTCAGCGTCGCGTTCTCTGCTTCGAAATCAGAGAGCTCAATCTCCAAGCCCACGCTCAGCGTCGGGAGAACAGCACTGCCGCCTGGAAAGTCCCCCCTTCCGCTGGTGATCTGGCTGCCCCGCCTATGCTCCCAGTCATATGCGAAGCCCGAATTCATGTGACCCCAAAACTGCCCCGATGCAAAGCATCCTGACGCTATGATCATAGACTTCCGAGCATTACTCGACAATACACAAGACACGACGCACCGCATGGCAATACACAGCGGCATGCGGGAGTTTATCAACCATAAGAGTCGTAACAAGAGGTATATATTGGATGAACAACTGCACGCAATGGAGCTCTGTATTTACCATGGTATCGAGGTTCATGTTGAGGGTTTAGATGGTGAACCCATATCTCGGATGTGTCGATGCACAGAGAGCCAGAGCTGGCGCGGAGGGGATTGACGGGATGACTGGGTGTGGGTGAAATAGCGCCCGGGGCGGTGTCATGGCGCACTGAATGGGCAACTCCGATGGCAACTGCAACGACTATTCGAAATCGAACTTCTAAACGGGGACAGTGCGTTAGTTGAGTACTGGTTAGCGCTGTCGCTCACCACAATACCTGAAACCTTGGGTAACTTGGATCCCGTCTCAAGATTTGTACAAGTGAGAAAAGCACCGGCCGCCGTTGCTTTGCAAGGTTTCAGCGTGGGAAACATTGTCACCTGCGCCCACGTCATTCCAGAGATAGCTACTTGTAGTAGGACAGGAGATGGACGGAATGAGCGATGGATTGTCAATAGCCACATAGATCTGGCGACTTGGAATGATGTGTATAATTAGTAAAGAGCGAATTGCATTTTGCGGGCAGGTAGAAGGAACGCGAGGAGGGATTTTCGCAGCATCACCCATTGCATTGCAATCCCGATGCAAGCGTGTACCCACTGAACCGATCCTGACGTACGGTCACAGTTGGCCACAACACCACTGTAATCGTTTAAAATAGAAGACCGACAGAACAAGGAGAAACGGTGAAACAGCGATCGGAGGGCGATATGGAATGCGACGCGTTGAATTGATGCCATGCACGGAGTTGTCCACCACCGGGGTGTCTCTGACGGCTCTGATGGAGCGCGTCCACCCTGACGGAGCCATTCTGCCCGGATGGAAATGTTTTTTGCTGATGCAGATGCATCTTCAATTGCTTTCAAGTACTGTTTGAAGCCAGCGCAGTTATACTGTAAGTATATGAATAGCTATATAGATACAGAGATACTTAGATATATAGATGAGAATACAAACTGAACTCATGAGTTTTAAAAATTGTTAAACAACAAGTAGTCACTACAATTCCCAGGCACACGAGCATCAGTGGCAAACAAGATGTATTTTTTTCCATATGACTCTACAGTGATTCGACGTGCTCCCAGGCTTGAGGCCTGCATTTCTGTTACACCCTGGTGTCTCACCAGCGCACCCAGGCTTCTCGTTGGGGAGCACACCCATCACGCCAGCATGTCCAGACCTCTTACCGGCCTGCTCACGTATGCTGCTGGTGCGACCTGGGATCTTGCCACCACATCTACACATATTGTTGGCATGCTCATACATCTCACTGGCATCCCCAGCCTTCTGGCAGATACTCACAGGTCCTCTCCTGGATGTTACAAGACCTCCTATGTCCTTGCATTTTTGTCGCCAGCACTTCCAGGTGCACCTGAAGGCGACTGCATTGGTCCAGTCAACTCTGCGATTTGACCAGCCTGGGATTCTGGTCTGACAACCCCCAACACTCCTTGTGGCTCCCAGAGACAAAAATCTATTTTGCTGATGCATTAAGGTTAGTATTACACTCACAGGGTCCTTAGATTCCGCTTGGGTTAATGGTAGTGCAGACTGCAACTTTCCTAGCTGCCACATGTTTCTCACAAGCAATTAACCTATCTTGTGCCAGACTCAAATGCAAAGCCACGTTGCCATGTGAACTCTAAACACCGCAATCATCACCTGCAGAAGGCCTTCAGAGATCTGATATGGGTAATGTAATTACAGAATATTATTCACAGTGCAGACTTTCAAGTGCTACCAATGAACTGTAACAATCAGACAGCTCTCACTCTTATCACCATGGGGATTATTAAAGCTCAAACAATACATATCATCATTTGCTATCCCAATAGTCAATATGTGCACAAAATAATGAATAGTCAACAACTTTCTTGTTTACATGGATGAATGTGTAGCAGATATTCTAAAAAATTGATGACTAAAGATAAGCACAAGAAGTGTACAAAAGCAATTGGTTTATGGCAATTGCCAGTCAATTGTAGATTACTTGGAAGTCAATTTAGAATTTGATTTAAAGCTGTATCACTTTTTGTATTGGATCACAGATTCCTTTGTTTCTATAGATGGCCATTCCAAGACTATGTTAATACTCCTTCCCTGCTCACTCACTACAAATAACTTAATGGAGGCTTTGATAGCCATCTGAAGTTTGCTTGCTATGTTTGTTTGTGAGTTTTGATAGTATGTTGCTTGAATTTATTTGTTTGTTTTTCTTAATTCACGAAGTGTAGCAAAAGGTGGGACTGTTGCAGATTTAGACTGCTTCTCAGACATACTGCTATTGGACTTCAGCTGGACTGATAGGGAATATACTATCACGAATATAATGTGTATATCAAACTCAACTGCAGATGCCAGCAGAGTATGTATGCATGGATTCAAGGTATACTCTAAATACCATATGTAAGACCAAATGATTGTTCCTGTAGTTTAAAATACACAAGCTTCTAGCAATCAGTATTTTCAACAGGAGATACACTTTGAGCCAGAGTGATCATCCATAATGCAGCTTTTGTCACTGTGTTTTTTCCCATTTTTTTGGTGAGAATGGTGGAGATGAGAGTATATGTGGTGGGGGTAGTTAGTTAACATTAAGATTCTACGGTTTCAGGGCTTCTCTGCTCATGGTTGTTGTGGTGTGGTAGATGGGAAGTGGAAAGGTGGTTGCTGCTGGCCTGAAGGATGGTACTCTCACAATCTCCAAAGTACTGCTATTTATATGCAATTCAGCACCCCAGAATATGTCACACTGCCACAAGAATTCACAAATAGAAGCTTCTACTAGTTGTCTTTCAATTCATAATACTCTAGGGGTTTAAGTGGGTGGCTGTGCTGTGGTAAGCGACATGGCGCAGGTGGCCCTTTCGTGGGCCCACTACCGGCAAAGGGATAGTGAGGAGAAAGTGACAGAAAATATATTGGAAAAGGTTATAGTGTCCTGATGGCCCGCTGATATTAAAATTTGTTTTCTTATTTCTTTAAGATAGTTGTAACAATACCTCGACTGATTGTTTAGTGCCCGGGCTTTTCGCCTCGCTCGAAGCTTACACATAACGTAGGGGGTGGCAGGCGAGCAGGGTATATCCTACCAAAGTTTGCTAGACACAAGTTAAAACATAACACCGCTGGACAAAATCCATTCGTCGGGCATGTGGGATTGAGACACCTTCTCCCATCGAATAAAAAACGCCCTTTAGCTCAATTCACAATTGTATCGCCAATGACACAATAATCGAATGTGACAAGCTTTGTCACCAAAAATCAAACACATATCATCCTACGCCAGGACATGATGCACGTAATCAAACAAGGAAAATTAAAAAGTAGTCATGTTCTGGCCACTGACAATATCTAATCCCAGATCGAGACGTGGCAAGTCTTTTCTCTGATTGATGAGTCGATCTTCACCCCAGGCCCGAAGTTTGACAAGACTCCGAATCTTGGGCTCTTTCTTTAAACCTTCAGTCTCCATAATTGTTTCATTAACTTTGTTTGCGACACTGCGTCTCAGAGCTGGATCCATCAGTTCAGCCAGCGGTGGGGCAAGATTGTCTCGTGGGAAACATAGGAGAGCCATTGTTCGTTCCAAATCCTCCAGGAATGACTGGTTTCCCGGTGCCCTGGGCGCAAGATGGGTAGTGGCGAAGTTAAGTGCTGAGGATATGTCCCCATCAGTAGTCGCGGTGCACTTGCGGATTAATTCAATGAGCTGCAAGCGCAAAAGGGCGAAGTGAAGTGAGGGATCAATATCCAATATCTGCTTCTAGTTAGTTAATGGTGCAAAAGGTAAAGCACGTATTAAAGCAGAAATTGAAACACGTTGCTCATGTAGAAGACCGAAGCTTGGTTGTATCTCATCAGTGACCTAGCGGTTCTGAGAGTGGTGCATGAAAACATTTTTAATCATTGCGACGAGAGAAAATCAATGCAAGAAATAAATCGAAGGTAACTGACCTGGGGATGCAAGGCATTGATTCGCTCTATCGCCGACTGGATATTGCCCATATAGATTTCATTGCGGATGTTGATCCGCTCTGCCATTGCAATCCAATCAACTCGAGGATTGACGTTGGCTTCTTTGGCAAAGTTTGAGGCAGCCGCTTGATACCCTTCATTGATAAGATAATTCATCACTAACGCATTGAGATCACTATTGTTCTCTATTAGCTAGGGTCCCACGCCATATGCGATGATGGTACACTGGAATGAAGGAAAGTCCAGCATCAGAAGCAAGTTAACTCATTCTCTAACATGGTAATTTCAGAGAGATTCCCAACTTGGATTCAACTCATCCTCTGGATAGAAAGGCGATTGGGAGAAGGAGGAACGATCATACCTTTTGGAAACTTTGACCTCATCGATCCGTCGACCAAGCTCAGAGGTGTACGACTTTCTGGAGGTGGCATGAGAGGCCTTTGAACTATCAACAGGGTACAGAAACAATGAGGAAGATGAACGAGACTTGAGGCATATGGCACCACAAGACCTCAACCTCACCATGTAAACAAATGATATGTTTGCGTTTCCTTTATGATTAACTTTTAAAAAGTGAGATGGTAAGGTTGCTCGGTGCGGAAACGAAGATGATGAAGACGCAAATGCTGATTGTTCGCAGCTTAAGTGAGGGTTAAAAAAACTAGTCTCCGTTTTTGTTTAGCCGCCAAACCCTTACCCTAAGTACAACGATCTTCGCACGTGAGATTTAGTTAATCAGTGCCAAGTAGAGAGGGGAAGCTTGGGATCTTTCTCAAATAATATGTGTTAAGAACCTGGGTGGATATGAAAGTGGTGAGAGCAATTGTTTCTTCTTTGCTTGCTGGATAGAAGTGAACGTGAATTAGCCCCTGCCATAAATGATATGTGTGAACCTCACTCGGTGTGAGATACGTTTTCATTCACTACATTCACACCCAATCACATGATAGCTCTTAATAGCTTGGCATAATGCCATCTTGGCGATTGGTAATATCATTACGAAGTTGATTTTTGCTGCCCTTTCGGTCGAACTTGACCTTCAGTAAACTGAAGGTCGCAAGTGCCTCCAAAACCCTGCAAAGCGATGTCTTTCCCAACGCCTGATGTTTATTATAAACCTCCCTGGGCAAATACGCATGTGAGCAATGTCATGATTGTATTAAAGCTACCTACTGACATTGTGCTGTAAGATAATCGCTGTTGCGGGCTCTAGTGGGTCAGGAAAAACATCGCTAGCAGTACAGATCGTGACTTCACTTAATCTCCAATGGGTTGTCATATTGCCCATGGTAAATACCTGTTTTGTCTCATTGGGTGATCTTTCACGTACTAAGTTTCGACGCAAGGACTCGTTTTACAAAACGTTCGTAGCCGAGCAATCAAAATTGGCTGTATGTTTCTTCTTGGCCAGGATTGGTGCAATTGCAACTGAACCTAATCACTACCAGTTTGCCAACGAATTCGACTTCGATGCCCCCAACTCTACAGATTTTGATATATTGGTAGAGGGGTTGCGGGACTTAAAGAGGGGGTGCGTTCCTGCCTATGCTTGGAACCGGAGCCAACTAAACTGTGATTGAACAGGAGAAAAGCAGAGATTCCAGTGAGCTTCTCGAGCTTAAGTTGCATGGTTTCTAACCCACCAAAATAGATTTACAGTTTCGAAAAGCACCAACGGCATCCGGAGACAACGACAATATATTCGTGCATGTCCTCATTCTTGAGGGGATACTTGCTTTGTATGATCCTCGAATCCTTGAGTTGCTGGACATGAAAGTAGAGATTATTAGAAATTTATGCTATGGAGTTATACTGAGGGTCAGTACAGATATACGTCGATACAGACGCCGATGTTTGTTAGCAAGAAGACGTAAAGACCGTTCTTGCTATTCCTACATGTAGTGTTGATCTATATCAATGTGTTAAGTGGCGCGCGATATCAAATATCGTGGGCGAGAGTGGGTTCTCTAGTGGTTTACACTAATGTGACCCATCATTTGACAGTGAATCAGGCTCCGTGGTGCCATCAAACAATGGACGGCCTTCGTTAAGCCGAACTATGAGCGCTATGGTGGGAGTCCGGCGATGAAAACCTCTCAACTTAACTGTATCTAATCATTATCAAGTCAGTCGAACCTCAGAGGAAGAATGCCGGTAAATACTACAATTTATGTTTTACTCACATACTAACCTAGATCAGACATCATGGTACCCAGAGGCATTGAGAATTTCACCGCCATAAGTTTGTTCTACAGCTCAAGCTCAGCCCCAATCCATATGACTAATAGAAATTCAGATATGATTACGAAATATATTCAGCGAGCTCTTCTAAACGAACACATTGTTGCACTTCGAGAGCTGAACCGAGGCCATGGAACGGATGAACCACTTTCAGCGAATATAAAAGTCCTTAAGGAGTCTAACCAACTGAAGGGAATGCATACAGTCTTGCACGACAGAGCAACTACTCGTGAAGAGTTCGTGTTCTATTTTGATCGTATAAGTACACTCTTGGTTGAGAGGGCACTCGATCTTGTTCATCACCAAACAGCTCAAGTAGAGACACCGCAAGTAGTGCGATATGTTGGCTTCAAACTGACAAGAGAGGTAGAACAACCCATATGTCCCACCTTTGTAATTAATGTTAACTAAGAAAAGGTAAACGCAGTCGTAATTCTCCGATCTAGTGGATCCCTCGAAGTTGGAATGAGAAGAGTAATACTTGGTGCCAGAATCGGGAGGGCCTTGATACAATCTAATCAGCGATCTGGCGAGCCCGAACTACATTATCTTCAGCTTCCATCCAAAATCCACGAGCATAGTGTAGTTGTGCCAGATCCTCAGGTTACATCTGGATCTTCGGCTCTGATGGCCATTACCGTCTTGAAGGATCATGAGGTTAGAGAGAGGAAGACATAGTCTTTGTGACATATCAGGCAAGTATCGGTGGTCTCAGAAAACTTTCCAAAGTTTTTCCAGAGATAATGATTGTTGTTGGAAGAATTCAAGAGGCTTCTGAGCGGAGATGGATTGACATGAGATATTGTGGAGCATAAAGAGTCTCGGTTGGGCTGCCACATTCGCAGGGACGATTGTTTCTACTGTTCGATCATGTACGGAAAATATGCTTGAAACTTATTGATGGAAACTACATTTTGGAGTCACTTATATAAGTCTAGGTCTTGTAAGTTATGTAAGTCTGATGATTGATGACTGATTTAGAATAAGAAAGTTGGAGTTATATTGTATGTCATCTTTAGTGTGGTAGAGACAGCTTCTTGGTATCCTGGTAGTAATTTTTCTCTTGATTTCTTTCTGTTAATCTTTCTGTTAATTTGAAACTATGTACTTTCTTTCTGATTGCCAATTTGTCATTATAATAAATATAACCCATGTTGCAAAAGTTTCAACCTGTCATAAAAGTTAAAAGTCTATAAAATTGAATATGTTAAAGTAGTTATCTTATAGTAATATTTGAATTAATTGAAAAAGCTCTTATATACCTTGTTATCAACTGTAAGCTATATAACATACAATAATATCTGACCATAGTTACTGATCTAAAGAAAAGAAATTATTACAATCTACTCCGGGTAATCCAGATTCCATATAGAAAATCACCAGTGCTTTTAGAAAAATCAACTTCATAGTTGAAAGGTGATAGTGAGAGTAGATATGTAATATATATTATTTATCAATTAGTTTTTATATGATATTATAAACTTTAATAATAGTTACAATATTAGGTAATAACCAGATTGCATTCCAACAGTATCAAGATTATTAACATAGTAGAGAGTTGAATTGATATTTCTTTTGCGAGGACATAGTGATTTTCTTGATATATAAAATATATAATCATATATACTGAGTTTATGCTGATGGATACAGTTTTCTTAACAGAAATAATACCATACTATTGAAACATGTAGTCAATTCTTCCCTTGGATAATACAGAGGTTTTTATAATAATGACTAAAATGAAGTATTTACTGTTGCTATTCTTACTACATTGTTAAGAGTTGCATACTTATCTAATATAAATATTACTGTACAATGCAAATTAGTTTGCACAGGTACTATATAATCAATATCTTTATTGTATAAATTGAAAATACTTTAGAAATCAAAGTTTCAAATATGAATATCAATACAATCATTTTGACTGCCATTTACTTGCACCAACTAATTTAAAGTACTACCACCAAATTTGAACTCAATTTCTATTGCTGAATACCATCTTTGAAGCTGTGGCTAACTTGACGCTAGTTGTTTAAAGTATTCTAATGATTATAGCTATTTTCAAATTCAAATCACAACCTTTCCACTGAAGCCATCTTTTCTGCATTTAAAACTTCTTACTGCTCTTTCATATGCTCTATCTCCAGCTCTACTTCATTATTCCCATTAATTCTGATTTTTTCTTGGACATACTGTTTCTAATCAGCTAGTTGCTGTGGAGTCTTACATAATTTGTTTTTGAAGTGAAACTTCTGGCACAATAAATATTATCCTTCTTGTTATGTCCTTCCCAACTGCTATATTTAACATTGTTCATTCCATTAAAGTAGTAATCATTCAGTTGGAAGATCTCAATAGCAGTAATACATTACTCTTACCTCTACTGCTTCTATATGTGGTATAGTTGCTGCCTTCATATTTTTCACTTCAATTCTGTTATCTAGCTTGGCTGAACAATTCCTTTCATAGAATGTGATTATTGCAACCTTCATGTATAGAGTTGTATACTTTCTCTCTATATTACAGTAAAAGACCTTTGCAGGTATGTAATAGCCAGGTCTATAAAATTTCCAAATGTTAATACAATATTGTATATATAAGGATTTAATATAAAACTATCATTGTCTTAATTGAAATAGTACTTTCTCTATAGCCATTTCCAAACAGTAAGAATCAGTCTTCATTCACTGAGCTGTGTGATTTCCTTACCACTTCTCTATTATATACTTCCAAGCTGAGTATATCAACATTGTCAGTATTGAAGGTATTAGATTTTGTATGCAAAAATGAAATTCTTCTCTGCAGTTGCTGTTTCAAATTTTTAATGAACGAATTCAGGATATAAAATAAATGGTAACTTTTCAAGAAGAAAGTCTAAACACCATCTGAGTAATCTTTAATACTGGAGTAACACTAGCTTGCATTAATTGCTTTCATATATGTAGATCAGGGCAATATAGGTGTATAATTCCGACAATGATTGTTGTGATATTTGTACTGTTCATTATTGTATTAAATATAATTTAAAATGTATTAACTTTTGATTCGATTGTGTACCCTCCCAATCTTGGGTGATCCAATAGTAATATGCCTGTTTTGATATGGATTACCACTGCCGGTTAGTCGTTAGCATTATAGTTAAATGATTATGATAACTGTACTGCTATTTACTGTCTGCTTTATCTAGGAGTTGCATTTGACAGTACTTTGCACTTTTGTATATCTTTACAGAAACCTCAGTATCAATTAACAGTCTGATTTGGTCAAAAATGGTAGACTTGAGAGTTGCTACTAGCCTGTTATACCATACACAGTTTTCATTAAAACAGTTTCTTTATTCTCACTTTGTAAATATATGATTCAATAGTTATGATATTCTGAAATGTATATGAACATGTAGATAGTAAGATACACTAGTATAGGTAGTAGGAATGATGGAAGCTGTTGGACAGCAGATTATAATAGATGTACCAACCAGAGTTTAGTGGCATTGATCATTAATTATATACTGATAGAAAGTACACCTGCAGTTAGTATAATTGGAACTGCCTTAGTAGGTTCAGAAAAAGCCTACTGTAAGGCTTTAGTTGATCATGAGATTCATTTTGCTGAGCTGGATTCAGAAGCTGACTATATACATAGTGCTAAACTTGCAATACTTGACACTGTAGCCATTAGTCACTTTCTAATTGGATTGTTATTTCGCAAATCTTGTTTATATATTTTACCTTTTGCAGTATGATTCTTTAGAATGGCAATACTTAAAATATTTAGATATCATATTTGGAGTAGAAGATGCAGATTGCTAGAGTGGTCTACATTGTTAAATGATTTCAAAATGGGAATACCAGAAGCAACAGAATGACAGAAAGTTAGAAAAGTTTGCAAAGCAAAACAGTAAGTGCAGAACCACAGTATAATATTGGTAGGAACATAGTATATAACTGTGAGATTACAGTGAAGCTGAAAATGTATAATGAATATAAAACGTAAGATTTATTCCAATATTGGCAAAAGTGCAAATCTAATATTGCCCATACCACATGCACAGGTGCACAAGTGCAGCTCATTGCAAGCTTTGTGTGGACCCCTGCACGACACGCAGCCTGTAGTCCTCCATACTATATTCAGGGAGGTGTTTGGCTGGATGTATGGACCTATTTACTGTTCCCAGCAGGAGATGGGCATATGCCTGTCATGACAGACTAGAGTCTTCATTGTTATACTGGTCACACTGTCACTGCAATTCCACTTTACAGCCTGCTGGCACTTCAGGGCCAGCTTGGGAGGCTACTTTATAGCTTGCTTGATAGGCTGCTTGAGAGCTTGCTTGAGAGAGCAGGAATTGAGAGAGCCATGCTTCAGAAGGAGTAGAGATTTCCATGGGAAGCTTTGTGGCAATGGAAATCTCTGAGTTTGTAGAAGCTTTGGCTAATAGAAGGCTCTAAGTCAGTAAAAGCTTTGACATGAACATTCACATAGCCAACCTACTTGACTAAGTACTATTGGTACCATCACCATCACTATCACCATCACCCTCACCATCACCATCACCATAACCATTACCATTACCATTACCATTACCATTACCATTACCATTACCATTACCATTACCATTACCATTACCATTACCATTACCATCATCACCATCACCATCATCACCATCAACATTATCACCATCAATCCTATAACTCAATGCATCCACAGAGACCCAAAATCAATCAGGAACAGACTGCAGATTCTGCGGTGAAAATTGAGACGGAGATCTGCTCACCTTACGATTCAATCATCTACCTTCGTTTCAGAATGTTGTGCCACAATTGTGAACATATTGATTGTGAGACGGGGTGAGACCTGGCAATGGTAGCGACACTAGAAATTTGGCTCATATTACCATATCAACTGACGATGTAATTTCTGCCACTATCTGCCACCTGCCACGTGCCAAACACCACATACCATTTACCACCCATGGTCCGCGAACCACTGACCACCATAGGCAACCTGTCTCATAACTCCCAGTGCCTTGTGTCTGCAACTCAGCAAGTCTCTAGAAAGGACACTTACATGGGAGCATACAGTCTAGTGAGATTGGAAGCATCATCACTCATGAGAGTGTACTCGGCAGCATTGAGCTAAGTTGGCTGGGATTATGCCATCTGGTGCAATTGAGAGTGTACTTGAGAGCATGCTGGGTAGAGTACTTGGGAGTATTTTGATAGTGTATCAGAGAGCACATGCTAGGGCAGGCTGGAAGTGGGTGATTGAGTACAGTTGGAAGTGTAATCGAGAGAATGCTTGGGAATGTGCTTGGGAGCATCTTGTGCGCTTACTTGGAACAATATAGTCAAGCAGGCTGGGAGTGTGCGGTCAAGTGCAACTGCGAGATAACTTGACAGCAGGCCTGGCTGTGATGATCCGAATGCACTGGGAGGTATATATGGAAGTGTACGTGCAGAGAATTGCTGAGCATCTGGCGAGTAAAATTGCGAGCGTGTTGATAAGCAGACTGGAAATGTGTTATCGAGCTCAATTGAGAGTGGATTGGGGAGTCTGCTCAGCTGTATATTTGAGAGCACCATGAGAGCTGACTTGGGAGTGGACAATCAACCAGGCTGGGAGTGTGCCATCGAGTGCCATTGGGAGTATTCTTGAAAGTACGCCTGGGAGTGTATTTGGGAGCGTCAAAAGAGCATACTTCAGAGTTTGAGTCAAGCGGGCTGGGTGTGTGTTATAGAGAGCAATACTGAGCGTACAATCAAGCAGAATGGGAGTGTGCAACTGAGTGCAATCCGAAGTGTACTTCAGAATATACTTGGGAGCATGCAATGATGTGGAATATGGTTCCTTGGCATGGTGCTTTTCCTTTACCATATTATCCTCTGGATCTTCAGGTGTACATGAAAACAGCCACATGGTCTGATAACTCTAGTCCAAAAGTGAATGGAATCCCGGTGTTGCAGTAACTTCAAGCTTGAATCCAATTCTTGCATTCATCCCATTTCGCAAGCCCACACTGTTTTTATTTTGTGGTAAATGAGAGTGATTAAAAATCCCCAAACTCCATGAACAGTGTGAGAGTTGGCCATTACTTGATGATTTCAATCTGCATCAGCAAAATGTAAAATGGTTCGGAAGTCATAACTCAATGACTCAGCTGTTCTGAACAGCCACACCGATCCTTCCAGAGGCTCCCAGAAGCTCCCGAACAGGCTGAATGCAAAACGATGTGCCTCTCAGGTGCTCAGAGAGTACATTCAGGTGCTCCTCAACGCTCCTGACATAGCGGAACGGAATACAAGAATATTCTAAAGAGTATCAAGTCGCCTTCAGAATGCTATAAAATCATGCCTTTAAGGTGGTAAAATTTGGGAGCTGCTGGGACTACAACATTCGTCTCCAAGACGAATCCGGTGCACCTGGAGCCAGACTCTCCGGGAGTGATAATAAATAATGTCTATATCAAATAGTACAATTCGATAAACTATCTCAAAGCTACACACCTGAATCAGGCATTCTAATCTAATTAATATACAGTCCAGTAGGTATCTCAATCAACATGATTATTCACAAGCCATACGCTATCCATGCCGCCCGATGCAGCATTCTCCCGCACCAAATGTGCTGGTCCAACTATTGCTCCAACGGGTACAATATGCATCTTATTCGTTTGATGGACAACCTGGATGAACCCGTTGACACAATCAGCCCAACCATGAAGATCTCTGAACTTTGTTGGAATCACCACCGCATATTCTTGAGCTTGAGGACGTAATACCCATTGTTGAGTCGTCTGGCACCTCTTAGAAAAGGTGGATAATGCTTTCCCGGATGGCACGCACTCCTGAAATTGGAGGATCTGATTTGGTGGAGTCCAGCTGAAGTATAATACAGGAAGAGGAGGAACTCATCCTTGGAAGGTGTTATCGAGGTCATTCTCTTCACTTTGCGTATACTGGACCCAGATGTTATGTGATTCAGGCATGATCCCTTGGTTGGCATTGGTATATTCTACCTTGCAATCAAGTCCCAGACGCTCAACAGAAGTAGGGTTGTGAAATGGTTGACGGTAATACAACAGTCCATTCTGGAGTTTAATCAATATACTGTCAAGGAGTACATTCTGATCATATCTGAGCACGAGTCCACAAACTTTGTGTCCCCAGTCCTCTTCGATTTGCGCGCGGAATAGCTGTCCAAAGTTGGGAATTCCAAAGTCTTCTGATGCATCTCTGAGTGAGGTTAATTCAATACTTCTGCACACTCCGCGGACATGCGTTTCTCTCAAATAATATAACTGCTGTGATACAGGGCGGATAATGGGCTTGTCCCCAATTGTTTGGGGACACAAGACATGGGCTCTGCATGTACTTCGCCGCTTATCGGTAGCAGACAGTAGGTTGAAAAATTTTGCCGAGTCAATATCGTACCAGCCTTGGAGTGCAAGATATGATGGAGTCTGCTCCATATAGTCAAGACCGGTACACCGGGCATTGTGCTTGAGCATCTGTCGAATGTAATTGACTTTGTGGGTAGATGGATATGCCTCTTTCACGTTGGCGATATGTAGCCGTTCAGAAATATTGGTGGTGAAATTGTCACCGGAACCCATTCACCGAATTGACTCTGGGATATGGCTCACAAGATGCATCTTTGGATATCCAAAATGTATTACGCGTTATTCAATGGATTTCCGGAGTGCATGAATGCCTATTATCTCCCACCAAGCTTCAAACTCAATCAAACGGATGGAGAATTCCATCTTGAACTGCTTCTTTTCACTCGAGGTGATGCCATAATTCTCTCTCTCCAGCTGGTTAGTGACCCGCTCTGTAGCAGCCAAGCTCCAGGTGGTGGCTTCTGTCTCAGCATCGGATAGGCTGATCTGAAATTGCAGTCACTTGTCGGCGGTCATGTTCGCCGCTCGGTTAGCCTCGTCCGTGGCGGCAGCTTTCATTAGGGCAAGGTCTTTAGCGAATTGGCTTCTGCGACCGGTTACCTTGGTCCCGACTTCCTGCAATAGTTGTTGCTCATGACGTTCGAATACTTTATCAAAAAGCTTCCGTTTGGCTGGTGTCACCAGATGGATTTCGCACTCCAATCACTTGATTGCCTTCTGACGATCAGCATCTGACCAAGTCGTGGCCGCTTGTCGGGCTCTGTTCAGGCGCTCCTGAAATAGCCTACGTTTGGTTGTGGAAACCATTTCAACCCCATACACAACAGCCTCCATTGCAGCACGAATCTTATGAATCTTTCGTTCGCGGAACTGATGGAATTCTTTTGCCAACAGGTAATCCACTTTGGCCTTCGCAGACTTCGACATTTTCTGTTCACCAACAATACCCTGCTTCTGGTAAAATCGCTTGAGTGCATAGTCCAGTGCTTTGAGGGATAGATCCGAGTGAATTTATTGGCTAACAGGTAGAGAGAATTCACATAATGCCCGCAATGCTCCCATTACCATTTCATCGGAGGCTGTTTCCGCCGCAGTGTTCCCGTCATCTGTGGAGCAGACAAAAATTGGAGCACTATTCACTGCCAGTGTTCTGATCATTCCACGGATCTCTTTACCTTGCCAGGTGCCACTTTCCAACTAATCGAATGGTTTAGAGAAGTGCTGGAGACCTGGATATCGGGGCACAGATGTGAATTGATTGTCAAATTCATCCTTGACATTTCTATCTTTCAGGTATTTGAGCAGCCAGTGCAATAAGTCTTTAACTAACCCCAGGAGCAGCTGATGCAATTCATCAGGCTGCCAAAGCCGATAGACATTGCAGAGAGGGTATTGCCGGAACTGGTTGCAGATTAAGTGGACACCTACAGTGTGCAGAGCATCAAGATGATTGTCCTCCAGCAGCTCCGAGTAAATATCCTGGTCTCTTGAGCTGACAAGTGGTCGAAAAGTTGAATGCCCCATCGGCGCACCTTTAGAAATTTCACACATCAGGCATGAACCATATGAGACTTGAGAAATCATGACTTGTTCCGGATAATCCCCGACCCAGGCAGCCAAAAGAGGGTAACATTGTCGCTGGAATCCATCTGCACAATTACATTTCAAGCCAGGGCCAGTGATGTCAGGATGACTCAGTTGAGACAGCACAGTTCCAACTGCGGAATGCCATGCCTCGTCAATGTTTTTGGCACCTTTCGGGGGACATGGGATCAGCCCGACAAGAATCCAGGCGCACTATTTCGGTGTACGGCCGATATCTTTTTGAATAGTACTAATTGTGAGATATAGTGGCCAGGCATGCTGATTGCCCGAAAAATTGATCAAGAGACTCTTTTCGAATGCACAAATGATAGGCACAATCGTCTCTCCGGCAGGAAGTTGATCTTGTGTATCCTACCACCAATCGCCTGTGTTCATCTTGCTGTAGATTCGACCACCCTCAGAGTCAGCGAGGCGCACCGGTTCAAAATCGAGGTGCGCCTGAAATGGGAGATGTGCCAAATGGAACTGGATGCATTTGAACATATCCCCGTAGAATAATGTCCTGAAGATATGTAAGTCATCTTCAATCCAACTATCATCACCGAGCCCGAAATCGAGTTCAGAGAGCAGCTTTCGTAGGGCCTCTGCCGATTGGAATCATTCGATTTTGTAGTTGTCCAGTCCAAGGTTGAGATGTGGATCTATCCAGGTTTTCGTTTGCTGGCTGAACGACTGAGCCTGCTGAAAGTCGTGAGCCGACCGAAATGGATGCCATGGATTCCATTGTTCTGAGTACTTGCGATGCTTGTCGTACAATCCAGTTGCTTTGCCATATGCTTTCCCCCCCGCATTTTCCAGTCCAACTACCTGCCTATGAGCCTTTGTCTTGGTTGGATCAGGGGTACAGGTGAGATCAGGGTGCTGAGGGTCTATTGGTTCTTCGTTGGGAGTATCTTCAGGTGGTGGTGCACCCGGTACTTTCTCTATGAGTCGATTGTTCATTGGCAGTTTGTTGATGGCCATTCAGGTGCACCTACTGTAGTCAAACCATGATGGCTCAGGGTGATCCCAGCCAGCAGGTGGTAGAATCCCGTTGGGTAATAGCCCTTCATTCATCGATATTGTGTGATATTGTTGACAGTGAGCTTCCAGTCGGTTCTCGATGAATAATTTCATTTTGCAGATAAAGCATTTAACATGTTTCCGGCGAGTGTTGACCATATTTGAGAAACGCTCTGTGTTCTGACGAATCTCGATGATGCTTTAGGGGGTATGGTTTGTCGCTGGATTCGAGCCTCAGGGATAGTGTTTGAAAGCGAGCTAACTCAGGTTAGCGTATCACGATCAAAGCTGCAACACACCCCACCAGATGTAGAGGAGGGGTAAAACAAAGTCACCTCACGATCAGTTTTCTTCACAAACTAGGATAATATCTATCAAATCCCGCACAATGATGTTGCACATTATCTACTGAAAATCGTTAGCAGCGTTAGTTTCTTTTGTCATCACTGCGATCAACTTTTAATACTGATCACCAGGTGCTACCACGATCGGCCTTATCGTATACTACGTCATTGCTGCATTGTGTAGATTATGTCTACGCTCGAGCCTCAAGCAGCGCATAACATCAACTTAATACAATGAATAGGTAAGTTTCCCAGCTGGCTGTATGCCCGCTCAATGATCATCGAGAACTGATAGGCTGGTAGGATGTTTACTTCAGTCACGATCCTTGACCATTAGGTGGATCTCAAGGAGACAATGAAATTTACACAAGGAGCTCAAAAGGAAGCAATCACTGTAGCTGCTCGACGAACAGGCCTCATATTGAATGAAGTAGTAGGTCGTACACACACAGTAGGAGTATAAAATGCCTCGTCATGCTAACCTTCCAACCGGATATAGTTCTTGTTGCTTTCCTGGAGATATCATGTCGTATCCCTTCTATGACCTTTACAGTTATGAACTGAACAAAGGTGATCTTCAATCCAAGATCCTAGTATACGAGTTCGAGCATATAACATAGAAAGGCAGGATGTGTGTGTTCTGATTTCTTTTTCTCAGCCGGGTTTCATGGGATCAAAGGTGAAGTGAAACACCTCAGTTTGTGACAAATCAGATGGATATAAGAGGCCTTCATTGTGCCGAAGTTCACTGCTACCTTCAATATTCTCAACTCTACTCCGCTTCATTCGTAATCACCAATTGAATTGATCATTTGACTACTACCATCTTTTGTTGACATACGATGTTAACAAATGGATCTCCACCGAAGACAGCCAATATGGCTCCACCCGGTGGCCTGTTTGGCTCACAACATCGCCCAGATGACAATGTGGGAGCATGAAATGACCATTCTGGAAGTACACCGAACAAGGACACTCAATTCGGGCAACCCACGGATCAATTTCCTCCACCACCGGGGTACAGTTACCCGCCTTCGCAGCATGCATTTCCAGGCGCTCCCCAGTTCCACCACCATGCCCCATTCAATATGACACCAAGCGCACAACCAAGCTCTGGAGCAACCCAAGGATATGCGAGTTATGGGCCACCATGGCAAGGGTACGATTTCCCCCAAGGAGGTTATGGTGGACCTCAAATGTTCCCCCCTCAGCAATTCACCAGACAGGGGCCATCATCTCCAGGCGCACCTCGAGTGCCTCTAGCACTGCCTGGAACCATTCCAGTCATTCGGCCGACGTCTTCTGCCTCTCCTCCATACGGACAACTTCCAGGCCCACCTGGGAGACCCCACATTAGCCTCCCAACAAAACAATTTCAGCCGGCAGCGGAACCATCCAGGACAGATGTTGCAGGGATTGCAGACTTGCTTCCATTACCAGAGATTTCATAGGACGAATTCGATGCAGATTATGATAGCGATGATTCGTCAGACTTGGGCAGGGCTGAAGGCAAGGCCGCACTCAGCTCGAAGCAAACGGAATTCTCCTCGAAGCCATTTAGCAAGAGGATTGCGCAGCCCAACTTTAGTGCATGCAACAAGTGGAAGAAAGTATGGGTGGCTGGGTTTCTCGAGAAGAAGCATCGGTGCATTATCCCGGGACAGAACTATTTGAAACAGCAGCGGGATGGACCCCTGCACAGGGAGATGGCGGTTGCAGATTTTTTGGAGACTTTCGAGAATCGGTTGCCCTTGGAAAACTTTGATCATGCGGAATGGATTCGGCAACAATGGGTTGAGATGTTTCTGAAGAAACATGCCAGTGAGGTTCGGGAGGCGAGGAAGAAGAGAAGGGGAGGCAACAAGCAACCGGCGACGGATTTGGGTGAGTGCGCGCGTAAAAAAGTGACAGGTAACGTCCCAGGGTTGCCAAATACAACTTTCATGGGTGTGTGATTCGTCGAGTGCCGAACGGCAACAATGACCCGACATCCAGCATGCAATTCCAAGCTTCGTACACGGATGTGAGGCACTGGGTGGGGCTGACTGCTTTCATCGAAGAAAATTGTGGCCCGAAAGAACCATACTGTCTAACTGCGTTATGCAAATGCAACTTGACTCAGGAAGAATTGGACGAAGAGTATATGGGATTATACGCACCGGGGCAGATGATGAATGACCCTCTATATGGTCAGATATCGTACAACAGTTCCCTTTCAAATGCCTTCAAGTTGAAACTGGGACACGATGTGCAACTATTTTTGATAGAAATGAAGGCAGCGACAGGGAAGGATATTGCCGAGCACATAATGAGACCAGCCAAGGTAATCCCCGCGAGCTTTGTTACGGTAAGTTATGCCCAAAGCTAATCCGTATACTTAGACTCTGGAGGGATCTGATGAAAATGAAAGAGTGGTGGATGACGAGGCAGGCGGGAAAGAGATTGATAGTATTAATGTAAGTTCTGATTGAGTGAATAGAATTGATTATATACCACATATCATTGGGTCCAAATGGTTGTCTGTGAAATACCTAACATCACGATGAACTTCAGGAGCACCGGAGTATGAGCCCATCTGCCCAACTGACCTCGGAGCAACTGAAAGAGATCATTGAGGACAAAAAGAGGACCGACCAAGGTTCAAGAGAGGTTCAGCAGGAAGTGGAGGAGGGCGAGGAGGTCCTCCATCCAGATAATACCAGTTCAGTCTAAAGCACAGTTCTCAACACAATCAACAACAAATTTGAACACGAGTGTCTTGATGAACCGGTCAGGTTGCTGAATACCAATCCGATTCGCCAGTCAAACGATGACTGTGTTCCAGGCCACAAATATTACATTCCAGGCCTGCCGGGAACTAAGTTTCTGGCGCACCAGGTGTGGGCCATCTGGTTCATTGTGAGGAGATGGGTTTGGGATGCTGATATGCCAGGAGCACTGGTGGCGGATGAAATGGGTCTTAGGAAGACTGTCACCTCGGTTGCAGCAGCAATGCTTTGCAAATTGGTGACCGAGAAAGTTGTTATGGGGTTGCCACTGTCCATTTTGTGGGGGAATACCCTTGAAGAGTGGGTGATTTTGGCGCACAACGACTTTCCTGGCATTGTCAGTGAAGAACGGGATTGGTATCTGCTCCAGCGATTGAATTCGGTGCCCCGCCGCCATTTGGAGATACAGACAACACCACCTCACGGGCATCCAGCACTTATATCGGCCAATGAAACACTCTTGGTAGTCACAATACCAGGAGTTGCAGAGACCTTCAAGACTGTCATCGACGAGATGCCACATTGAACCGATTTCAAACTGGTCAACTTGTTGCAGGCCAAAAATGGGAATCTCACCCACGAGGATCTGAACACCAGCATTGACGAGCCTGAAAACCGATGGAATATCCACCTTGTGTTGTATGACACCCTAACATATAGGGCGAAACCATCAAGCAATGGCCGGCTCTCACACTGTTCTTGGAGTTTTGGGATTATTGATGAGTCTCATTGGTACAAGACAAAAAATAGTGTGGGCTGGCGAATTGCGACGAATGCGAGAATTGGATTCAAACTTCAAGTCCCTGCAACGCCGGGATTCCATTCACTCTATGACTGGTGTTATCAGGTGATGTGGTTCTTTTCAGGTGCGCCTGAAGATTCAGAGGATGAGACTGTGATGGAAAAGCACGGCGCCGATGCACTGTATTCCGCTGTGAAGAGTTTGATGCATGTGATCCGGACTGAAGACCAGGACGCTCAACAGGTCACGGCACACCGGATGATCCAAATTGCAAAGCCCTGAACGATAAGGAGGTGGTCAGAATCGAGACTTGCGAATGGGAAACAGCCTGTTCGGATACCGAAGGAGAATGCACACCTTGTTGATCTCGACCGGAGTGAGGAAGAACAAGCTAAACTGAAGACCCTTGTGGAGAGATACACTTCACGGGGTGCTTCAGGAGCGTGGATGGGATATAGATGGCGCCTGGCATGTTTCTCATTGGTATTGGGAGACACTTAGGATCGGAATGACGTTTCTGGACAATGGTACAATGAATGGCCACTCCATACTTGGGTGGATTCTCCGATTGTCTGATGGCTGAGAGACACATTTTTGCCAATGCTTGTCAGGGAACGTGCGGAGTATCCCGAGCCTGACGAAGACGAAGCATCAAACGAGGCGCTCCTGCACGAACCCGAAAGTAAGAAATGCTCCTTGTCTTGTGTACCTCCTCCTCAAAAGGCGGTGCTATTTTGTCCTCTTCCTGACCAAGTACGTGATTTGAAGTGGTGGCTCACAAAGTTTTTGCGGATAATCAGGATATTTTCTACATGTATGCGGAAATGGGCAACGATGAGCGCACAGAAATGCTGCTCAAATTCCAAGATTCCCCAAATCCCTGTGTTCATAACTACACCCAAAGTGGGTGGGACAGGCCTCAATCTCACAGCAGCAAACCATGCGGTAATAACTGAGAAGTTCTGGGTGTTGAATGAGCAGCGGCAGGCATTTGCCCGGGTTGTCCAACTGGGGCAAAACAGAGTTCCACACCGAAGGCTATTGAACACAGGACCCGATGGTTATGGTAACAGAGCGAGTGATCTTCACCAGCTCTCTGGAGTGGCTCAAATGGGAGTCCTGCATGGTCTGATGAACCGACCGAACATCACAACGATGATGATTTACCGGATTCTGGAGTGTCGTCAGGACCATATGAAGCGGCTTGAGGAGCAAGGAGACTTCATGCCATCAGACGGTGAGGATGAACTATCATAATCAGGGCAGTGAAATCAAGGTATGCCTATTTAAACATTCAACCAACACAATCTCACCAACTGATGCAACATAGGCAAACGGTATGGAGAATATGGCGCAAATGAGGAGTCCAGGAGTATTGGTTAGAGTTTGATTCCATTTCGTGTTAGATGATTATTGTGATGAATATGAGATGAAGTCAATGGAAAACAGACATCTGGTAAACTGAATCATAGCCTTAATTGGATAAACCAATATGTGATGGAAAGCAGGCGTGCCAATTTGAGGGTGGACTAAGTCAAATTCCGCGGTGCCATATATTCAATTGTTAGAATCTGTCGAAGCTGTGCATTTTCATTCTTTATTGTCCGTGTGGAATTGTGATAGCGATATCTGCGAACGAGATCCCTGTTTTCAGTTGCGCCTGAACCTCCAAGTTTGATTCAAATTATGTGATGTGTCTCTATTTGAGGCGCACCGGATACTACAGTCACAAAAGAATTCGGGATATTCAATCAATCAACCATATTGACTGATTTTCTGTCCATTCCACAAGAGAATCGCTGTCAACTTCTCGACCCTCCTGAGACAGATCCAGCTCGGAATATCTAATCATCCAGGGATAGAAAGACTGTCTAAGCGATATGCAGTTGATGTATCGTATCCTGAGTCACGGCTCGCGTATTCCAGGCATACCCGAAGCATACAGCCGAGCATTTCCTCGCTCAGGAATGAAGTTCAGGCAGACCTCAAAGACACTATGCTGTAAAGTTTGATGGTCTCAGATTTGACACCGCACGCATATTCTATTCAATGGCCAAACGTGACGCGCCGCCACTCATTATTATCATATGCTCCCACTCCCAGCCGCGCCTCTGAACGATTCATTTTGCTCCATTCGAAGCATGTTTTCTTCCTTCCTGAAAGCTTTCAATCTGTGCCTGCCAGCACACACCGAGAGTCATCTTTCAGATACGATACTTTTAGGTGCAGGCGCGGCCCATCCTGCTCGGCCAAAGCGAATATCTGGATCTATGCTTGATCGGTATGTGATGGCGGCCACTTAAATGCCATAAATGTCATGCTCCGTGTCAACCTATCCTTTGGAGGAAGGTGTCCACCACACGCTTACTGTAGATGCACAGCCCTGGGTGATAAGTTTCCACACTTAACTGGATTTTGACTAAGAAGTATGTTTGGACCTATACATTTCCCAGATCCTAGAATAGCTTCTGTCATTTGGGCTCCATAATCGAGCTGCAGCTTGAGAGAGTGAACCTCAAATGACAGCTTCTGTTCAGCGATTCTGCAGATGACCGGCTACTCCCACTCCCTTGTATACCATACTTCCTCTAATTGGCTTAAATTCACAGCGCTTCTAATGCAGACATAACTACATTTGGACTAACTTGTATGTTTGGGCCGCCAAAAACCCGTATCTTAAAATTGATTGTGTGAACCGATTTCCCTCAAGAGAGATCGAAGAGATAGAATCTGAATGGCAGTCTCTGCTCAGCGGCTCAATCGGTGACCGGCAAGCTCCCGCCCACCACATATCTTGAACGCCTGAAGATCGTGACAAATCATAACGAGTCGATATCTAATTTCCACCAACGTCCAATCCCAAGACTGAATGACGAACAAATCGTGATTAAAGCTCGAGTTAAGAAAAGGCAGTTTCTGAGAGTACAAGTGATTTTCAAAGTAAGGCGAGCCTGCAATCCCAGCCATTACATTGGATTATATCCTGCATGCCGACTCAATGCTCACTGAACCTCACTTGGCCGGAACTGCATGCTGTTATTCGTCTTCCCGCTGTCAGATGAAGTCTCATGACGCATTCATATCATTCTTATGCAGTGGTTTGAATCCCAATATTTATGTTAAGTCAACATTGTAGCATTGAGACTCAAAATGAGTTTGTGATTAAATGATACGGCGTTTACAAGATAGTATGTGCAACATCTCAATGTAAGTGAATATTGATGACCCATTCGCTAGCAATCTTGGCATTGACGAGAACTGGAATTGATTCAATTACCCCTGAACCTTCATCGTACCTTTACCGTTCTTTCTCTTTGTTGAATCTCTCCTTTCTAACCCCAAATTCACCCCCATCTCTTATACTGACTGCATACATATTGTGATTCAGCGGACTCGGACCGCTGAAAGTTAAGTTCTGTACACGACATTGTCTAGTCGAACGGTGACTTTGCTGTAGAATCCTAAAACAACAGAAGTATCATGAGAATAGGGTGTCCTTCCGACTGGTATACCGCATTCGGAGATTCATATTTATCCACTATCGCAACAAACTCAGTTTGAACCCATGTAACTTCAACTGTTGCCACTCACCATGGCACCAACTGTATCCTCCGTCCAAATTCTGCAAGATTCTTCAACACACTGACAATTCTGGGCCAAGCGGTCACCACTCAGATGCTTGAACTAGAGGCATAAAGACCTACCTTCGGCGGAGTCATATGCAGGGGCGATCATGATTAACCCATTTCTCAGTATTCCATATGCCCGGCCCTGAGAGTTAGTTAGTGATACAACCATGTCAATGTCTCGAGTTCTTCAGGTGCATCTGGTTCAATTCTAGGTATGTTGGCTTGAACCAACCTCCAATTCTTGCATCAATAGCGGACTTGGATACGAGTGCTAACATTCGGGAATTTGGGGCAAGAAGAATCCCTCTAATCTGGTGCACCTGCCGCTTCACAAATCACAACAACGAACGAGCATCAAGAATATAAGTATGAACCGCCTACATGTCTTCCGGGCTCTATCCAGGCACTCTTCGAATTGCTTCCTCCACGCCGAGCATTAGTTTTTCCAGGCACGCCTCGAATTGCATCCTGCTCTACCGCATGTAACTTTGTTGCCCTATTATCCCATTATTCTGTTAAACTCCATGCTATATTTACCCTTATATACTTCTGTCTACATTCCCCAACTTCACTTCATCCATCATGGAACCTACGGCCAGCCAGGTGAGGAATCATTATTCACAGAAGAATCAAGAAGCCCACCTGGAGAGAGCACTTGGACGTGCATTGCAGCAGACAGCCAATCTTCATTGCCGATCAAATGTTTGAACTTCCCACCCAACCTTTGAGTATACGGTTGGAGATAGCTACATCAGCAACAACTGTGGTTTCCATCAGAAACACCCGGGTGTTCCGGACAGCTCTGATGGCTCTGACGGAACCTTGTACCCTCTGACGGAGAATTACATGCTACCCGTCGCCCAGGCGACGGGTCGGATTGCATACGTACCCCTTTACATTGTGGTGAAGTTTACGCACCATCAGAAGGACACGTGTGTTACACTCTTCGCCGGGGCTGCAGTTATGCTGAAGAGGTTTACACAACGCCTGGCGATGTGAAATCATAGCTACTACGTATCGTTCAACGATTTTCAAAACATATGCGTTCAGTGTGTATTCTCATCTATGTATCTATATAGCTACCTATCTACACACGGTATATCTGGACTGGCAGCACGTGGTGAGTGTCAGCAATTCGAGGTGCGCCTGAAGATGACAATCGAGTGAACTCAGAGATACACTCCGAGGCCGTGATCGAGCGAGTTTGGGGATGCACTTGTAGCAGGCTATGATTGTGCGAGATTGGAGGAGTACTTGGAGGGGGTCGATCTGGAGGCGGTCGATAGGAGGCGCGCCAGGTGCTGAGACTCTATTCATTGTGTAGTTAACTCGAAACCGTGGGAATGTGATGAGGTGAGTTCACCATTGCAGCTCTTATGGAGGACTGGCTGGTGGCGGTCGATTGTTGGGGAGGTACACGGGAAGCTGAAGCTACATTCAGGGGTCAACTCGAAATCGAGAGAATGAAGGGATGACAGACAATCTTAGATGTATGCTGTACTCGGTGTATGCTGTACTTGGTGTATGCTACACTCGGTGTATGCTGCACTCAGTGTTAACACATGATCATGGCATGGAGAGATAGAGAGGGATGACTTAACTTTGTGTTCTTGCGATGATGGCAGAGTTGTGGACGAGAAAGAGAGAGATGGGAGATGAAGATGAGAATGATATGGAGCATACGAGCAGCTATGAGTAATCAGGGGAATGACTTGCCTGATTGGGTTTAGAACACCTCGTATCGGTGTTGTTACACGCCGGATTGGGACTTGTACCTGCTGTATCGGGGATGGTCAATTGACTCGCACACGAAATACTATAAGTCCCAGTCTCTCATGATGATTCCTCCCATCTCCTCTGATCTCTCTCTTTCTTGTGCTCAACTCTACCATCACCTAAGAACACGAAGTTATGTCATCCCTCTCTATCTCTCCATGCCATAATCATGAGTTAACACCGAGTACAGCATACACCAAGTACAGGATCATCCCAAGATCGACAGTCTCCCGCTCCCAGCCAGTTTCTGATCCAATTACAAGTTAACCGATGAATAGAGTCTCAGCTGCCGTCACGCCTCCTTCCAAATCGACCGCCTCCAAGTACTCCTCCAATCTCGCTCAATCATAGCCTGCAAGTGCATCTCCAAACTCGCTAGATCATGGCCTTGGAGTGCATCTCTGTGTTCACTCCATCTCGGCCTCCAAGTGCATGTCCAAACTCGCTTGATCTTGGCCTCCAAGTGCATCTGTGAGTTCACTCAATCTAGGACTGCAAGTGCATCTCCATACTCACTGGATCACGGCCTCCCAGTGCATCTCTGAGTTCACTCCATCCCGGCCTCCAAGTGCATCTCCAAACTCGATCAATCACAGCCTCAAAGCATATCGTTGAGGAGCGAAGGTGTGTGTACGGAGATACAGGGGTAACGGAGGTGGATCGAGCGACGCGGAGTATATTTTTGGGAGACCCCAGGGTAGATAGGCAGCATCTCATTTTCATCTCATCTTGTCATTCAACGAAAATACACACTCTATCTTTCCCAACTTTTGGTCTCACTCGCTCTTTCCGTGGATCCACGCAATTGCGTGGATCCTCACGGCCGTGCAGTATCATATCTTCTCACCTTCTTCCTACGCTCCTTGAGCTTAATGTAGAAGGAACGCGAGGTGAGATTCATGCATTGTCACCCATTGCATTGCGATCCCGATGCAAGCATGTACCCAATGAACCCATTCTGACGTATGGTCACAGTTGGCAACAACGCCAGAGTGTTTGTTTGAAATTGGAGACCAAAAGAGCGAGATGAAATGGCGAAACAGCGATCGGAGGGCGATATGCAACGCGATGCGCGGTATTGACGCCGGGCGCTGAGTAATCCGCCACCGTGGTGTCTCTGATTGCTCTGACGCAGTGCGTCCACTTTGACGGAGCCATTCCGCCCGGACGGAAATGTTTTTCGCTGATGTAATGTCCGGGCTATAAGTCTGATGAAGCAGGATGATAACGATACCGATCTGGAGATCAGCGAGAACGAACGAGAAGACCTTCGAGAGTCCACCTTGTCATCCGATAACGAAGAAGATGATTTGGACAACCAGCAGGTGGTTCTACATCTAGACCAGGCACGCCGTGATAAGACAATAGGAACTACAAGGGTGCCACCGCCAGAGAAACTGAACCGCGCAGATACTGTCATTGCCCGCACCTCACTTCCCAATCTGCAACATCCAGCCGGGGCCTTGGTACCACCATTGCTCAAACGCCACACGTCAACCATCAACATATCACGCTAGTCTGACATTGTACAGGTGCTCCTGCTTCCCAAGGCTGGTGGAGATCACACTATGCCTCAACAAAAGCGCGGTGGTGGTGATTACAATGTTCCCCAACACCAAAAGGCTACTTTTGAGGTAGCAAAACGGTTCATGGAGGCAATTGTATACACAAAGACACCCTGGCCAATCATTTCCGATGAGAAGTACTCGATGGTTGACAAATCTTGGCAACTATCCATTGAAGCTCAGGATCGTCAGCGGGCATTAGCCGGTGCTCCTGTAGGCACTTCATCTGTATGTCAATTGCCTGGTGGTCCATCTCTTCAAATCAACCCGCAAACCCCAGACGCTGTAAGTGTAAATTCTGTTTCCTGCTCCTCGATTGGAATTATGATGATGCTAAACCCCAAAAATATTCATAGTTAAAACTGAAGATTAACTCCATTCATGGGCGTTTGGCAGATGGAGCTCTTCGAACTATTGTTCGGAGTTACCAGTTGGATTTAGGATCAGAGACTGAGCTTCGAATACAGGTTAAGGAGCTCCTGTCTGACAATGCGTATCTCTCGAAGGTCATCAATGATAGGAAAGCCTGGTTCACGCAGATGGAAGTGTTTGACTTAATCTATCATCAGTTTTTCTTCACCGCCAATAGCTTGGGGCGACAACCGACCACATCGCAATTGTTTCAACATCCAACACCACAGACACTAGCGCTTGTCGCCGCAGCTATTCATTGTGCGCTGTCTGAGTATGCCACTGGAAAGCACGTTACTGTTCTTTTTTCTCAAGATGAATATCGAGGTAAATTTTGCCCTTCCACGGTGATAGATTGAATTACTGCAGATGCCATTGCACTCATCACAATTACACATGGTGGGGGTGCTTCAGAACCCCCCCCCCCCTAATGGTGCTCCTCCGCTATAATAGGCGCTACTCAATCCCCGTCGGCGCTCCTCAGTCTCAAATGGCGCTTCGATATTTCATTCGGCGCTCCATACTGCCTTTTCTCTCGGCGCTCCTCCTCGAGGATGGGCGCTCCTCAATCCCCTCCTCGACCTCGAATAGGAGTGCCTCTATTTGATTTCAGTCTCGTTACCTCTCTCCCCTTTCAGCGCCGCTCAGCATGGATGGGCTGCTCTGCTGGATATGCGCTCATCAATCCCCGTCGGCGCTCCTTGGCCTTGATTTTCGCCCCTCAATTTCATTCTGCGCTCCTCCATCACCATCAGCACTCCCCTTGCCCACCTCGAACCCTCCATGAGGCACTCCTCCTGTCCTGGTGACACACCTCGTTTTCCCCCGAATTCGTCATATTCGCCTTTCAAACCTCATTTTGATTCACCACTCGCTAACCTCAATTCCAACCTGTTGTATATTCCAAACCGAGCCAAACGACATTGGAATTTGATTTTACCCACTTGCCAGGGCGGAATCATTCGGAAATACAAGAACCGCCTTCAGCTTCGTTGCGCCGTTGATGAATCGTTGGTTTCTGCGTTAGTTGGCCCTGATGAGATGGGAGATTTAGTGCATGACATTGCGACTATGTTCGATTGCATTCTGATCGCTCAATCGGGTTAATGTTTCTGTTTTACCTACTTTCATTTTTGAATCACTCGTCATTTTCTTTGGTTCTCCTCAATGTAGTGATGCAAACAATAGCATGTTGAATGAGATGCTGGGTACTATAGTATGATTTAGAAGTTGATAATGAACAATACTCTATGCATCATACGTGGAGGATATTCTTATTGCTTGTGTACATTCAGATATCGCCTGCAGTCCTTCGAGTAAATATTCCTAAGAACCCGGCATCTCTCAGAGTTAGTTTGGGATTCCCGCATTGATTGGAAGACAGTCCCAGGTGCTCCCAACCTTCTCACAACCGCTCCCATGGTGCTCCCGTACCAGTCATCATAGATTCCAGTTACTCCGATGGCTGGCCGGAATGCCCTTCTTGGGTCTGGTTCTCTCCTGAAATTGACTCTTCTAAGTTTACACTCCGCCTCCTCTCAGACACTCCTGGAGGCTCCCAGTGACTAAAATACATTTTGCTGATGTGGATGTTAAGATATCAGATGAAACACGGTGGATAGTCCATCGGTTTTCTGGCTTGTCAGTACTGGTAGTCCAATCCTCATGGGTGAGATGTGCATTTTCCATACCCAAGAAGTTCCCCAGTTTGAAATTGATTCCATATCTCATCTCTGCGATGACACTCTCGAATCTGTCTGCCACTGTGGGCATTGTAACCACCAGGATTGGTTTAAGGGCTGAAGTAAGCACTAGACACCCCAGAGCAGAAGCTGTCTGAATCACTAAAATGCGGCGAGACACTGAATTTGGTCTCAGCGATTGATGCTGTTCTCATTCTTCACCAATACTGCCAGGAAAATAGTTCAGTGCCATATTTACCCATTCGCTGAGTGTATTCAGCCATTAAATTGGCATAGGCAACCCCACAACAACCATCTCAGGCAGCAATTTGCATATCAGAGCTGCTTCTACGGAGGTAAGTGCCTTCCCAAGGCCCATTCCGTCTCCTACCAGTGCTTCTGGTATATCCAAATCCCAAATCCACCTTCTCACAATGAACCATATTGCCCAAACCTGGTGCATCTAAAAACTCGGTTCCAGGCAGGCTTGGCAATGAATAGATGTTGCCAGAAACTCGGTTTTCTATCGATTGGCAAATCCGATCGGCATTGAACAGCATGAGCACCTCATCAAGAGACTTATGTTGAAAGTCATTCTAGATTGTTTTGAGAACAGTGCTCAATACTGAACTGGGATTATCTGGATTGAGGAACATCTCGACAGCCACTGGGTTCTGAAGTGCACTTGCTCATTGGTTGGTCTCCTGTTCGTCCTCATTGATCTCTGTTAGGTGCACTGAGGTAAGTTGGGCTGATGGGCTCATACACTGGCACTCCTGAAACTCATTGTAATGCTACGTATTTCAGAGACAAGCATTTGGACCCAATAAATATGTGGAATATAACCAATTCTATTCACTCAATCAGAACTTACATTATTACTACTATCAATCTCTTTCCCTCCTGCCTCGTCATGCTCTACTCTTTCATTTTCATTTGATCCCTCAGAAGTCTGGGTCATAGTGATTAGCAGTGGTGGATAAGTAATCGTAACATGGCCAGCAGGGATTACCTTGGCCAGGTTAATTATGTGGTGCACAATTTCCTTCCCTGTAGCTGCCTTCATTTCTACCAATACTAGTTTCAAACTGTTTCCCAGCTTCAACTTGAATGGGTTTGAAAGGCAACTGTTGTACAAAATCGGACCATTGACAGGGTCAGTCATAATATGCCCTGCTGGGTATAATCCCATATACTCTTTCTCCAATTCTTCCTACTTCAAGGTGGATGTGTATATGGCAGTCAGATAGTATAATTCTTGCAGGTCACAATTGTTTTCTATGAAAGCAATCAGCTCCTCCCAGAGTCTTAAATCTGCGTACGAAGCTTGTAGTGGGTTGCTGGATGTATAATCATTGTTGCCATTTGGCACCCGATGAATCACAACCATGAAAGTGGTATGTGGCAATACTGGAAGGGTATCTCTCCCATGGTCATGCACACGCTGTCCCAAATCCGTCGCCAGTTGCTTCTTGCCTCACATTCCCTTCTTCCTCTTCTCCCAAACCATGCTGGGGCATTTCCTTAACAACATGTCAACCCACTGTCACGGAATCCATTTGGCATTATCAACTATTTCCAAAGCCAGCTAGCTCTCAACAGTCACCAAAATATCTGCAACCGCTGTCTCCCTGTGCAAGGATCCATCTTGAAGCTGTTTCAAATAGTTCTTTCACTGGACAATGGGCCGCTGCTTCTTCTCCAGATACCCATCCACCCATACTTTCTTCCACATGTAGAAGATGCTAAAGTTGGGCTGCCCCATCGTTTGGAGAAATTGCTTCAACGAGAATTCCATCTGCTTCAGGCTGATTAGGGCATTGCCATTGGCACCATCCATATCAAACTAATCATGGTTCTCACTATCTGCATCGTATTTCTTGTAGGAAATCTTTAGTAATGGTGGCAAATCAACAATCCATGGAAAATCTGTTCTGGGTGGTTCTGCTGCCGGCAGGAATTGTTTTGTGCGGATGCTCATGTGGGGTTTCACAGGTGTGCCGGAAAGTATTCCGCATAGAGCAGAGGTGGCAGACGTCTGTGGACTGACTGGATTGTCTCCAGGTGGTGCCAGAAGCACAGCAGGTGCGCCTGGAGATGATGACCCATGTCCTGTAAATTGACTCAGGGGGATCATTTGAGGTCCACCATAACTGTCTTGGGAGAAATCATGTCCTAGACATGATGGCCCATAACTCAGATATCCTTGGGTTGCACGGTAGCTGTGTTATGAGGTTGGTGTCATGTTGAATGGAGCAGGGTGGTGGAACTGGCAAGGGTTTGGAAATGGTGGCTGCAAAGGTAGGTAACCATACCACAGGAGTGGATGAAATTGATTTGTGGGTTGCCTGAAATGAGTGGCCTTGCTTGGTGTATTTCCAGCAGTATGATTTGATACTCCCAAAATGCCATTTGGGCATTGATGTAAGCCAAACAGCCCATCTGTCGGAGCCATATTGGTTGTGTTTGGTCGAGATCTGTTTGTTGACATTGTATCTGAAAAATATGGGGGTAAACAAATATCAATTCAATTGGTGATTTTGAATAATGTGGATGAGAATTGAGAATATCAAAGGTAGCAGTAACCTTGAGTGGAATGAAGGCCTCTTATGTCCATCTTATTTGTCACAAACTGTGGTGTTCACTGCACCATTGATTCCATGAAACCTGGCTGAGAAAAATAAATCGTAATCACACACATCCTGCCTTCCTTTGTTATATGCTCCAATTCATATAGCAGGATCTTGGATTGAAGCTAACGTTTATTCGGTTCATCACTGTAAGGGTCATAGAACGGATATGACATAATATCTCCCGGATTCTAACAAGTACTATGTCCACTTGCAAGCCCAGCAGGACAAGGGATTTTTCACTCAAAATTTCCATGTACATCCTGCAACTTCATTCAATATAAGGCCTCTGACTGAAACAGCAACAGTGATTGCTTCCTATTCAGCTCCTTTTGTGCAACTTTATTGTCTCCTCAGAATCCACCCACCAGTCAAGGATCATTTCTAAAGAAAACATCCTACAAGCCAATCAGTTGTCGATGAGCATTAAGTGGGCATACAGCCAGCTAGGTAACTTACCTATAGATTGTACTAGGTTTATGCATCTGCTGCTTGAGGCTCAAGTGTAGGTATAAACTACACAATGCCGCAACATGATAGGATACAATAAGGCTAATCGAATTACCATCTGATCAATAGTATTTCACGTAGTCGCAGTGATGACAAACATCACCTTCTAAGTTAAGGATATTCAGTGGATGATGTGCAACATTATTGAGCAGGATTGAATAGATACTATCCTAGTTTATGAAGCAAACTGATTGTAAGGTGACTTTGTTTTAGCTCTCCCCTACATTTGGTGGGGTGTAACGTGGCTCTGAAAGTGATATGCTAATCTGAGTTAGCTCACTTTCAAACAAATATCCCTGAAGCTCAATTTCAACAACAAACAATACCCCCAAAAGCATCATCAAGATTCGTCAGAAATCAGAGAGTTTCTCAAATCTGTTCAATACTCACCGGAACCATGTTCAATGAGCTATCAACCCAAAGAATGTACTGGACAACAACCGACTGGAAGCTCAGTAACAACTATATCACTCAATATTGATGAATGAAGGGCTATTTCCCACCAGGATTCAATGACAGGCCGGCTGGGTTCATCCTGAGCCATCACTGTTTGACGACCGCAGGTGTACCTGAATTGCGATAGACAAGCAGTGAATAAATGATCCTCTTATACACAACCAACTGGGCACACTACCACCTTGAGATACTGTAGACAAACAACCTAAAGATCCTCCGCAGCCTGATCTCACCGGTACACCTTATATAACCATGATATCAGCTCATAGGCACGTAGTTGAAGTGGAGAATACCTGCAGGAAAAAATATGGCAAAACAACTGGATAGTACAACAAGCATCAAAAGTACTCTGACCAATGGAATCAATGGCATTCATTTCGGTCCACAGATGACTTTCCGCAGGCTCAATCGTTTAGCTAACAAACAAACACTTGGATAGATCAACAGCTGAGACTTGGACTGGACAACGTCAAAATCGAAATATTGCAATCAGAAGATGCCATTGGAAGTCTCTTCTCAGAACTCGATTTTGGGCTTGGCGACAACAGTTGGATTGCAGATGACCCACATATCTTTAGAACATTACACTTCAGGTACATTTACAAATGTATGCAGTGCATCCTAGCACATCTCGCTTTTCAGGCAGATCTTGATTTTGAACTGGTGCGCCTTGCTGACTCTAAAAGTTGTCGAATCTGCAGGGAAATCAACACAGGCGATTGGTGGGGGGATACACAGGATGGATTTACTGCCAGAGTGATGATTATGCCAGTCATTTGTGCATCCGACAAGACTGACATGACAAACTTTGTGGGCGATTAGTATGCATGGCAGCTGTATCCCACAAGTGGCAATATTGTAAAAGATGTGTGCACAACACCGAAAACGTGTGGTCAGGTTTTCACTGGGCTGCTGCCATGACACACGCAAGATACCAAACACACTGACGAAGTATGGCATAATACAGTTGGCACCGCGCTGTCTCGGCTTAGGCATCTTGATATCACTGCTCCCGGCTTGAAATGGGATTGTGGAGTGGGATTGTGCAGTGGGATTGGTGTGACAATGTTACCCTCTTTTTGCTCCCTGGGTTGGGGATTATCCGCAACAAGTCATGGTTGCTCAAATTCCACATGGCTTATGCCTGTTGTGTGAAGTTCTTCAAGGTGCACTGATGGGGCATTCAACTTTTCGACTGCTCGATAGCTCAAGAGACCAGCATATTCATGTGGAGCTGCAGATGTACAGCAATATTGATTCTCTGCACAGTGTAGGTGTCCACCCAATTTGCAACCAGTTCTGGCAATACCCTCTCTGCAAAGTTTATCAGCTTTGGCAGTCTGATGAATTACCTCAGCTGCTCCTGGGTTTAGTTAAAGACATATTGAAATTGCTGCTGAAATACGTGAAATCAAGAAATGGCAAGGATCAATTTGTCAATTGATTCACATCAGTACCATGATGTCGTAGTCTCCAGCGCTTCTTTGAACCATTTGATGGATGGAAAATTGGCACCTGGCAGGGAATTGAGATGTGTGGAATAATCCGAACACTAGCAGCGAATTGATCTGCAATTCTGGTCTGATTCAGGGATGATGCGAAAATTGCAGCAGAAACAGCCTCTGATGAACTGGTAATGGGAGCAGTGTGGACATCAGGTCAATTCACCCTACACATTAGCCAATAAAATCACTAGGATCTATCTCTCAAGGCACCAGGCAATGCAATAAAACGATTTTGACCAAAGATGGGGATGTTGTGAGAACAGAACATGTCGAAGGCTGCGAAGGCCAAAGTTGATGACCTGTTGGCAAGGGAATTCCATCAGTTACGCGAACAAAAGATTCATAAGATTCGCACTGCAATTGAGGTCCTTGTATATGGGGCTGACAATGGTTCCACAATGAAATGCAGGTAATTTCAGGTGTGCCTGAATACATCCCGACAAGCGAAAACGACATGATTACATGCTGATTTTCAGAAGGCAATCGACTGATTGGAGCGCCGAATCCATCAAGTCACACCTGTGGAACGCAAGCTTTTCCATAGATGATTCCAACATCATAGGCGAAAATCATCGGTGGACGTTTAGACTAATGCAATCCGACCCAGAAGCATTTTCCCCAAAGAACTGGCCGTAATGCACACTGCCACCCAAGACGAGGCTAATTGGTCAGCCACCATGACCCTCCACAAGCAGCTGCCATAATAAATCCACTTATCCGATGGTGAGAAAGAAGCCACGCCCTGGAGCTTGACTGCTGCAGAGCACATCACTGACCAGCTGGTGAGAGAAATTTATGGCATCACCTGGAATGAACAGAATGGGTTCAAGAGGAATTATCCATCTGTTTGATTGAGCTTGAAACTTAGTAGAAGACGTTTGATGTTCAGGCACTACTGAATCACATTGACCCCCACCAATTCATTTCGGATATAGAAAGATGCATTATGCAATCTATATTTTAGAGTCCATTTGGTGCATCGGTTCCAGGGACAACTTTAACACTGACATTTCGAAATGGTTTCATATTGCCAACATGAAAGAGGCAAACCATTACCACAACCAAGTCAAAACTCGTTCAACAGATGCTGAAGCATAATGACCACTGTACTGGTCTTGACTATATTGAGGAGACACTGCCATATCTTGCACTCCAAGGCTGGTATGACATTGACTCTGCAAAAGTTTTCACCTTACTGTCTGCTACCTTTACATGGCAAAGTACACATAGAGCCCATCAAACACATCTCCAGACAATTCAGCACGAGCCCATTATCCACCCTGTATCACTGCATCGATATCATTGGAGAGAAAAGCATTTCCCTGGAGTGTGCAGAAGTATCAAATTAAACTCACTCTGGATTGATCAGAAGATTTCTAAATTCCCAACTTCGGACAGCTATTCCGAGCAAACATTGACGAGTACTGGGGATACGAAGTTAGTGGACTGGTGCTCAAGTATGATCCCAATGTACTCATAGACAGTATAGTTTTTAAACTCCAGAATAGGCTGTTGTGTTACTGTCAACCATTTCACAGCCCTACTTCTGTCGAGCATCTGGGACTTCATTGCACGGTAGAATATATCAATGCCAACTAAGGGATCATGCCTGAAGCTCATATCATCAGGGTCCAGTATATGCAAAGTGAAGAGAATGACCTTGATAACACTTTCAAAGGATCAACTCCTTCTCTTCCTGTATTATACTTCAGCTGGACTCCAATACATCAGATCCTCCAATTTCTGAAGCACCAGCCAGCAAGGAACGCATTATGGACCTTTCCTAAGAGGTGCAAGATCACTCAACAATGGGTATTACATTGTCAAGCTCAAGAATATGCGGTGGTGATTCCAACAAAGTACAATGATCTGCATGGTTGGGCTGAATATATTGAGAGGTTCATCTGGGTTGTCAAACACACAAATGTAATGCATATTGTACCCATTGGAGGAATCGTTGGACTGGCACATTTGTTGCAGGAGAATGCTGCATCGTACGGCATTGATACTGTATGGCCTGTGTATTATCATGTGGATTTGGATACCCACTGGACTGTATATTGTATAGATTAGAATGCCTGATTCAGGTGTGTAGCTGGGTGACAGTTTATTGAATTGTACTATTCGATATGGACATTATAGATTATCACACCAGGAGAGTGCGGCACCAGCTGCATCAGAATCAGCTTGGAGATGAGTGTCATAGTCCTAGCAGCTCCCAAATTTTACCAACTTCAAGGCACGATGTAAAGGCATTCTGAAGACAACTTCATACTCTTCAGAATAATCCTGTATTCTGTTCTGCAACGTCAGAAGCATTGATGAGCACATGAGAGTACTCGCGGAGCACCTGAGATGCACATCGTGTTCTATTAAACCTGTGCAGGATCTTTTGGGAGCTTCTGGAATGATCAGTGCAGCTGACCCGAATAGCTGAGTCATCGAGTTATGACTTCAGCACCATCTCACATTGTACTGATGTACTTGGAGGTGGTTGATCTGGAAATGGTAGATCAGGACTGAGGCACGACGGGAGCCAGGACTCTATTTGCTGCGTATCTTGTCATTGTCGGAATGTAGAGAGTTCAATGCAACTCGGTCCGGCAAGAGGTGTGAGACCAGCTGGGAGCGGGAGACGGCTACCATGGGATGATACAGTACCCAGTGTGTGCAGTACTCGGTGTTTGCAGTACTTGGTGTATGCATAACCTGGGGTATGCAGTTCATGGTGTATGCAGGACTTGGTGTATGCTGTACTAGGTGTGAGCTCATGATCATGTTATGGAAAGATAGAAAGGGATGACTTAACTTCGTGTTGTTAGGTGGTGGTAAAGTTGATGATGAGAAAGAGATATGAGAGGAGATGGGGGAAATCATCATGCGAAACTAGAACTCTAGCAAATATTGTGTACATCTCTATTGGAGATTCCTGATACAGCAGGTAGAACTTGTGATCAAGTGGGTATGGACACCGACATGAGGCCTTTCAAACCCAATCTGGCAAGTGGTACCCCCGATTTCCCATATCTGCTTGTATTCTGCATAGTATTCCTATCTTCATCCCCCATGGGTCTTTCTCATCCACAACACTACCATCATTGCAGAACACAATGTTGAGGCATCCCCCTCAATCACTCCCAGCCATGATGATGGATTAACACCCAATACAGCGTCCACCGAAGATTGCCTATCTTCCCTTTGTAATACTGAATACAAGTTGACCCATGAATGTAGCTTCAGCTTCTGCCATCCCTCCCTACATGATTGACCACCAGCAGCGAGCTCTCCAGGAGTGCTCAAAGGTTACGTCACCATGTCAAATTTGCATGGTTGCGAGTTAACTAGCTGATGAATAGCATCTCATCAGAACCTGGTATGCCTCCCTTCAACCACATCCAAGTTCCCCACCAATCTTGCTTGACCATAGCCTCCAAGCGCATCCCGAAACTCAATTGACCATGTCCTCAGGGTACATCTCTAAGTTCACTCGATCACGGCATCAAAGTGCATTTTGAAACTCGCTCCATTACGGCCTCCAAGTTTGCGAAATTATAGCTTCATAAGTGCATGTCCAAACTGGCTCAATCACACCCTCCAAGTTTGCACAATCGTGGCCTCCCAGTGCATCTCCAAACTCGATCAATCATGGCCTCGAAGATCGTGTCTGTGATCACTGGATCGTTTGCCTCAGGCACACCTCGATTTTGTCTCAATCACCGCCTTCTGCCAATCCATATATACCATGTGTAGATAGATAGCGATATAGATACATAGATATATCGATACATAGATGAGAATACATATTGAATATGTGAGTTTCAACAATCGTTGAACAACAGGTAGTAGCTATAAGTTCCAGGTGCACCAGCAAGGCCAAAGAAGATGTTGTTTTTCCTAAACTGCACTACTATGATTCGAGGTGCTCCCAGGCATGCTGCCCACACTCCCAGGTTTGTTGTTGGCATTCCCAGCATAGTCACAGGCACTCTGATGTGCTCCCAGGCTTGCGGAACTGCATCCAGGCTACATCAGCAAAATGTATTTCGGTCACTGGGAGCCTCTGGGAGTGTCTGAGAGTTGTCGGACCAGAATGCCAGGGTGGTCAAATCCCAGAGTTGACTGGACCGGACGCAGTGGCCGTCAGGTGGACTTGTGCGCACCTGGGAGCGCCAGTGACAAGACTGGGAGCGCTAATGACAAGCCTGTGAGCACCTGGGAGCGTTGACTACACGCCTGGGAGCGCCGGCAACAAGCCTGGGAGCACCTCGAATCAGTGTAGTGCAGTCTGGGAGACACAACATCTTGTTTGGGAATGCTGCTGGTCCGCCTGGAAATCATAGCTACTACTTATCGTTCAATGATTTTTAAAACTCATCTATTCAGTTTGTATTCTCATCTATGTATCTATGTATCTACTCATCTACACACGGTATATCTGGACTGGCTGCACACAGTACTTGAGTGCAATTCATGGTGTGCCTGAAGATGACGATCGAGTGAACTCAGAGATACACCTGGAGGCCGTGATTGTGTGAACTCAGAGATGCACTTGGAGGCAGTGAACAAGCGAGGGTGGAGATGCACTGGGAGGCCGTGATCCAGTGAACTCAGAGATGCACTTGGAGGCCGTAATCGAGCGAGTTTGGTGATGCACTTGGAGGGCATGAATGAGGGCGTTTGGAGATACACTTGGAAGCCGCGATCGTGCGAACTTGGACGCCTTAATCGAGCGAGTTTAGAGATGCACTTG
>Ga0307512_10000919_pt1 | contig 43331 bp, 29 predicted proteins | sample 14_EM_MG_FD_200267 | JGI IMG/M metagenome (GOLD analysis project Ga0307512, IMG submission 200267) | Populus trichocarpa ectomycorrhiza microbial communities from riparian zone in the Pacific Northwest, United States - 14_EM | ecosystem: Host-associated > Plants > Roots > Unclassified | place... | reverse complement strand
AGAGCGCTCAGACAGCGCGAGCGCGCTTGAACTTGGTAAGTATAACCATCTTTAGAGAAACTTACGTGTTAGGTGTCTACGAATGAGACTACACGCAATTGCCGTATACGATCGATGATTACCGAAGGCTACGAACGATGCCGGCAGCGGAAGCTCCCATCGATGCCGAGTCACGAGCAGAAGCTCCCCTCGATGCTAAGTCATGAGCGGAAGCTCTCTGCCACCCTGATGATTCCGACAACGACCTATGCCGAGAAATACGAGCTACGGGTATGGATGGTCGGTGGAGTATGAGTTCGGAAGTGGCGGTGCGGAGGATATGGAAGCAGTTCAGCCGTTTCCTTTTGTTCCTTTGATTCCTTCTCTTCTCTGCTCTTTATTTCTTCTTTGGATCTCGGCCCGGTACAAATGGCGTCAGCATGGGTTTTTACCACCTACCACTGGAGGTGGAGTTTCCCCGTGCGCCGGATCCGCCGAAAGGTCGCCATTGAGCTGTACCGATCGGTTGTGGGACTTATGGGTTCGTACGATTGCGTACGTAGGGTGATTGTTTCATTCCTTGTTTCCCTTTCCTTCTCTTCTCTTATACTGGCTTTGGCAGCCCAGGAGGTCTGCCCCTAAAGAGGGGGATAATGTAACGGCGACACGTGACCCGAGGCCGGGTAAGCGCCAATGTATATAGGTCGCCGCTACAGCACTTAGATCTGTATCGAATATCTTACCACTATACTCTCCATATATACTCACTCGCTCTCGTGTGCAACCGTATACCACTACACCATACGTCTGCGGTCAAGCGTAGGCGTACGCCCTTTACAATCGTCCAGGTATGCTGATGCAAAATCGTCCAAGGCCTCCCTTATGGCATCATTGATATAGCCCTGGAAGTCTGCCGGTGCATTTGTAGTCCCAAACTGCATAACTCTGGGTTCAAATAACCCATATCATGGTCGAAAGGCTAACTTATGTTCGTCTCCTTCTTTCACTCGTAGCAGAGTGTAAGCCCCTTGTACATCTAGCTTCGTATATATTTTGGCTCGTCCCAAAAGATTTGGTGTTTCCTTAATTAAGGGATGGGGATACCTGTTCTTTATTGTCTTGCTACTAAGATCCCGATAATCTATGCAGAACCGTAATCCTCCATCAGGTGTCTTTGCAAACAGAAATGCGGCAGCAAAAGGTGACGATGATTGACAAACAAACCCTTTGGACGCATTTTCTTCCAGCCATTCTTTCAGAACTACCAACTCTGTTCTTGACATTGAATACAATGGTCCCCATGTTGGCGTTTCACCTTCCTTCAGACGTACCTCGTGATCGATACCGGGTCAATGTGGTGGTAGTCGATCCGCCAATATCTTGCTAAACAAAGAAAGAAACTCATGATACTGTTTGGGAATAACCTCCTCCCGGGGGCGTTCCTTCAAATCCTTTATTTCAGTAGCATTATTTATATCATAAAGTGATGCCTTAAACACCTTAAGCTTCCCTTTTCTAACTGTTCGGAGAAACAAGGATCCATTAAGCATAACAATGCTCCCTCGAAAAGCTCATTGAGGGCGTATCTGTGGTTCAAATATCTCCCGAGGTGTATAAGCTGGCTCGGGAGGTTCCTCTGTAACTCCTTGTACTGTAACGGGTGCATCATGACAATGTGTGGTGCAATATTGTGATCTGAAGGTAACCTTATTGGATGCAAACCGTACTGCGACATCATGTAATTGTAACCAAGGGATTCCCAAGACGATAGGATAATGTCCCAATTTGGTAATGAACATAGGTAGCTGTTTTTAATGATCTTGGATCATCATTCCTACCTTAGCAACGTGTGTGATGACTCCAGATTCTATAGGTCTTCCGTCAATAACTTCGGCTTGTCGTTTCTCCTTCAATTCTTGGAGTGGTATTTGATGATGACGAGCAAAATCTTGATCCATAAATGCTATGCCTGTAGCTCCGCAGTCAATCAGTGCATGTGTGGGTATCTCTTGATTATTCATGGTCAATGTGCAGGTTATATCTAAATGATTCCCTTCCATTGTGCCTTCTAATACCTCCACCTTGCTAACTGAAAGACGCGAGATTCCAAAACGTTTCAAAGCATTTCAAGCAAAACTTTTACCATCAACTGAAGAGCCATCCATCTTCAATTGCCCTGCTCTTTTCCCGATTCCTCGGAACCTGTCCCAATCCCTACTTCCTTTACCTCCGCTCCAGCCGCCTTAAATGTGTGATCCTTTTTCCTTGCCGCACATTCCGCAGCCCTATGATTAAACCCCCAACAATATAAACATCTTCCATCAGTAAACCTCTTCACCCTTTCTTCCGCGCAGATCCTCCTCCTGCCTGCACTGAGGTCCATTGGTGCAGGTCCAGTATATCCAGCCACTGGTTGAGCGGGGGCTCCCGCTGGATCCTTAGGGGGGGCCGGAGGTCTGGGGGAAGAGGTAAAACCTGTCCCTCCACCCATATTCTGTGCGCCTTGTCCGCGCGTCGTTGTCGGATCTGATTGTCTCTCTTTTGACAAACCGTTACAAATGCGGGAAGTTCTTCTGACATATCGCTGTATGTAAAGGAGTCCTTCATTTCCTCACACAACCCCATCCGTAGGGCATTCCGTAAAGCCGAAGGGTTCCAATCTAAATCCGCAGCAATAACTTGAAACTGAGCATAGTACTGAGAGTATTCGCGGTTCAGTTGTTTAATCTCCCGCGTTTTCCGTTTGGCGGTTGCTACTCGGTCGGGGTCCCCAAATGCTGATTCCAGGAGTTGTATAAAAGCTGGCAGGTCTTCCAGCCCAATCTCTCTGTCATCCCTGACGTGTGGCAAAATCTGGCCTAAGGCTGTTCCCCTCAAGCGATTGAATGCGTAGCGCATCTTCGACTGCTCGTTGGGAAAGCTGGCGGGTTTGTGTCGTATGACCATGCGGAGTCAAGCTATCCAGTCCCTCCACTGAGCGCGATCCGATCCTGAAAAGTCCGGGGAGTCGGGAAACTACTATCCTCTGTCTTCGGGTTGCTGGGGAGGAGTTGGAGCTACCCGGGCCGCTAAGGAGAGCGCATTGGCTAACTGCATCCTCAAAGCTCCGACTTCCTCCTCCGACGGTCTGGCGTCTCGTGTCATGTCGTCCAGTTCCTGTCGTAGGTCTTTGTCCGTTCCGGCCGTCCTGGGAACCCTCCTTGCTTCCTCCAGCTGCTGCCTCAATGTTTCCAGTTGTTGGTCGAACATCGAGTGGTCGCACTCTGGAGGTAGAAACTGCTGCATGTGCAGGTCTGTGATCTGTTTCTGTAATGCAATTATCTGTATGGGGTGATCACACACCCTCTGCACCATCGTCGCGGGCTCGGTATACCACCCGACACTCCTCAACACCTCCTGGGCTTCTTCGAGCAAGGTCTGCCTCTCCCCGAAGTCGATCTCCAGCAGGTACCTGTTGACGATTGCTCGTATAATGCCCTGCTCGTCCGCGGACACCAGAGCCACCTAGTCGTGTTGTTCTGAACCTGACATCGCAACGAATCAAGCACATCTACCAGTGCCAGTTATATGCGTCAATCTCCGAAGGGGTCGGTGTGGGGTGATCAATAACAATCACGGCACCGGTGCAGGTTTTGCTGTTGCTGCCGCTGCTGATGCGTGGCGTTCTGTTGAGTGCGTTCCTAAACAGCCGTGTCCTTCGCAGTCGCAAGGTTCCTCTGGATGACAGTCGAACTATGCGTGGGCTCCCGAATACTTAGACCAATTGTGTCCAAACAAGTGGTTGTCGAATTCTAAGCCTCCTCCGTATCCGGCGGCTTCCGTCCAATAAGTAATCCCAGGAGAGGGAACGTCTGACTGTTCCCAGATGTCAGCATGCAAGGTGAGGTCGTCTACCTCAGTATTCATCAATCCTTCAATACTCTCGAAGGCATTCAAAGGTTCAGGTTCAGAAAGCGAACTGTGAGTTCCGGCGAGGTCAAACCAATTCGTTCGGGAGGTACAGTGACTGTCGTACTCTCACATTCGAATATGGGGATCGATGTGGGTATTGGCGGATATCAAATCCGGTAAGTCGTGGAAGCTCGTCAACGCAAACGTCGCAAACGTGAATCCACCGATAATTCAGTCCGAGATATACCCAACAGGTAACAGAACAAGGTTCGTTGCAGTACTCACAGCTGTTCGGAGGGTGCAGGCACATCCGAATTCGCAAGATTGTGGCTATACAGGTAGCAAATCGAGATATAACTGTATGTGATTTCACAGTGATACCAGGCAAGGTCAAAACAAGGGGTCAAACAATGTTGACAGTACATTCAATATCAGGTACGTTATAAGGGACTCGTTCTAGAGTAACAGGCGGGGTCGGACGTAGGTGATATTGGTAAATAGAATGTTGTATCGGAATCGAGACGGGAGCTCGAACTTCGTATCGAGAGATTCAAGACAAGACAAGAGTTGGAGCTGGTTCAATGTCGTACTTGCTTTGCTATACAAGAGAACAAGTAAAGAGAGATGAAAAGGAAATCCTGCAACACCAACAACACACTCTTATATACAGTTCGTCTGCCACCCTCGAATCATTCCCCATGCTCCGATGTACCATCTGAACCTCATCCTATGATCTTACACACCATCAACATAATACCATATCAGTAGAACCACGCCACATCATCCGACGTTGCAACACCTGAACAATTTCGTTACCATAGTAACTTATACCACCACCATCTCGCCGCGTTCCTCCGCGTCTCCCAACGTCTCTGTCTTCCGGTAACATACCTCATTCTACACCACCGTAAAATTCCCATTTCTATTCCTGCGTAATCCCGTATCTCTTCAAACCGTGATAGTAGCCCTGTAATGCAGTAGTGTACCGAAATACAGCAAAAGTCCATGGCAATGTCAGAACAAAATATCTTGAACAAAGAGCGATGTGTCTGCTCTGACTATTCAGCGCAAATATTTCCATCATGATATAACTTTTGGGGTATCTAAGACAACCCTCAGCTGTGGTGAAATATGAGATAGTTGAAATTCAACCAACATTGCTATCAGTATTCATGTAGCCATTAACTACTGCCCAAACTCTGATTTGTCCAATCTCCCTCACCAGGCTAGATACCATATCAGGTAGGCTAGTTTGTTGGTTGTTGACTGGTGAAAGAGTGTTGGTATATGCAATGGTTGCCATCCCTTGGAGGGGTGAGGTTATCAGAAAGATTAGTAAATGTATAACTTAGGTATCAGAATGCTTCATATTCAGTTGATCTGCCTCACCTATATTTGCCTTTAAACCGCCCAGGTTTGTAGTGCCCCAGTGAGACCCAAGGTGCAGTATTGTATTTGTCATCTTGATCCATTGCAGAAGTGTAAGATAACGTGGGATTGGCCTGTGCAGATATTGCTTGTCGGAAGTAATATTTTGTACCATGTTCTTAAAATCATTCTCCACAGCAGTTCCTCTCATAATATGGCTGTTGTGTGAATGGCTTTTTGCTGTGCAGCATACATTCAAAACCTGAGGGACAATCAAAAAGTACTGGACGCAGATGAATTTTCAATCCTTTGGAGTTATATGTTCAACCATGGACTTGAATTCTAGTTATATTCCACTTCAGGCAATTTCATGGAGCTTCTTGTTGTTATGCCAGATCCATTCTGCTACCCTCCAATTTGCTTTCTTTTATTTGGCAAAGACTCTCACCAGTTTATTAGCTCTTTGAAGGATGTCAGTAATAAACTTCACTTCCAACTAAAATTTCTGGTTCTTATGGCAGTACATCTTGTAGTATTTTTCAGCAGAGCCATCAATGGTGTGCAGGTAGGAATCTGAGTCTTTCCTTGGGGCTCACAGTATCTCCATTAGATCAGTTCTCGGTTACTGTTGCTGAATCTGGTCTGGAGCAGTGTGCAATGTACCCAGTAGTCTTGCTTAATATCTATCCTGGACAGAACGGCTGTGTTGGCATATGAGTTTATGTGACTTGAGGTTAGACCATAACTTGTTGCAGAGATACATCAGCCCCTCAGCTCCCTGGCATAACATTTGGGTTGAGTCATGGCAAAGCTCATTATAATCATTGTTTCTCATTGACGATTCCATCTGCTGTATGACCTGGCCATATCAGTCTGTGCAGCATACTGCACACACAGTCGAAATTGCCGATAGATATCAATCTAAAGGTGGTGTTAGCAACAGATCCCGGTTACGCAGCCACGGTCCGGGTTGGGACCGACTTGCATGTTCCTGTGCAGGTTGGGATCCGCCAAGGAACCCGAACTGGGCGACTCGCTCAGGGTTGTTTCTCCGACTGGACATAATCCCAGTGGTTTTTGGCGTGGTTGGACCTGGGCCGTGGTTCCATTTTACGATTCCTACAACTTTGGTCATACTATGGTTGCAATTTAGTTTTTGAGTTCTTGTCGTATTGTGACATGATCAATATGTAGATTGTGCACTATTGGCAGCTCTTTGACGTCCCACAGACAGATTCGCAATGTGACCAATGGTAATTGAATCGGTGTGAAATAACACCGGATTTGTTGCGTGCTTCTTGGGTTGTCGATAGCGACTTGACAAATATTTGTTGGATCCCAAATCTGACACCAGGAGGTGTAAGAGCGGCTAATACCGCACAATGTGTGTATTGATCATGTCATGTTACAATCAGAACTGGGATAGTTAATTGGAGCCAAAGTTATGAGGTTGAAATGCCGGGTTTTTGGTGGTAAAACCTTCCCAATTGCAAAGGTCTGGGATATCGTGTGTTAAAACACATTGGAATTGTCCGGTTCTGGGTTTGAACCGGACATGGAATTGAACCGGGAATATGGAACCGTTGATCGAAAAATATCTGCATATACGATTTATATCAATTGCCAATCTACTTTGTTCGGAGATATGCACAACGTGTTACTTTAAGAACTATGGCCGTGTACTTGGTACATAATTCAGTATCCTTAAATACATATACACAAGTATTGTTACTGTGGAGATAGCACCCCTGTAACAGCATTTCATATTCCACATGACTCCTGAGGTTCCAACCACTAGATCTTCCAGATATTGTATTGCTTCCAGTCTCTCCATATAATCTCCCTGAGTCCTGAATATCATCTTTTGGAAGCATAGCCGATAGTCTCTGTACTGTCATGACCATGAATTCCTTTCTCCAAATGACGATTTGGGTGATTGGCACACTGGGCAATGGGGCTAATTGATCAAGTGCGAGTGAATGTTATCAAAGTAGACAGCCTTCCATTGAAAGATGACAGAATATCAATACTGTATCCGACTATCTGCACAAAGCATGAGCCTTCCAGTATTCAAAACCACCTTGAGAGGACGAACATTCAGAAATAAGACCTTCCTTATAATATCCCGATAATGGAGTGATGTTCCTTTACGGCAGTGGTTTTCCTTTACCCAGTAACGTGATATTACGGAGGAGCTGGAAGAAGGGTAACAATGATGCTTGCAATGTTTGAAGGCTTTGATCTAATTCTCAAGTTGATGTTTGCAAGTCTGAAATATACAGGCCATTCCTTCTTGTCACCTGAAGAGTTTGTAAGATGTGGCTGGTTTGAACTGTCAAATAAAGAGACGATCAATGATCCAAGCGGCCACCGTAGCTATTAAAGGGTTCAAAATCATAGTAGGTATGACGAAATTCAACTATCATACCGTTCATTCCTCCCCCAGTGGTTTGATTTCACCTCACAGTAGATATGTTCATCAGCTTCATTGAATTACTTTGCTGGAGCATAGATCATATGTTCTCTAAACACAGGCTCTTGCATAATGAACTGAATGGATTTACCAGGATTACAGTAGAAGAAAAGTCTCCATTTGTTGTCGCAAAGGTTGTTTGGATCCAACAAAGAATTGTAACACACATTGCCTGCCTTCCGAGTGTCGATACTGATCTCGTTGGACATTTCGTCCAAACTTTTCAATCATATGTGGGATGAAGTGACATTGCTGATGGTTGCCATCGTATGGTTCCTGAACCCCCATTGCTATCAGCTGCAGTCAAGTTATGCATAACTCCCCAGTGCACTAAGTGGTACTCCTCCTCGCTAGAAAATGGTGACTATAGATCTACTCAGATTGCAGAAGATATCGAAATTCTCATTGCCAATTGGCTTGCCGGCTAGGCAGTCCTCCAGGTGTGGATAGTGATAGCGGATAGTGTTAGCAACGGTCCCAACCTACTAGAACCATCCTGGTTAGGGTTGGAAACGGAACCTAATGGTTGCAACTGGTTTCATCACATCAAAAACCCAGACCGTTGCAACTGGGCCGGTTTTACCACCGGAAACTCGGCATCTGCATCTCACAATTTCAACCGCAATTCGGTATCCGAGGTCTGATCATATCACGACATGATCCACAAGTCGAATGTCCATTTCCGTGAGGGCTTTCCCCTCCCGCTTTCAGCTTTCCCATCCGATCAATATTTGTTGTGTCGCTGTCAATCACCAGTGAATTTCGCGTATCGTTGGGTGTTGTTTTATAGTGACTGAACCAATATTGCTCCAATTGCACATCGGTGACAGATATATGAAAGAGCTTGTAAAACTGTGTCTTTTACGTATACACAATGTTGTGATACAAAGAGAACTGCAAAACCTAATTGGATCAAAATTTGTCGGAACTATAAAATGGAACTGCAGCCTGCTACCCCGGAACCATTGCCAACACACAGTGTGGAGTACCATAAACATGAATCCCAACTTGAGGCTGCTCTCGATCGACACATGCATTTTCACTGTTGGATTCTGAAATGCTGAAATTATCTTGGGAAGGGTCAAGAAATGGGTTATGATGGGGTCCATCAATAACCAGATCTAGAATAGTATGGTGCTTGATCGCTAATCCGTCATCTGACAGGTGTTTGGCTGATTCGTATCCAATCTATTCTTTGTGGTCATGATCGATTAAGGTGATGAACGCACCGATGTAGGCGTATGCCTTCAGGTAGTAAAAACACTCTTGATGAATATCCATCTTTTCTTGATATGATGAAATGACGCAACAATGTTACAAAGCATCTCGATGGGCTTTCAGTTACTTATATCATTCAATGCTGGCTAATCCATCTGAATGAGCCGCTCATCAATTTACTTTTTCGGAATCGCAGTCCTACTACTCTCATAGAATTTCTCTCATCCTCCTTCAGACGTTTGCGAATTGTTTCATCACTCTTTCATTTTCACCATCACATGGATCTTGCAAAGTGTACCGCATGTGCATTCAGCTCATCACGCCGATTGTTTTGCACCCTTGCAAGACTTCTATTCACTGATTGCTCAATTTAGTGTTGTCAGATTTTATTAAGTTCATCCCTTACAAGACCCGAACATTATCCTTTGATTCTGACCCAGTGATGTCATCCTGGGGTGCTAGAAATAGATTAAGGATAACCGAGTGAGATACAACTGCAGAGCATGCTGTTTGATGTCTGTGGGATGAATTTAAGCGTTGAGTCAATGAATTAGGGCACTTTGATAATGTGAAGCAAAGTGTTTCCTAGCTGAATACCAGCGAAGAGGATGTAGCCTGATCATGATACCCCCTACAAGCTTTCATATTGTTTTGCATTGCCTGCCCACCTTACTTACAATCTCGAGAACCTTTGAAATACCATACTCACCTCTGCTACAATATCTCTTCGCCCTTGATAATATCTTCAACACTCCAGACGCTTGCGAATACTAATGAACATTTGTTATACACGACTCAAACATCGATCACCTGCGAGAACCTGAGATGTGATGCGATGTGTTGATGTTGCCGAAATCAGTCGTGGCATATCCTAATTCAACCCGAATGCCGACTCAACAATTCTACCTCTAGGCCAAGAACACTGGTGTTGGAGTCAGCCAATGGGCAGCAGAAACCATGGGGAGTTGGCAGGAGAAGGGTGGCTTGACGATGCAACAGAAAGATAATCAAGTGAGGGAGCACGTCTGGGAGATGACGCAGTCCATAAGTGTCAACAACCAGCTAGGCACTGGCCAGGAGCAATGGGATTTCTTAATTGATTGATGCGTTACTCTGATCAGTGATCTCGCATCTAAAGGGCTGTTATAGAAACAGTCCATGGCAGACGAGACTATCCGCGATGGTAAGACAATCAAGGAAGCACTTGACCTGGTTGTGGAGGTTGGGCTTTGGCAGAGGAAGAATAGAATAAACGAAACCCTGACCAGGTAGAGGAAATTTGTCCACATTCGTGAGAATTTCATTGCCCCGATGCTTCTTTTGCTCTTTATGATGAACTGTACATTCAGCAGACAACAAGCAAGAAACCTCTGGTCACAGGTCTTCGCTGAGACAGGTGGATTGGAACCCCTTGACAAATTCCTTTGTTGAGAGATACAGCTCTACCATTGCTTACGTGGATCCCATCATTCCTGGGAAGAGGCTGGGCGAAAACAATGCTCAGCTATTCTCATGGCACTGGCCTGGGGATGATGAATCCAGACTTCCAATTGTAACAGCAATTAGCCATCAGACCATTCTGTCCATGATGAATGCTACAAACGGTGGTCTACCAGACCCCAGCTGGAAATCTGAGAGCTTTGGGGCAGCCATGACCAGACAATTGCAGATGGTGGTCCGCATGCCTGTAGAGTTACCCCACTCTTCGATAACATTAACACTGTAAGAGGGGTACAGAGAGCTGTGAAATGAAACAACCTCACCGTTTGTGCCTCATTCATCATGTCCAACAAGCCAACTGCACATCTGGCCCCCGGACAGCAATTCCGGTTGGCGCCAGCCAGCTTCCGCTTGATGTCACCATCCTACCGTTCAGTGGCAGATATGATCGACGATATTGTGGGGGAATTGCATGATGAAGCTGAGGCTCGGCACCCACATCAAAGAAGCTACCTAATCATGAAATCAGTCTTCCAATGGCTCGAAATGATGCTTCAAAGGTGGGTTATGAAGAACCAGCAATACCTTCAAGTGATCCAACACCATCCTCTCGGTCTCTTTGTCGATGATGAGCAGCGGATCATTGCTGATGAAGATGTGGCATTGCTACATGAGCACAATCACTTTCGGAAACCTCCCGCTGCTGGCGCTTTGGCTACTTCCAAGGGAACAGGCAGCATCCCTGCTGCACATGGGTTGTTGTGAGGATGAAATTCACTGGCATGTGTGTACAAGGATTTCCATTGCGGGTGGGTATTTCTCTGGCACTTTGGATGGTGGATGGATGGGTAATTCTCTGAAGTTGTTTGGAGAGGTTTTGGGTTTCTCTTTGGTGTGTTGATTATTGTATTATTAAATCAGTCATATTTAGGCATGAATGGCGGTGTTGGGAGTTCATATTGTTGGGATTAATCGTTAAGATGCTAGGTTTTGAGAATGGCACAGTGGCCGAGATAGGACACCATGAATGGCTATCATGTGATTGGTAGTTTGGTATCTTGGCTTACTGTAAGTTAGCCTGAGTGATTGATAAACTGCGAATGCTTTCTAGCTCATAGTGACAATGATTATTTTCAATAGAAGCCAATCAACAACCCTGGGGCACATTTGTCACCTCCCACTGTTAATTACGATTCCCGGCCACCCGAGGAGTTGAAAGAGTCGGTGGCGAAACAATCTGAGATCCTGAAATCATCCACAGGATAAATACACTCATCTCGATGATGCTTGTAATCAGATCAACACTTCGTTTCTTTTACACAATGCTTCAATTCAGTTACTATACATTCATTTATATTTCCTTTAGTCACTTCCGTAATTTTTTCTTACTTATCCCTTGGCACCTTTTTAAATCATGACACACAGGTGCCGCACTTCTCCTCCTCATTCTCCTCCATCCACTGGCAGGAGAAGGAGAGGTTCAATCAACAACAAAGATTTTGATGATGATCTCAGCATGATAACTGACAATTCGGAATCCTATGACGAGGCTCTTTGGCGATCATCCAGCAAAGCAATGTCCAAACATCCAATGGTTAGGGTTTTGCCCTTAACAGCACTAATGGTACATGTGATAGTGATATGAATCCATATTTTGGACTTACGTACGATATAGTCACAAGATATGCATCACATCTATTCATCTCGTCACAAGTTTGTGAGTCAGGTAACCCTTTGTGGGATTAGACATGAGTCACATGTTGCCAGAATCAGTGATAGAGCTTAATGGATTCACTCAAGATGATGCAGTTATGTCACCATTTCTGTGGAGACAAGGTTTCACTTGCATTCAGCAGTGCGCATAGTGTGCAACAACATTCATCAATCCTGATACTAGCAGGACATGTTGGATTGGACTGGGGATGACTCTGACTCACAGGCACAGTAGTTGATAGTCAATATGCGAGTATGCAGGACCTCTGACCTATCCTCACATGCAATAGGATCAATCAGGGTACTCTCTGGCCAAAGAGAATAGTCTCGGCCTGAACATGATGTGACTGAGGAAATCTCGACATCAGCTGATGATAAGAGGCTGGAAGAAACCCTGCGCTTTGGTTGAGTTAGAATGCATTGCAATGTCAGGGTTGGTGTTAATGCAAGATGACAAGTCAAGTTCTACTTCAGCATGGTATTGGTTGGTCGCCAATTAAATCTATGATGCAATCCCAACGGCCTGTGAGGTGAGGCATTAGTTTGGCATAACCATTTGTTGACGACAATCAGCAGATGTTCCAACTATTCACACAAATAGAATGTGAGATGCCTGAGATCCAGTTCGGTCTGACACGTTGTCTGACATGATATCATGCATTCGATGGCCAGATTCTTATCAGGTGCATAATGCTTTGAAACCACATTGCATGCACACATTCAGCTACCGGGATATGTTGCAGTTATCACCCGGCGCCTGAGGAAATGGTAAGACACGACCCCAATCAAGGGAGCATAAGCAATGGAGTCATACCGTCGAAATATGGGTGTACAAACACTCGAAGATGACTATAATCAGATGGCATTGCTCGGCTAATGAGAGCAGAAAGCTCAAGCAGCAATATACAGTCGACATTCAGATACACCGAAGACAATCTTCAATCATTAGTAGGAATGCTATCTATCAAACCTTCGTCATTCAGTCTATTGTACATTCTCGTGATCTGTCATTATGTGTCTTGGTACTGGTTGACAAAATCTCAATACGCAAACCAGAAGAGAGTAGAAACCTCTGGAACTCTGAATTTCTCACGAGAACATGATTGTTTAACACATATCTCCGAGAGAATTATACAATATGCAAACTCAAAAGAAATCAGATACAAGGTGCATCAGTAGTTGTCTACAGGGATATTATGCTTCCATGAACCTTCTGTTGAGCATTTGTTTGCAGGAGAGATGTGATCTTCCAGCTGTGAGAAATCTCATCACTTGGACACGTGTTGATTCAATTGCTCTTGCAGGAAGTCAAGAGGTTGAGTCCTATGATAAGACGAGGAAAGAAAGAGTTCCTAGATAGGTACCTACTCTTAATTTAATAAGTAATGTCTTAGTTTCAGGTATTCAGCACCCCTGTAACACCAACAAAAGCTGCCGTGATATCAACACCTGGGAAACGAGAAGATGCGACACACTTTACTAGTAGCTCAGCGAAACCACTGTACCGTGAGCCTCAGGAGGTTTGTCTTGTCTTGGATGAAGAGGATGAAGCAGAGCCTGCGCTGCTGGCATCCAAATAGGTATTAGATTACTTGTGGAATGATTGAATGCGCCCTCGATCTTATATATTTACTAGCAGAATGATTCACACTATGCAGGTGACCAATTAATTGGATGGAAAGCTGGAAATCTGGCGCGATATGAGCCCTTTGTTGACTATTTCACAGGCCTTACTTTCAGCACAGAATACAAAGCCCAGACAACTCATTCAGGCATTCGGGCAAAGGTCATGGTACATCCAAAGCCTATACCCATCAATTATGCAATGTTTGTGAATCACTTTGCCAAAAATGCAGTGAAGACAACCCGGATTCATTGTTGCTGGTATGAGAAAATTGTCAGGATTGATCCAGCCCAGCGAAACTCAGACCCTCCACATGCCGACAGGACAGTTGTTAATGAATCATCCGAATGATTGTTTTTATCACTGACATTGCACATCAGACTCTTGCAGTGATTCCTTGCTCCCATACAGCAATGGTATACTGCTGGAAGACTTCAATCAACTCAACATACTGATGTGGAACAATGTGACATACAGAGATCGGGCGATGGTAGCCTGACTAATGCAGAAGGACACGGTAACATACCACACAAACATTGGTGAGGTAAGTTTAACGTTCACTTCTTGTTGAATCGTTGTCTTGACAATCAATTCAGAGTGCAAGTTTCAATTTGCAGCGACTGACATTGTGGATGGTATTTGCTAGATACACTTCTATGGCCTAGGACAAATGGGAATGAAAGATAGAACATTGATTGAATAAATCAACCCAATATTCATTGCCCTAACCGTGACAGCCCTTCACCAACATCTGTCAGTCTGGACAATAGCCGAGTTTTGGGTCCTGCCACAGTTTGGTCCAGGAGTTGGAGCACAATATAAGTGCAATACAAGAAACATATATCATCCAGTTCATAATGCAGGCCTGGATGTATTTTGTCCTCTCCACCTGGATTTTCATTCTTCCTCACCAGCGGTTCAAGGCAAGAAGCTGGATTATATCCGGTGCATGATTCACAAATGGATCCACACAACTGGTACGGAGCCAGCGATGACTCACGCTCACATCAATCAGGCCACCATTGATGAACACTTCCTTGATTATGTCCTGGAGGAGCTGATAGAGCAGCCAGACTATTGTTGTAATTGTTTCAGCAGCTTGAATGCGATTCTCAGGTATTCTGCCTCTGGGTGGGTCTGCCATTGGCAATAGCGGCCAGCGCATCCGCTGCAGTGACATTAACAGCATGTAAGGTTGAGTGTGCCCGCGTCTGGCGATGTGGGGATACAGCTGTCATTATGGTATATGGATGCACACGGCACACACGTGAGATCAAGTGGAGACATAAGTAGTAAGATATTCAGTGAAGATCTAAGTGTTGGGGCGATGACTACATGAGTGCGGTTACCAGGCGCGTAACATATCGCATTCCACACCATTACATTATCCCCTGCATTCCTGGGAGAGCTCCACGGCTGCAAACCCGGTACATACAATGAATTGCAAAACACACTGCTAGTGTACTTACTCGTGCGATCACAAGTCACACGCCCAATCTGATACCATTCCGTAGTCAGTTGAAGGATTCGTTCCACTGTGAAACCCCACCTGCGGTGGGAGGGGGTAAAACCCTTTGCTGACGCCATTTGAACAGGGCTGAGATCCAAAAGAAGAGAAGGGTGTAAGAAAACAAAAGAAACATCCCAAGACCTCGCATCCTCCATCGAATTACCGCCGTGGCATGTGAGGATTATCCCGGTGAAGGTCATCGATCAGCTGCTAGGCATTCTCGATCTTTTAGAACAGTTCCCAACTCTAACCTATCTAGTTGTAGGCGGCCGACTGAATGAGGCAATGTAGCTTCCTGTAGCGCCGCATCGTGTCTACAATGCAATTGACCTCCCACTCCTCTTCAAGATTGTCGACTATTATTGGGTTTGGCTCTGATCATGGCCGCACTGTGACTGGAGGAGTGTAATGATTGAGCTGCGATACATGGAATACTTTGTGATTCTGCATCGTTTTTAGCAAGTCAAATTTGTAAGCATTCTTTATGTTCATCTTACTTACCATGTACTGTCTAGGGTGCTTGTAACTGCACTACTTTGATGGTCTGGTCGTTCTGAAATTCCCAGTTCACAGCCACACTCTTTCTCCAACCTTGCAAGTAATGGCTTTCCTGCCGGCATACTTGTATTGCCGCGCTTGAGCTTCGAACAAGTATTCTTTGAGGAGCTGGTGAGTCTCTTCCAGGCCCACAGCCTTTGCTTCTGCCCGTCTTTCTGACCTCAAGTTCGATGCGACCTTTGGTGGTTTAAACTGCATTGACAGGTGGTAGTGGCAGTTGGCCCAGAACAGCGTCATGCACGTTGAGTGGTGGATAGAGTTATTGTATGCGAACTGGGCCACTGGGAAGAGTTGGACCCAATTGCCCGATGCGTAATTACGGAATGCCCATAAGTACTGCTCCACTGTCTGGTTCTACGGTTCCGTTTGGCTGTCAGTCTGTGTGTGGCAGGTGCTGGAGAGTCAGTGATTGATGCACAAATGAGAGCAGACTCGATTCCAGAATCAACTGGTGAACTCCTTCCCATGATCAGGGACATGATCATCTCGTAAACCCCGTTTGCAGATTTCGTGTTCGACAAACATCCTTGCCAATTTTCAGGAGTCGAGATCGTTTCGGCAGGGGAGGTAGGTCACCATCTTTGTCAATCAGTCGACAATTACCAAGTTCCTTGTTTACTTGGAAGCGGTTGACTCCGGCAGGTCGGAAACAATGTTGATTGCGACTCCCTCCCATTGTCGAGATGGTGTTTGTAACGGCATGTCATGTCTGTTGTGATGAACCTGTCGAGACGATTGATTGATTGAGTCTAAGTCTAAGATGACACGTAGCCTATATAGTAGCCAACAGCCCTAACCCACAGCCACGTGATGACGTACTCAACAAAGACTCGGTCTAACAATTTCTATGACGGACATGGCATGGTGCCTTGATTCGGTGGCACAACTCGCAGCCTGTGACGTATAGCCATAATGACGCGTCCATCGCAGGCCAATCGAAGTCTCTAGATACTTATTCAGCACTTTAAAGAGCTCCAAACTGGCCTGATTCAGGGTTGTCATGAAACAGACGCAACACATGGCTGCGGAGTGTGTCATTCACTGGTACGTATATTCTCCCTTCCTAGGTCAGAGCTCCTGTTATGACTTCCCATTCTTTGCTCGAGTCCTCAGCCTTTTTAGGCAGATCAGGGAGACTTACCATTGGAGTACCAACGATCCTGCATTGCACGCTGGTGGCCAACCATTCGGAGACCTGGGCTGTCTGGAATTCTGGTAGGAGGTTATGGTCCGGTTCCACAGTGGCTCCGAGTGCTGCCAATAGAAGTGTAATCTGCCTCCTGGATCCAATCTCATAGTCAGGTCGTCTTGACGGTCCATCTCCCTTGTTCTTCTTGCCCTCTAGGTGTTCCACAACAAAGTTATAGGAGGACAGAATCTCTGCCCATCTAGCTTGCCTTCGTGAAAGCGCTTGGGAGTTTTGGAAATGCTCAAGGTTCTTGAGATTGCACTCTACAAGGATCTTATATTTTGCGCCTGTGAGGTAATGGCGCCATTGTTTCACCGATTACACCATCACTAGGAGCTCCCAATCATATGTGTCGTAGTTCTGCTTGGCGGCAGAGCAATTTAGGGAGTAGAAGTTGACCAATCGGACGATCCGAAATCCGTCGAACTCATTGAGAATGCTGGAGAGTGCCAAGTGGGTGGCATCAGTCCGCTGAATGATCGGCGTTTGCAACTTGATATATTGCAGGATTAGTGGATCAGTAAAGGCCATTGTTAGCTTCCGAAATGCATGTGCGGCATCCCAAGTCCACTAACATTTGTATCTGGGTTTGTTCAACATCTGTCTGTGTTAAGTTGTGTCTGCAGTCGCTGCTGATTTTAGATACTCCGTCACAGGAAAGGTAACCTTTGCGTATATCCGGATGAAGTGTCGGTGGAAGTTCGCAAATGTCAGAAGCACTTGTGAATCCAGCGCTGACTTCAGGGTCGGCCAGTGCCCAATTGACGATATCCTCTCTGATCCCATCCTGATCCCGTCCGAGTTGATTACAAATCAAACAATGCCAACCTCAGAGATTCCGAATTCGAACAATACTCCTTTGTAATAGAGGCCGAATTCCCACAGTCTTTCAAACACCTTTTGTACATGCTCCTCATTCTCATTGTTGTTAGTCAAGTAGATTAGTATCTCATCGAGGTAGTACACGGTGAAGTCGTTGATATAACGTTGCAGGGAGTCCTCGATGTAACTATGGAAGGAAGCTGATGCATTCGTCAATCCACAGGGCATATCCAGGTATTGGAATTTGCTGTAGCAGGTTGGAAATGCCGTCATGTACTTGTCGCCTTCACTGATATGGATGAGATCGTATGCATTCCGGAGGTTGAGCCTGGGGAAGATCTTAACTCAGTGCACACAACCAAGCATTTCCGAGATCAGTTGAAGGGGGTATTGATTTTCTACCGTACCTGAGTTGAGTGCCCGATAGTGAATACACAGCCCCAGTCCTCCATCATTCTTCCTGTCGAATACAATTGGTGCTGCTGCCGGTGATGATGACATCTGGATACGGCCATTCGCTACACTTGTTTCATTGTAGGGTTTCGATGTGTTCAGGTCGGACTCCAATAGGTTATAGATCCACCCGCGAGGTATCATGAAGCCCGGCTCCAGTGTAATTCCGTGATTGACTGATTGGTGCGGTGGGAAAGTTTCTGCCTATGTGTTGCTGAAGACCTCCACAAAGTGTCGATATTGAGACTGGATTGGCACTCTGTCATGAGTGAATACCATGTCCGCATTGCCTTCTTCTAATATCAATTAGCCTCTGCTTGTAACACGATTTTCGCAAGGTTGGAGAAGCATAAGTGTGGCAGAAGGATGGATTCGTATTGTTCACCGCAATAGAGCCAAGCCCCATCATTCAGGTCCTCCCTTCATATCTTGGTGAGCGGTTAGCAGTCACTCAGGGGTCCTGTGCCGACCCCCTTCTGGCGCAACTACCGCCGCTACTCCCAGCTTCCCCATAAAGCATTGACTGGGGCTCGTCACACTTAATTGTTCCGACATTTCGACTTCCGACATTGTTGATGCTCCCTGCAGACCGGTGCCCCTATCAATTCATATGGCGAGGGCTGAGCTGATCTCATTACAAGCATGTCAATCGTCGAATGCGGTGGCCCCCAGAAACCAAATATCTATAGCTGGGGGTGATGGTTCACAAGCACCGTCTTCCACACTTGCATCTCCCTGGTCTAGCGAAGTGATGGTCCGCTCATTTCCGGAATTCCCAACAGGCATCTGCAAACTTAACAACTGGCCTTTGGACCTGTCCATTTCAGGAGGCCAAGATTGGAACCAACAAAGGCCAGGTACGAGATCATAAGCCATCACAGGCACAACTAGGTGCTCCGGTTCATCCACCGGTGCCAATGGTTCGAAATATTGACATGGGACTGTCGTTTTCTGACAATCTTTTGCCGACCTCATTACCTGGCAATTATGGCCTAAAATGGTGATGTGTGTCGGTGCGGATGGAAGTCCAAGTCACCGATGATGTATCGGGGCCATGATGATTCTGGTAGTGCTGCAATTGTTAAGAGCTCAAATGCGTTGCCGCTCTCAGTGTACATCACAACCATAGAGTTCATGGAAAATGTGGGCGGTATCAGGTTTTGTCGTTCCACATAGATGTGACTTAGCATGAATGCTGGGGGTGGCTCCAAAATCAGCCTCGACATCATCCCAATCCGGTGTGGTTGAATATCATCCAACGTTGCCATTAGAGACTGCCTTCCAATCATTTAAGGCCCAGCTCATCCGCATCCAATGACTCCTGCCGAGCCAGGTTTCGATGGAGATAGGCTAGTATGTTGATTCGCTATTATTGAAGGATCACTCGCGTTTGACTGGATTACTGGCAGTGCCAGTTGTGAGATCTTTTGTCCGGTCAGGGAAGGCCACCTTACTGTATTCCTTGCAGTCGTATGCCTTGTGATCTCTGCCGTATCTTCCACAGTGCCATTCCCTCTCCGACTACGGTAGACCTCCGTCGCCACCCATGGTACCTGTGGTATGTTATTGTTGTTGAAGCTAACGTTTGGCTTGCCCTTGTCATTTTTTCCCCCTTTCAGCCTTTCGCAAGTCGCTTGTGGTGTGCCTACTGGCTTCAAGATGGAAGGTCAGAATTTGCATTTCTCACCGCCACCCATTTGGGGTTAGTTAGGATACCTTTGCTCTTACAGTTGAACTCCGGGTTGCTTCTCTTCCATCTTGGATTCCAAGGCTGCAGTGCAATCGAATTGTTCCTCCAATGTCTCCAAATGGTCCGTATCCTTTGGAATCCGTGGTCTGACTTTCGTTGTCACAGTGATTCAGATTCCCAACCATGTCACATAGTAGAGGACAATGTCGTGCGTGATCAGGTTCCTTCTGGCTGTCCTCCAATTTGCTTTCAATCGGTTGGCGTAGACTCTGACTGCTGTGTGTGATAATTGTTGATCTTCCTGGATAGGCTTCATTGCCGAGTGGAGTTCTCAGTCGGTATCTCCATACAGCTTCCTCGATTCCTGACCATATTGTTCGAAACTTTTGAACCTTGGATGTGCCTCGTCTCATAGATCACTAGCCCACTCTGCTAGTTTGCTATTCTCCATTTGTTGTTGACTTGCATTTCAGTGGTTATTCCAGGTGTCGCGGAAGGGAATCGCATAGTTGACCCAATCACGGCCTCCTTTGAGAACAAGGTGTTTGTGTGAATCGATGTTCGACCATAGGGACTGGAGACACTCATCTGACCTACTCTCACCACCGCAGTACCATACATGGTCGACCACCTTCAAGATCATCCTTTGAGTAGGGTCGGTAGGCTCATTCGGTTCGGTAAGCTGACTGTGGTCAATCTCTGCAACCATCCAATTACAATCTTTTTTCCATTCGGCTTGTTGTCTGAAGAGGAGTTGAAGAAACATCCGATTTTGCGCAATCATCTCTGTATTATCGTCGTCAGTGATCATTGACAATACATCATTCGAAAGCGTTTCGGGCTCCAGCTGGGCCCTCTCTTCATCGTATTTTTTGTCTTCATCACTTGGAAAATTTTCTTCTCCTTCGTCATCATCATGAGCATCGCCGTTGCCCCCATCATCGATCATTTAGTCCTCCACTGAAGCCAATACACGTGCAGTAGGAATTGGGGTAATTCGTCCAATCAATGTTGGGAGAGACTCCATCCTGACACTCACATCAGCCATGCGCAATGAAATTCGGATTGCTTTCCTTGGAGGCATTCAGGGTTAATTGGTGTTTGGTTCTTGATTCTGTACAAATCTCAATGCCTTGACAAGGAGGCAAACTCGCATAGTCTCGTGAGTGAGACATAACGGGTACCTGAAAGAACAACAATTGTCTACGGGTGCTTATTCCCGCGTCCGGCTATGTAGGGATACCGCTTATAATAGGGTATATGGTTTCTCACGGTGTGTGAGTGAGATCAAGTGGACAAGTAAGTAGTAAGATTTTCGGTAAAGAGCTAAGTGTCTTGGTGATGACTATATGAGTGCGGTTACCTGGTGCTGGACATATCACATGCCACGCCGTTACACAGCAACAATGTCACCAATATCACCAGCATTGAGAATACAGGATTGGTCAATGGAACTACGATTGTGGAGTGTGCAATGATGCTAGGAGTTTCGGCATGGTGTCAGTGATCGGATTTAGGATTGCCTTTGTACGCAATTGTATGCTGGATTTCGTTGACATATCATAACAGTCGCAAATGTTATGGAAATGATGTGTTAGTGGAATCATATCTCAAACATGTGAAATCATAATTGCGATGATACATAACTGTACTGTGATGGTTGACCAACTGCCATCTACTGAATGATCTTGTATCCCCAAATTAAATATTGTAAACCACTTCTGCATGGTAACTATCATTGGTTAAATTAAGCCATGAGGGAGCTTTAAAAGAACTACATGGTTCATTAAATGTATTGAGCGAGTACTGTAAACATCACCACGACCAATTGAATTGAACAATGCAAGAGTACGTTAAGAGATACTATGTGATACTACCAAATGAATGGTGAACTGTTCATCAAGTGCCTGCTATCACATTGACAAAAGTGGGTAAACTGGTCGTCATGCTTGAAAACAGCATTGTGACTACTCAGAGAACACTGGGGAACATTAAAGCAATGCAATGGTTCCGGGAAACCTTGATTGCAGTTTTTTGAGTTTGCGAGTACAACAGACTGAAAAAATTTAATGAAGGACATTTTGTTTTTGCTGATGCAGCATCAATTATAGAGCCTCGATTTCTAAATGTCATATGGACATGAGCCTGAATTCATCCGGCTGATTGTTCAGCAGATTGGTCAGACTGGAGTGCATAACAGGAGTGTTTGCTTGGTCACTGTGCTAACCGTTAATAATTATTTTTTCCTGCAGCAGAACTGTTACTGGTCTGCTGTAAATAGGGGTCACTTGGCGAGGAGGAGAGTGTACGTATTGTACTGGTTAGTGGTTCAGACACTTTTTTTGTGCTGACAGCCTTTTTCACTCCTGAATGATCAAGAACCGATCAAATCCACAATAAAAACTTTTTTGGACACACCATTCTGACTGCTGACGTCCAAACCACTATAACCAGTACAGTATTATATATTCCAATGTGCACTGGCCGGGTACAATGATTCTCTGTCAGTGTTCGTAGAAGATATAGTAACAAGATTGATAGTCAACCGCCAAGGAGAGTATTCTATTCTGTCGGTTTTATTGTGTTGAATATGCTTTTGAGAGGAGGGGTAAACTTACATATCATTGTAGGCATAACTTGTATAAACATGAATATATTGAAAAGTCTTGTTTGACTATTTGTGGCTGTAGATATATCATATTAGTGGTATTATTTTACTTGACTGAGTGTGAGAATTTATAGAAAAGTATTTGGTAAAATCTTTGATCCAGATCTAAGTGCCATGATATTGGCAATGACTATGTGACACATCCTCACCCAACCTTGGTCATTTGCAGCATTCCACCAATTAACTTGGACCAAGCCATTACATCATGCGGAAAACCATCTACAGTGGAATAAGTGAGATACTTGTTGCCCAAGTTACGATACATTGTCCCTAGAAACTGGCCAGAAGCAGCGAAGCAGTCTTTTTGTATGTTAAAGAGACTCAGACACCAAGGGCAATGAATTCCAGCCACAAGTGGTAGAGAAATCATATGGAGTAGACAGTTCTCCTTCTCCTTCTTATTCTCCCTTAGCAGTCAATTCTCAAGTCTACCAATCATTCCTCAAATACAAAGCTTTGTTGCATTGAGTAGCTATAGTATATTCAGATAGGTTCTACATTATGATTGCCCTGGCACAGCTTCTGGTTGTCAACTGGTCAGTCACTATATTTGAGTTATAAGCTGCCAATAATTACAAATATACCTTACTGTCGGATAGAAATGATTCACCTGATGGTATCTGATCTGTATCTAAGTTTCAGGTAGAAAAGATTTACCTGATGGTATATGACATGTATCTAAGCATCAGATAGAAATAATTTACCTGATACAAAATAACAACTGTGCTAAGCAGTGCTTAGCAGCATGAACAGTGCTAAGTATTGTCTAAGCCACTGTACTTGATCATCAACCACTCCTTGAATATTAGAGGAAACTAAAAGAGGAGACAAGCAAGTGAAAGAGCATATTGTTAAGTGTGGGCGCTGGACCCGCCCACGCCCCTAATAAGGCGCCTGGGCCGTATGCATGAGGTGAGAACCTACGCATGACTGCTACAACAGTGAAATCACTCCAACAGACTCACAGTAAAATTAAGTAAAGTCACATTCATGATAATAACCGCAAAAATGAACATGATATTCTAAGGCAAACCTCAACATCATGATCTGGAACCCTGCAAATCGAGCTGAGATTTGAAAAGTGAAAGACAGTGTTCGTTATGTGCGTACAAACAGTGTTCCTAAGCGGCTAGGCCTGGTTGGCCTGCATGAAGCCTGGCCTGGCCACCGCCAAGGTAGGCCTCCAAAATCCAGGCCGGGCCGACCGAGCCGCTTACGAACACTGCGTACAAATAAACCACTCTGGAGGTTGGAGATACGGTGGAAACAATGTGGCAATGAATGGAAGTGGCACGGCTGTACAGGGAGAACACATTGTAAATTGATGGAACTTTGGAAATGACTTGAAAAAGGTGAGGATTTAATTGTTTTAATCATACTGTATTCACTCTAACTAAGTATGGCAGTGCCCAGTTCTCCTCCCCCTCCGGATTACCGGCTAGGGGTGGAAACCTCCTTTCTCTACCCTTCTTCCCCTCTATACAACGAAACGCAATGGAATGAATGACTGCAAACAAAGAAAGGTAAAGAAAAGAGAATAACTAAGGCTTGCCTCTGCAAAAATGGTGAGGTTGCAAAGGTGACGATTGTAAACCCATCAATCTTGGGAAATGAAGTGGAAAGACCTCACTCTATGGGAGGATCATCTTTCGAAGTGGGAAATGCATTGGCTTCATTTTCTCCGTACTGAAAACCCACTTTTTCGCGTTTGGCCAAGCCTGCCGAGACTATTCCATTCAAATTGGGGTACGTCTAGCCAGGGCTGTGGGCGAGTATAGCATCTGCTATCACTCGACTGCAAATACACTTACTACAATAGGAAGGCGGTAGTTTAAGTTCCGCACTGAACCGCCGCCTTGCTGTTTAGGAAAGTATGGCAGCAGCCTTTACTCGACCGCCGTCATCTGAATTGCTGAAAGTGGTGACTGGTTGTACCGATGAGGCGAGAAGTGAATGGCGAAGAGTGGCGGGTAGCAAAAGTGAGAAATGTCGTAAAGGTGTACTAGAGGCTTCGAGGGACCACTCTAAACCTACTTCTAGGCCTTCTAACAACAGCCCTGGTAGCGATTCGGATGAGTGATATCATATGGTTGCTTCCCTTCACTTAATGTCTTCCGCTGTTAAGGATATATATCTCTCCTTGCTTCTTTGAATGAGTACACTAAAATCGGGCTACTGAACTCTACCGACTGAATCAAAGTGATACCTCACGACCAGCTCAGAACCCGGAAATGCATTATCAATTTTCCTATCATTCTTGATTTCGGCTTTAGAGAGATATTCCAGCTGCAGCTCTAAACTGCTCTATGTTCTACTTGCAGCTGGGTTAACTTGTTTTGCTTTGTGAAGATGGGGAGATGGCTGGTTGGCATCAATAGGTCTATTAGCTCATTTGATTTGAGCGCGCTGCTAATTACTCCAGGTTTACAAGATTTACTTAATGATTTGTTGGCTATATATAAACCTAAAGAGCGGAAGCGGAGGCACGGTGGTCTTGGTCATTCTATGTTTTCATACGGATGGAGATACATCTTGCTTTGGCACCCCTGGAAGAGCTCAGTCTTGGTGCAACTCTTTCCTACGTCACTATTTCTCTCTCCATCAGGAAATCTCTCCACCGTAGTACTACCCTGCTCGACACAGTATATCACGAGACCCCAAATTTCACATGAAGCCCACGGTGCCCGACTAAGGCAAACCTGAGATCTAGACGGGACTAACTAATCAAGGCTAAAGGAAGGGGCTTGTCTGTATGCGCGTTGTCTTTTGTGTTGCGGTGTGGAGAGGACTGTGTGCGTGTATAGACTTAAGATACAGAGAAGACAGAAGGAGAAAAGACTCGAGATAAATACAGGAGAGAAGTGTGCCTTGTGCCTTCCCATCAGCCCTGCTTACGGTCAGCTCGTGCCAGGTCTATATACATATGCAACATTTTGTGCTGCGATAGTATGTGGGGAGAACCATGTGCATAGATTATGGTGCGATGACTGTCTAGGTACAGGTCAAAAGGTCCAGAAGAGAAGAATCAAGTGTGAAGTCCAAAAGAGCAGTCACGAACCTTAGGGCTGTCAACATCCGGCTCGTGTACATCTGTAACATTTTGTGCTATTTTGGATGCTTTAAAGACTTGTTGATTTACTGATCTCTCGAGGCCAGAAGGCCCGTATATATACAGACTTGTCTCCTATATCCACATCCATATTCGTCTCCATATCTATCTTCGTTTGCTCATCCGTTTGCACTGATACGAGCCGCTCTGCTGAGGCATATGTTCATACACAAACTGTATATCAAACGGACCTGATGAGGCTCACGATGCAGGTTCACATACAACATTTTGTGTTACTTGGATGCTTCTTTGACTTGTTGGTTGACTTCTCTATCTCGAGGGCCTAAGGCCCGTATATGTATAATGTCCCATATGCGTACGCGTATGCTCTATCTGATATGAGACGCATCACCCTGGTCCTGATGCATATCCTCATACAGCCACTATCTTCATACAAGTCTTCATTCTCATACAAGACATCAGACGGTGCTGAGACTCACGATCCAAGTGCACATGCAACATTTTGATACCCAGCAATTGCGAGTGAGGACCGATGACGACCACAACTTGCCGTCGACCATTTCCACCACGATTATATTTGAAAACCTACTGCCGAGCATTGCGGCTTTGAGTTCGGTACCAAACTGTCCGTGTTAGACTTGACTGCGGTGGATTGCGAATTTGCGAATCATGGTGGCATTAGATGGAGTTCAAAGACACCAGTTTAGAGTTCATGGGCACTCGACGCAGTTCATTGACAATGCACGCTGCGGCATCCTCCAAAGCAGTGTTGCTTGGGATGTTGCCAAGGTAATTCGTTAAGCCCGGAGAACTGGGGAGGGCCAATGGACGTCAATCTGATGTACCCATTTTGCGCCATTGGAGGATTCAAAACCGTCTGCGTCACGATAGCCATTCGGTCACTGGATGACGACATAGGGGCAAACCACTCACCGAATAGATTCGCCGAGGTTGGGATTGCATGGGGGGTTATTCGCTATGAATGATAGATTGACAACAGGCCATTGAACTGTAAATTTAACCCTAACCTTACATTATCTCTGAGCTTTCGGCAATTAGAGTACACTGCGCGAGATTATCCAGATCGGTTTCCCGTATCTGAGATCAGCCACCCAAATCTCGATCACGGCGGGCGCAGGGTTACACGAAATCATTTACAGAATAGCGATGATGTGAACTGCAAAGAATATTACTTGAAACATTATTTACAGCGATCCGATTGCATAGAGGTATTGTCGGTCACTGTGGGGTGCACCCATATACGATCGCAGCAACAGAGTTGGTGAGACCACAGCAAGCTAATATCCGTCTGCATGTGCCCGGAGGAATATTCAAACCACTTTCAGCCCCCACTGGTGCAGTAGTCATGCGACCAAAGACCCCCATCCCTGCACGGTAGATAGCGCATATTCGCTTTCTTCCCCTCTCTCACCTGCACTATGAGCAGCGACCTTGTCTGTCCTAACTCTTTGGAAATTAGAGCATGAAACGGAAGCATGCCACAGCTGGGTGTTGGCAAAGAGCATGTTGCCCTCTGGAAACTACCTACTCGGGTCATGGAAGAGAAAGATGAGGCACCCATATCTGAAAGAAACCTCCACCGGAAGGAAAATTATTAGAGTGCCACGCACCGAACTGGGTAGTGTGGGAAGAAAGTGTAGATTCGCAGCAAATGGAGGGTGTTTCAGCCTCTTCCCTCCAGCCAATGCCCCGGTCGCACAGTAAAACTGACTTCGGGATATGTGTATGATCGTATCTTTCATGAATCTAGTAGTTCTTTTGCTGGGGGATACGGGATTCATAACCTCAGGCAATTGTAACCTCCCACTTGGGGCCAACCTTTACTCAACACCACTACGAAATTTTGATCTATTTATAGGACATGAATTGATAGCGCAGTGTGTGTAGGATTCATCTGCAGTATCCGGTTTGAATGGTTCGATAACATGCCAAGTCATAGGTTAGTACTATATCTCATAGCAGTAGCCGCCCACTCTGCAACCGATATATCGAGACCTGCACAAAGCTTGAGGCATACGGAATCTAGGTTTATGAAGCCCACAGCGCCTGCACATTGTCGCAGGATTTATTGGTAGCTATTTTTCAGCTACGTGCTCCCCCGCCCTAAGTATGCAGGCGATCATTTGATTAGTTGTTGCACAAGACTGAGAGCAGAATATGTATGAAAATGACAATCGTTTGGAAAAAACTACGAAAGGGATACGATAAGCAACGTACACTAAGTGAGACCACTTCGAATCTCAGCATGGTTTCATCCAAGCCAGACCGCAACCGTTGATCTATGTGCCAATCTGCCCAGATTCGCAATAAGGGTCGTGCCAAACTGCGACAAAGGATCTACCATTTACACTTGAGCAAGCTCGGATGTAGTATTCTGCGTCCGGATGCAGTATCTGTATGTGACTTATGTTATTTGAGCCGCTTTTTACACCGAACCCTCACTATAGGCCGCTGGACCCCCGGTATAGCCAGGATTAATTGTCTGGCAGGGAATGTTAGTAGGGTGAACCCACGTAGCCTACATGCAAGCCTGCACGCAAGGAATTAATAAGTAATTATTTCGATATAGTTAGTCACGCGACATAACGGCGTAATTTGTAAATTACATTGTGGGAGTAGTTTCGTCAATTGTCAGCTGATACTCAATTACTGAGTTTTTGCACTCATAAGTTGCTATATACTTCAACAAGCATGTGATTAAACAAACAAGCATGTGCGCATGCAGCCGTTTGTGCCCTTCGGCTGTGCAACAGGTAAACTTTACTTAAGGCTCGCAATTGGTTGCAGTTACATACCAGTTGTCTTTGTAAGGCCAGCGATGACCTCGCCCTGCCTTTCAATGTCTATCTATAACTAGCAACAGTTGTGCCAATGCCAATGAGATACTTATCCATTCCTTCACTTAGACATTTGGCCAGTCGTTAACAGAAACATAACTATTTTTCGAGGGATTCGTATCGTTGGTTGTGCGCCACGGGGGTGCCGACCCTTGCAAACTTATGGATATACTAATATTTGTATGGTGGTTCGTGTTATGGTGTTATGGTTATCGGGTGAGGACGGAGGGATCTAACCCATTATTCCAAGAAAAAAAGGGTGATCTTTTTCATACCTCCTCTGTATCACTTTGGGGTGTACACGGACCCGTTGGCATTCCGGATTCACAAGTAGTGAATCACTCCCTTCTTGGTCTAGGCTCACCATTAAATGGCGAAGAAATTGTATAAGCTAGTATCATTTTTGTTTGATGCTTGCTTTATTTGTCATGCACCGCGACCGTGTTGCGAACTTCAAAAGATGTCGTCTAATTGTATATCTAGGGACTGGTGTCTTTGGATGGGGCTCGTGCACGCATGGTAAACTTTTACAGCGAGAATTCGCGCCCTTGGATTGCGTGTCACTTACCCGGCTTATCAATGTATATATCTATAGGCTAACAGGCCCACATCCATCTCAAGCGCAGCGCAATCATGAGCCGCTTCGCAACCACACAGTCCTTCATGTCCCCACGCACTGGAACAGCCTGGGTAACTCTTACCTCGGAAGACGATCAGATCCTCCCTCAACCCGGCGAGTTGATTAGACTTCGGTACGAGATGGCTAACCTTGATTTTTACCACGGACCGCGTTCTGTTATCGCGTCGTCGGTCGCCACTTCTTGCCTTCCACAGGGATCACCAGGACCCAGAGCCTCATACAGGGGTCGTAGAGGCACCGCCTTCCACTACGTACTGGTCGGCGCTGCGTTTCGCGAACTCGATGGTAGTGTTCGTATTGGCTTCTACCCTATCGTCTCATACTCCTGTCGTCCCAAAGGATGGGTGGAATCTTGGAACGCGCTTGACTGGATGGAGAACGCGAGTGACGCCGTCAAGCTTCACCATATCCCCATTCCCGCCAACGACTGGAATCCTGAGCCACATCCTGCTTTCGGATCCAACCGTCTTGCGTTTCAAAATTGGAAAAACAACCGCCCAGCATGGCTGGCAGTGCACATGCACACTCATACAATAGCCAAGACCGAAGAGGTTCGATTCTGTTCGCTGTCTTATACTTTCTACTAATAGGTATCATAGTGGCACCGATATTCTCCCACCCCGTTGATGTTGGAGGACCTTGGGGTGCTTGGTTACCTCAGTCTTTACATGAAGGATATTGAGAGACACCTGGCTTCCACCAGCACGACGCAAGTTGGTCATGCCATGGTGCCTTCATACGACAATATTTGGAACGGAATTATTACCAAGAAGACCGCAAGATTTTATCCAGACAACCCCCATTATGTCGATATTGATGAGGAAGAGATATGGAGCGGTGAGGGCAAGGACTTCTTCAGCGTTTGGCGCAACAAAAGCGCACCGGCAGCCATCCAGGACGAGGTGAAGGAGTATGATGACTCATGTCTCACCAACAAGATTCTAGAATGGGACAATTCGGGAGAGGGATATGAGCCTACTGAGGCTGAAAATGGAAGCACGTTAGCGAGCGAGAGTTTGGATTCTAGTAATGAAGGAATGGATTGTGATTCCGAAGTTCAGGGAACCGACATTGAACGCTCAAATTCTGGCCAGGATGATAAAAGGTCAAAGTCGGATGCTGGCGGTGATCCTAGTGTTGGACAAGACGGGGAAGTCGGTATTGTGGGAATTATAAAAGGGTTTATTAGACGCATCTTCTTTGGGTTACCGACGGCGGAACGCTGAGTTTTTGCTGCGTTTGTCGACTGTGTTATTCGATTTTTGCCATTTTCTTTTTGGATTGACATGTCTTTGGTGTTTCTTGGTATATAGATTTGTGCACAAAAGTGAATTATTGTATTGTTGTATTGACGAGCAGCCTCGTTTGCAATGAAAATTACAATTAGACGGCGAGGTCTACCGGTTGCTGACCTCTGATTCTGAACTGAATACCACTCTGGGCGGGCGCTCGCAACTCAGACTCTGTCGACTAACGTTAGTTCTTATGTGTCTATTTGTGCAATTCAACGAAGTCCTCAAACTGGAATCTAGGTTGGTGTTTCACCAGTTGTTTCGGATATTGCAGATACTCGATTGTATGCGGTCAAGTGACCAGGCCAGAGGCTCGCAGGGAAATAGGAACGATACGAAGGCCTTAATACAGTGCACGCCTTAGTCCCGACGCCCTGCGGGCTAATGCCCGCCTTTGCTCCAATGGCCTTCGGGCTAAATCCTTAACCAACAGCCAGGCCAAGCCTACCTTCATGAATCCGGTAGCTATCGCCAAGGCAGGGCTTCAAAATCGGGGCCAGACCGCGTAGGAGCACTAGTTAAGACGGCAAAGGGTATATTGAATGAATAGCCTCGTAGTACAGTACAATTCGACTTGTGTACTCACAGCCTGGTCAGGCCGGCAAAACGTATCTCATCAATAAGGACGGCCAACTTTTGATCGCCCGGAATCTACTAGCAAGATAGCATAGACATAATTCTTGCGCATAAGAACGGCACTAACATTCCAATTTCCGTGGATGGCTTTAACCAGGGATCTGAACAGTTCGGAGCGGAATACAATCTTTCAGGGCCCGAAGCCGCGGTCCCATATCGGGTATCATTTCGGTTGACTAGCCAGTCCGGGGTTACATTTCTGTTCCCCTGGGGTCCCGTGGAGGTACCTATAGGGGATTAGCGCCTACATCCGGTGGTGGTGCCTAAAAAGTAGTCATATTTGCGCCGGTGAGCTTAAAAATAGCCGTATTCTCACTGGTGGGCCTTTGACGCTAGTGGCTGTCGGCCTGAAAATCTGCACCGGAGGGGTCCCTAAAACGAATCATACTATAAAATAACAAGATCTCCGCCGCTTCTCACAGTTCACTTCTAGATATTATAGAGGCTACGGGGCCCTGTAGGTATATAGTCCAAAAAAAATTTGCCCTAGTCCTAAATAGTCTAAAATTATCTGCCCCGAAAATCATAGTCCAGTTTCCGTCAAAGCGTTGTCCGGACGGGACGGACTATTCAGATGCCTGTTAATATATACATACGTCATGGAGTCTACCTTCAGATATATTATGAGACTTCATCCGTATCACACAATTCAATCAGCCAGGTATACGGCCCGTGGTTTCACAAACTTAAGCTAAAAAGTCTTTGACAAATATGTCCTATACATGCTTGTGTGCGGCAGGCTTGTGTGCGGCAGGGAAGCCCTACGGATAAACCGGACGGTCTATTTCCATTGCTGAGCACGATCAGTGGACCTCTTAATGCATCGTCTGGAATGTTCACTACCTAACACAGGAAAAATGTTTGAATCATGAGCTGTGATTCAGGCAGGCAATATGGAACATGTGTAGAAGAGCACTATATTGTCGCCAAGTAACTCACCAGCTTAACTACCTCTTTGGCAAGAGTAAACTTAGTGTGAACTACGGGATGTAATCGGGACGGGAATACCGCAAAAACAGTCTCGTGTACGGACTATAGGGGTATGGATGCAACTGTCCTAACAAATCAAGTTAATTGTATTGCATGATAGGTCTCTGTCTTCTTATGGCTGGAGATGAGTCGTATGGCCGGAGGTGAGTCTCGTATGACCGGAGATTGCTGTCTGCTTGAAGGGTTATACATAGATGCGTACGCACGCATTCACACTTGTACTCATATATATATATGGCCTTGTGAATATCTTAGATAATATACGATCAAGCTTCTCTATCTCTACTTTGAACAAATTGGACAACTTGAAATTGTGAGTGAGAGTCCATGAAGCTGGCAGATTTTTGCCCACCATCTACCCCCTTGTATCATCACTAATTGTATATGAAATTCGCTAGTAATTATATTAGAGCATATATGCCATACTAAATATTAATTGATGCTAGTCTCGGCAGATTTGGGTTGGTGGTTGTTATGATAGTTACTACGTCTAAGATGCAAAAGTGAGAGACCCTCTGCAGTATCCAAACTCACATAATTTTCGCTTAGTGACATTTCACAGTATCTAAAAATAGCTAAGCTGCTGCTAAATAGTCTTCTACCATGCTAAAGAGACTCAGGCAGCAAGGGCACTGAAGTCTAACTGAATTGATGGAGAAATCAAATGGAGTAGGTAACCCTCCTCCTCCTTCCCCCCTACTAGCCACACTCATAAGTTCACTAATTCTTCAAATATCACACCCTTTGGCACAGAGTAGGTCCATAATACGTAGATGAATTTCGTGTTAGCATTGGCTAGGTACTGGGACTTCGTGTTTGGGTCATCCCATATGCCGGGAAGGGTTGACCGGACCCTCAACCGTCCCGCTACCTTCCCGTGGTTTATCCTAGAGCAAACGTGTTTGTTGGTGAGTTTTCTTTACCACTTGGCGACTTCACTCAACTCAATGTCCTATTAAGTCCGCGAGTTTTGCTCTAATCCCGAATTGTTCTATACAAGAAATATGCATAAATAGGCCATCTTCACTTTCCGGTCTCTGATTTGCTATATTTCTAATATTCATAGTGTAGCTTTGCAAAAACGTTCCGCAATCGCTGCTTATCCAAAACTGCTCACTCAATGTTAAAGATATCGTAAATTTGAGACTGGGAGGTGTAACGGGGCATAGTTATTTAAATTGACTGCATAGAACACATTGTGATTAGAGCTAAACTCGTGGACTTAATGCGACGAGCGATTTGGGTTTAATTTCTGGCTGTGTTTACTCTACTGTGCCGCAATCAGCCACAGTATGTAGGTATATACCTCCCATCAGCCATTGAGACTGCTTTGAGCGACATACTCGAGTACCACGTGTACACTTAGCTGGTGAGTGCATAATGAATACATTGTCAGGCGACCGGGATGTCGCTGGAAGGTATCTCTAGAGCGCTTAGAGAGTAGAGTATTCTATGAAATAATTTTGCTTTAAGCTGTGATCCATTGGCCTGAGCTTGGCTAGGACCTACTGGCAGTGGTTAACGCGAGGTTGCATATACCGAAACTACGTAGAAATAATGAGGTAGACCTACTGAACTGGCCTTCCTGATTTGGGTTGAATCTCATAGCTTAGGTGACTAGGTTGTGATAATAGGGTAACTTGCATACGAGCCAGGTATAAAATCTTATCGTCGCACCCCGCATCGCAGCCCCTTACCTCCAATCCACAACTGGACCCACACCATCACACCCCAAAAAAGTCCAGCGTTTCTCGCATAGCAAACCTTACTCTTTGACTAGACGTGTTTAGCCGTCTATCCGCCATTTTCACGAGTACTGATGGATATGCTCAGCGGTGCTGCGAGCGTTGTCGCCGTTATTCAAATATCGAAAGAAATATTGACTCTGTGTGGAAAATTTGCCTTAGATGTCAAGGACGCTAAAAAAGGTATCGAGTGCCTTAGCAGCGAGGTTAAGGCTTTTCACGGTGTCCTGAACAGAGTGAGGGATTTAGCAGAGGACCAGGATGCCGCGAAGCTACAAACATTCCAAACTCTTACCGCGGCGATCGCCCAATGTTCGTCTGAGCTCGTGGAACTTAAAACTCGTCTGGATCCAGGAAAAAAGCGACAGGCTATGAATCGACTAGGACTACGAGCCTTAAAGTGGCCTTTCAAGAGCGAGGATGTAAACAAGCTACTTGAAGCACTTGAACGACAGGCGACAATCAACCTCGCATTCACTGCAGGTCTAAGGTGAGAAATATAGCAGACTCCACGAGCAAATCTAGTTAGATATGATCTGATCTTGGCAGCCAATTAATTGTTAGTGTTGATCGGCACGTTGAACAGCTGGCGCAAGACGTCTCGAGTGGGTTTGAGGTACAGTGTCATTTAACTATTTAATGTACACTACTCATCATTTTAACAGTACAAAACCTTTCCAACATACCTTGTGCAGATGGTGCTTCTTTCAATTCCCGACTTTGGGAGCACGAATCTCAATGTCTACCCCATACTCGAGTCGACATCCTACAGCAAATCACAACATAGAGCCAAGATCCACACGGTGCATGCCTCTTTTGGTTAAATGGTGTCGCTGGGACTGGCAAGTCAACCATCGCGCGTACGGTCACCCATACTTGGGCCGCTCAGAAACGACTTGGAGCAAGTTTCTTCTTTTCGAAAGGTCGGGGTGATCTAGGGCACACAGCAAAATTCTTCACTACCCTTGCTTTGCAGCTAGCAAATGCACTCCCCGATGTTAGACCCTACGTCTCTAGAGCCATAGAGGAGAATCCGGATATTTTCCAGAGTGGTTTAGGCGAGCAGTGGAAATATCTCCTAATAAAATCAGGAGATATCACATCTATCTCATGTACATTCTTGTTATTGACGCCTTGGACGAATGCGAGGGCGAAGATGACATTTGATTGATGCTACGACTTCTTACTGAAACAAAAAATTTAAAGACTGTACGGTTGCGAGTTTTTATCACTAGCAGGCTGGAAACCCCGATTCGCTTCGGCTTCCGTGCCATGTCCGACACGGCACATGAAGATTTCGTTCTTCATGATATCTCCCATTCCATCATTCGGCACGATATATCGATTTTCCTCAGTAGCGAGTTGCAAAGGTCCATGTAGAGAACGGCCTCTCTGAGGGGTGGCCTGGTGGGGATATAATCAAGAATCTCACTGTCAGAGCTCGTGGGCTATTTATTTATGCTTCGACAGCTTGTCGATTCATTCGGGATCCATTGTGGGATCCAAAGGAAAGTCTCGACTTGCTTCTCAAGGACGATTATATTGGCCAGTCCCCCACGCGAGAGCTAGATGATATATACACCAGAATTTTAATGCATTCAATCGTCCTTGGAGTTCGCTACCAACGAAACCAAGAGAAGCTGAGCGGCGAATTTAGACGGATTTATTGGATCTATTGTCATGTTATTCGATACTCTTCCAATTACTGTGCTTGCTGTTCTAGTCAGTTCACGGAGGATGTCAGTCCGCGGAGTGACTAGTCAACCCGCGGAGTAACTGGGCTCCATGGACTGACCGGTCACTTCATGGAGTCTACCACAACTCCGTGAACTGACCAGTCACTTCGTGGAGCCATGGCGACACTCAGAAAATGACAACAGTTTGGTTTAATTAAGTCTGCAAGCATTTGTCCAATTACCAAGAGATGTATATATGTAATATGTACAATACATTGCTCTTTCAACTCCTGGTCTTTGATTTATGATATCTTTAAAATTAATAGAGCAACTTTAAAAATACACTCAAAAATCGCCCAAAATCGACGATTTTCCACAACTATTCTATTAATATGAGAGATATAGTCAATTGGAGACCAGGAGGTGAAAGCGCAATGAATTGTGCATATTTCATGTATACATTACTTTGGGATCAGAGCAACTGTTAATTGTGTATGAGCATAATTAGCACTGGTTAGTTCACGGATCCGTGATCTGACTGGTTCATTCACGGAAGGTGGGACTCCGTGAACTGACTAGTCACTCCGCGGACTGACATTCTCCGTGAACTGACTAGAACACTTGCCAATATGCTAGGTATGCCAGAGACGACAGTGGATGTGAGATTGCGTGGACTGCATTCAGTTTTGGATGTGCCAGACAGGCAAGAGTCAGGTTTTCCAGCCCGGTTGCTACACCCTTCTTTCCGTGATTTTCTACTCGACAAAGAAAGAAGCCTGAATCACCATGTCTGGATCGACGAGGAAAAGGCACACGGTGATTTATGTGCGAACAGTCTCAACCTCATGTCGAAACACCTACGTACGGACAACTGCAATCTCCGACTACCAGGTATACTTATACATGAAGTGGAAGATGGTGTAGTGTAGAAATGCGTGCCTCTTGATGTTCAGTATGCATGCCGCTATTGGGTATTCCATCTTCAGCGGAGTAACATCAAACCCTGCGATAATGACCAACTTCATGTATTCCTCCGGAAACACATTCTTCATTAGCTTGAGGCGCTCAGCCTCATAGGGAAAATATCTAACGGCGTCGTTATAATAAGGTCTTTGGAGTATGCTTACGGTAAGTAGCTTTGTACTATTGTGCTCTAGCTTAGTCTAGCAGACTAATTTAGCAGTGTAAGTCTGATGTTAACTACAATTTGCGCATGATGATATATGATGCAAAACGCTTCATCCTCAAGAACAGGTCGATAATTGAAACTACACCTCTCCAAATCTATTGCTCAAGTCTTGTGTTCAGCCCAAAGTCGAGTGGAATCCAGTGTCAATTTTGGGATCAGGCCCCTCGTTGGATTATAAATAAACCTGCAGTTCAGGAGGACTGGAATTCTGTATTGCAGTCGCTTGAGGGACATTCAAGTTTAGTGAATGGGGTGGCATTCTCACTGGATGGCCTGCTCCTTACCTCTGCATCACATGACAGGACGGTCAGACTTTGGGATCCATCGACAGGAGCTTCCCGCGCAACTCTTGAAGGACACTCAGATGAAGTGATGGCGGTGGCATTTTCACCGGATGGCTAGCTCTTTGCCACGGGGTCAAAGGACTGTACAGTCAGGCTCTGGGATCCATCAACAGGTGCCTCCCATGGCACTCTTAGCGGGCACCGAGATGGGGTGGCGGCCATGGCATTTTCACCGAATGGCCAGCTCGTTGCCTCTGCATCATGGGACAAGACAGTCAGGCTCTGGGATCCATCGATAGGAGCCTCGCGCTGCGCTCTTGAGGGACACTCAGAAGGGGTGACTGCAGTGACATTTTCACCGGATGGCCAGCTCCTTGCATCAGCATCCATGGATAGGACAGGCAGGCTCTAGGATCCATCCACGGGAGCCTCGCGCTACACACTTGAGGGACACTCAGATTGGGTGACTGCAGTGACATTTTCACTGGATGGCCACCTCTTTGCATCTGCATCCATTAACAAGACAGTCAGGCTCAGGGATCCACCATGGGAGCCGTGCGCTGCATACTTGGGAGACACTCAGAAGGGGGGACTGCAGTGTCATTTTCACCGGATGGCCAGCTCCTTGCATCTGTATCATTGGACAAGACAGTCAGGTTCTGAGATCCATCGATAGGGGCCACCGGCGGCACTTTGAAGGACTCTCACGTTTGATAGCTGTAGCATTTTCACCGGACAGCAAGCTCCTTGCCTCTGCAAGTGATATCAATATAGTCACACTCTGGGATGTCACGACGAAAGATATAATTCAGATATTGCATCCTAACGGGCTAATTGACACACTGTCCTTCTCCAGTAACGATTCATATCTCGAGACAAATGAAGGGATATTAGAGCTCCACAGCCTTAGTCAGGATGAGAGTCCATCACAGTCCAATCGAGTCGTGCGCAATATTGGTGTATGCGATCATTGGGTAAGATGTGGGATAGAAAACATTCTTTGGCTCCCTCCGGAATACTGAGTGGCATGGCAGTCCGTTCGACAAAATGTTCTTGCAATCGGCCATGCGACTGGAGGAGTTACGTTTATTGAATTTGACCCGGAAACTCTCCCTCATGGTAAGTGTATTCGGGTCTCATTGTCCATTGTTGTCTAACACTCATTCAACATCAGATCTATGACAAAATCGGTTAATTCTGTCACGATGATTCTATGTTTGTTTGTGGAATTTGTGGCGATGGATGGATATTTGAATGGTTGGAAGTTATATTGTAGCGGGTGTTGATAGAGCCTAAGGTTCGTGACTGCTCTTTTAGACTTCACACTACTCTTCCATTCCCTACGCATCTTGGACCTTTAGACCTGTACCTAGTTATCACACCATAGCCAAAGCATACGGTTCTCCCCTCATTGTTGCAACAGCGGGCATGATGGTTTGGGCAATAGTCAGGTGGTTGTTGGAGTCGAAGTCAATACCAATTGCAGATTTATTGGGTTGTTAGGTATGTTTGAAGGAAATTTGTCGAAACAGCTTTACTAGTATTTTCAAAATTTTTTGCAAATAGTATGTGTTCCCCCAAAGGTCTGTAGTAAAATCCTTTCATGCGAGATAGATTTGCGATCTCACGAAGAATAGTTAGTGTATTCAACTGTCCTATCAGTCCGGGACCACTCAGGACGGGAATAGGACGGCGACATGCCGTCCATCCGGGTCAGGATCAGGACGGACGGATAGGACGGCTGGGGACGCCACTTTGCTGTCCTAGGTCATTGCCGGTAGCTCCCGGTAGTCGCCGGCAGATATCGATTGACGAAAAGATTTACAACGAGATGAATCACACAGAATTTCAGATTTACCCATAATATGTCCTGCAAACTCTATCCATTGCCATTGGTTCACTCATCTCTAGTCTCACAAAACACGTAAATGCTTGATTTCCACTGAAGATAGTGAATTTCGCCCAGGAACGGTGTTTCGCCGTCCTCGTCGAGTAAGGACGGGACGGACGGCCTTGGCGCTGTTCGTCCTGGGGAAATTTCGGACGGCACTACCGTCTCCGGCTGTTGGACGGGAAGGTTGAGAACATTGAGAACGGTAGAGTTCCCATCGGGAGGTTTATTTGCATCCATGTGAATGTGACGTTACCCCGCATTGAGCTACAACAGAGGTCCCGAAGGCACTTGTACCGACGGATGTAGGTCACTTGAGAACTTAGAGTTGGTTTACGAGTGAATTTCCCGAATCAAAAGTGTCAAGTAGACTTGAATGCGCACTTCAGCAACTAGAAATCATAGGAGCTGTTGCAAGTACGTTAAGAAATGTGGCTATAAGTGCATCTATCGCTTTATATTTTATTTCATGGAACAACCTCCTAGGCCTAAGTAGAAATGTTCCATCCGCCCTATATTATCCCAAGGCCCGGCATCGTTTGCTACTCCCTGTGATCACTGGATACTAATCAGGGCTTTCTATCATCCTCCCCAACGACCGTAACCAGCCAGAGAGACAATAGTACCCACTGCTACTTATTCCATTTCGGTTAGGGAAGACACAACAACCGGCCATTTGGTGATCGTCACTAGTACGGCAGTACTGTAAGATCTAAGGCAATTAATATACACTGAACGGTAACGCAGCGGCAGCCTGAGAGATGTTGCGGCCGATCATATTTCTGTTACATACCAATACTCGACTGTGTCGTCATCACTCTACTAATTACAGGGCTGCCCATGTTCAGCAGGTTGCTCAATTTAGTTGGTATAACATTGCTTATTCCTGTTTTCACGTGTTTGTAGGACAGGGAATGGAGCCGGCAGCCCTTGGGGCTCGGATGTTGCTCCTGGGGAGGTCTCAGAACGTGTCAGCAGCGTTTCCGATCCATCGTGGCTTGAAGGAAGTGCTAGAGCTTTAGGGCTAAGAACATTTTATGATGAAAATATAGTGACAGATTAACAATCATAGTCAAGTGGGATAACTTCATTGCGGAATCTTTTTGGGTAGTGAACAGGGGTGCGGTGTGATTTGTCAGTTGGAGGTATGACAGTTGATGGTGGGATGGGGAAAGAGCAGGAAACATGGAATACAGCATGCATAGTGAACTCAAGGCGGTGCATGCCTATGTAAGTACGGCGGGGTAATGAGGTGGTGGTGGGTAATAAAAGAAAGATATGGCAGACACCCGGGTGACTTATGCCGGGTGTTGGACCGAGTTCTCTCTAGTTGGGTGTCACATGTCATTGCCGCAGCTAGTCCAAAGCATAATTTTCCATCAACCTTCGTTAGCTTCTTTATTCTTTTTAGTTGCCATATCTTCGGGATTTAATTCGTATAAGAAGTGACTTTAATGCAGCTGCTGAATGCGGTTGGGATGAGTTGTTTTGTACTTTCAGGACTAGCTAGTCGATCCTAACCGGAAGCCATTCAGCTATCTTGACACAATACGTTCATTCACCGCAACAACCGGTGCTGCTTCAGACCCTTTCTACCATTGCGTGCCCACACCAATTATATTCCCGGCACAGTTTTTACCCTTACCACCCTCAACAGAGCGCAACTTCGATCGCACCAGCTTTCTCCAACCCCCAGCCCACCTTCTATGTTATGCCGAACCTGTTGTCTCGAATGTATGTTGACTTTCTCAATTGTCTAAGTCTAAGACGACACGTAAGTCCTATTCCGCAGTTACACACGGGAGATCACCAACTAGCCCTAACCCATGAACACGTGATGATGTACTCTAGGAATCGATCAAATATTGTGCCTAGGTAATTACTTCTCCTCGTGAGGCCTCGACAAAGATGGTAATAATGGTCTAGTTACAATTGTGCGATCAGTGAGGTACATGGTGAGGGAGAATTCGTGTAGTAGAATCAGGTAAAGAGACTGATGATGTGGGGTAAAAGAATAAGCCCACAAGTAACAACTTGCAGCGCTGCCTTACAATAATGATCAGCTAGTGCAGTTCTACTTCATCCCCACTCTTGCTGTTGCTTTTGTACTTGTTCCCAAGGTTGGAAGGACCGGAGGTTGACCTCCTGCGATGACAGCCCATTCACCAATAACCATGCCCCTCGCCCTCTCACCTGAATCTTCAACGTCTCAACTCGCAGTCGGCTTTAAAACAACAAAGAGGCTGTGCTATAGCTATATATGGCAGCACGGTATTGAGATTCTGCCCTGGCACCAAGGTTCCCAACCGTCCGTCCGGACTAGTCTTTCGAGGCCCGACATCATCGTCCCGTCTGGGGCATGAGTATGCAGGGACCGGTCCCAGGCCGAAATCTGCAGGACTAGGAACCGGTACAGATGACGGTAGTCTTAAGCAGGGTCGGATATAGTATATCCGGCTCAGAAATGACAGTTCTGAGATACCTCATCCTAGAACAAATCTTCAGCCACGATGAGCATGTACTGAATTGGGGGATTTTAAGCGTAATTAACTTGAATGATAATTTCTGTGGGGGCCACTTAATGGACTCTAGGGGCCCTCAGTCCTGTAGTCTTGTCATGGAGCGCCCTAGTCTGTCCAGTCCTAAAATCTTGAACCCCGCAAACTTTAGTCCGGTCTCGTGCGTGTCCTTGGACGGACGGGATGGACTATTGGGATGCCTGTTGCTGTAGAAGAATGTTTCAATTGCAATTACATACCTATGGTCCGCCTTCATTATAATTTAGCTGACGGAGCAATGGTCTACAATGCACACCCGTCGCTCAGCATATGTTATCCTACCCGCGGTTTAGAATATACACACCCAACGCAAAAAATAGGTTAGAAATGGGTTACAGACTCAAAATTTTATTGCATTGAATGAAGTTTACCTGTATCATAACCTATAGCCAAATTTCTTTAGGGTAAAACTTCTCTGAGAGAATTTACGTGCACTTTTAGACCTTTCTTGATGTTTCTTACGTGGGTGGTTAAGTGGTAGTGGTCTCAAAACTTGGCGGCAATGTTTAGCGTTATATGGCGGGGAAATGTGTCAGGGTGAAAGCTTCCGATCCAATGGATGGGGTTTTCACGTGGCCATGCACCAACGACTCCAGTAGAAGCAGGACGGGAGATGAGATGACTGCGGAGGTCATCGGGTTGTTCGTAGTTGGCAATAAGAGTAGCAAGCGACAACACGTGCACCCGGTGATAGCCGCTGTCAGTTGGCAATGCACCCAGAGAAGGCTAGTCGGCAAGTACTCCTGCAAACCGTTGGAACTCAAGCGCGTCTAATGTGCATCCTCGGCACGAGTACTTGAATCCCGCTAAAAGCGGAGTTCAACTACTCTAGATCTTTGTACTTAAGTACCAAGTGGAACGAACGCGCATTTTCAAAGCCTAATAATGCATCTACCCCCTAGCACTTCGATCGGATACACCTCTACTTGGGAGCTCTGGGTGTTTGCGATTCGCGATGTAGTTTGTTAGTTTGCAACGTTAATTTCTACCGGATTATCGGGCTATCATTCTAAATTTAGCAGCAATTTCTGAAAGACAGCCGCCATGTAAGGGCGTACACATTTCTGATAATGTTTACCGGAACTATCATTCTCATTTTCGGCTTGTTCAACTGCTCAACTATTGGGGAGAAAAGCCCTAAGGAGCGAGCGTACGTGTAAAACAGTCCGGTCGCCAACAGAGACTCATACAACGAATCGGCACAGAAACCGCAGGTTCGCATGTTATGGTTGCAAAAGAGTGAAGTTGTTAGCGATCAGATGATTGATTGTTTCGTCATTTTTACAGCATACGAGAATAACCTATGTAACCGCACTCCAACACCCCCAAGGGACAATGAAGATCTTCGCGAACACTTGAGGAATTCAGCCGATGATCCGGAGGGGATTACAGAAGCTAGGGCGCAAGAATATGCTGCTTCTGCTTTCTATAGCTTCAGTCGGAAATTAGACTGTGTTCTATTCTATATAAGAACAAAATAGCCCGAGCCGCCACGGAAACGTTCGCCGTCTTGAGATATTTCTTTGATTGTCAGTGTTCATTCTTCAGTTTCGCGTGGTATGAATTGGTTAGTATCATTGCTCAACGTGTCTGTATGTTCGTTACGACAGGCATGATAGTGCTTGTCAAGCGAATATATTAAATGTTTTAGCACACATTACCAATTCCTACCATTGCGTTGGCTAGATATGTTATTAGTGTCTCCCTGGAATATCAGTTAGGCATGGGGAGGCACTAATTCACACTATTCTCTTCGGAACTCAGGATCGGGGATGCGGGGTTTTGAATAGCCGTCTATCTGTCGTTTTACATAATACTGTCATGTGGAGATATTTAAAGTCGTGCGATGGAAAAATGCAAACGATGCCCAGCCTCGATGTATAAGCATAGTACAACATATAACATC
>Ga0307512_10000918_pt1 | contig 43340 bp, 53 predicted proteins | sample 14_EM_MG_FD_200267 | JGI IMG/M metagenome (GOLD analysis project Ga0307512, IMG submission 200267) | Populus trichocarpa ectomycorrhiza microbial communities from riparian zone in the Pacific Northwest, United States - 14_EM | ecosystem: Host-associated > Plants > Roots > Unclassified | place... | reverse complement strand
CGGGTAACCGCAACCTTATATAGACGACTCGCGATCTCTCTGAGATCGCCAGCGATAATCTTACCTATCAACTACTCTATTATATTACCACATCCACGTGTGCAACCGTATCTTTCCATATACTCACATACGCGGCCATATACGGATATACGGCCTTACATAGATACTATCACATTCCGGCTGTAAGATTCAATACTATTTGACTGAGACATTCCCAATTTCCAATCAGAGAATGCCATTGTTCTTGAGAAAGATTCAACTTCCGGTCGGAGAATTGAGATCTCCCTAGCAGAAGCTTGGAAGTTTCAAGTCGGAAGACAAAGTTCAACTGTGGTAGAAAGTATTATATTCCACACAGAAGATTCAATACTAACTGCCTGGGAGAAATTTTCAACTTCCGGTCTGAGGATGCCATTCATTGTGCGAAAGTTTCGGCTTCCGGCCAGAAGATTAGTTTTACACTTGGATCGAATTCCACCTTCTGGGTGGGAGATGTAGTTAACATTTGAAATGTTCCAACTTCCAGCCAGAGAATTGAAATCTGCCAAGCAGAAGATTCGAAACATTCTAGTCGGAGGAGTAAGTTCAACACTGATAGAATCTATCGTCTTTCGGCAAGAAGATTAAATATTTCATGCCTGCGAGAAATTCTGAACTTCCGGTCGGAGCATGCAATTCTGTTTGGGAAGGTTTCAGCTTCCGGCCAGATATTGGACATGTACCTAGCAGAAGCTCAAAACGTTCTTGTCGGAAGACTGAATTCAACTATGGTAGCAACAATCATCATCCGGCCAGATGATTGAATATCGCCTGCCGGGGAGAAATTCCGAACTTCCGGTCAGAGAGTGCAATTCTTCGCAGGAAAGTTTCAACTTCCGGCCAGAGAATTGAGATCTATGTTGCAGACGCTGGGAACTTTCTAGTCGGACAACTGAGTTAAACGCTGGTACAAACCATCATTCTCCGGCCAGTGAATTTAATACAATCTACCTGGGAGAAATTCTCAACATCCTGTCGGAGAATGCAATTCTTTGTGGGAAAGTTTCAATATCCGGCCGGAGGTTTCATTTCCAGCCTGGATGGACTCACCACTTCTGTTCGGAGGATGCTGTGCTCGTTTGTCAGTTCCAACTGCCGGCCGGAGTATTGAGATCTACCTACTGAAAGCTCGATACTTTCTGGTCGGAGGACTGATTTCAACGCTTGTAGAAACTATCATAGTCTGGCCGGAAGATGCAATACCTCCTGCCTGGGTGAAAATCTCAACATCTGGTCGGAGAATGCAAGTCTTGTTAGGATAGTTTCGACTTTCCGGGCGGAGAAGTGAGATCTACCTTGCAGAACCTGGGAGCTATCTACTCGAAAGGCTTAGTTCAACGCTGGTAGAAACTAACGTCTTCCGGCAGGAAGATTCAATGCTACATGCGACGGAGAAATTCTCAACTTCCGGTCGGAGAATGCGATTCCTCTTGGGAAGGATTCAACCTTCCGGCCGGAGAATTGATATCTACCTAGCAGACTCTGGGAGCTTTCTACTTGAATGACTTAGTTTGATACTGGTAGAGACTATAATCTCCCGCCCGGAAGATTGAATACTATCGGCCCCAGAGGAATTCTCATGTTCCGGCCAGAAAATGATACAATTTTTTGTGAGAAATTGTCAACTTCCAGCCAGAGGATTCATAGACTCCCAACTTCTGGTCGGAGGATGTTGTTCTTGTTTGAAAAGTTCCAACTTTCCAGTTGGAAGTGTAGCCTTAACCTCGACCCACTGACTGACAATGTGGCAATAATAAACGCACGGTTTTTTGGCCGAGTTGGAAGCAGCCCACAGTTCCAACATTGCAGTTCCTACAACTTTGGCCTCAATTATGTATTTTAGTTGTGATCGTATCGTGACATGATCAGTACAAAGATTGTGCAGTTCTAACTGCTCTTTCACCTCCCACTTTCCTATTTGTGATCTGACTGATATTCGTTCAGTGGTTGTGAAATATGGGCACATTTGAAGCAAAATGAGAACGTTTTCGATAGCAACTCAACGAATATTGGTCGGATCACCAATCTGAGATTGGGAGGTGGAACAGCGGCTAGAACTGCACTCTCTACGTACTGATCATGTCACAATACGATCAGAACTCAGATTCTTAATCGGAGCCAAAGTTGTGATGTTGAAATGCCGGGTTTTTGGTGGTAAAACCGGCTCAATTTCAATGGTCCGGGTTTTCATGTGGTAAAACCTGTTGCAACGGTGTGGTTCAGGTTCCAACCCTGACCCTGAACTGTTCTAGAGGGTTGGGACCATTGCTAACACTAATTATGTCACCATACGATGAGAACTCAAATACTTGATTGGAGGCATGGGGGTAGGAACTGTAAAGTTGGAACTGCGGTCCGGTGCCAACCCGGCCGAAAACCCGCGGGTTTACATCCTGTCCGGGTAACAAACCCACCAAGACAAAGCGCGTCGAGTCATTGGCCGGGTTTGGAACCAAACCAATCCAAACCGCCAGCCAAAAACCGGACCGCTGGTGGGTTACCCGGACCCGTGGCTAACACTATCCATGAGCTGATACCGCGATTTCTAACAACTTCCCTTTGAATGGCGTGAGATGTGCAGCAGAGTGTAGATACAGTGCTCTCTTCCTTCTAGCTCTGTTGTTTCACCACACCGCATGGCCACTTTTCAACATATCACTCAGTTGGCTCCTGGCACACCATATGCCTTCTCCTGGCTGCCTACCAGGCTAGTTACCAAGCTGACCCTCCTTCCCTTTTACCAAATGTTTTTTGGATATGTATTCCCCACTTTAAATGTAGAGTAGAGTAGATTGTTTCATTTGCAGGTGGAAACAAAGGCAGTGTGGTAGTGGAGAAGGCATTAAATCCACCATACAGTGTAAGGACTGCAATGAGGCTTTGTGTTTCACACCCAAACAAAATTGTTTTTATGAATTTCACCATATGTAGTGTGTTTTTATCCATTCTGGGGGCATTTGGCTGGATTATGGTTGTGTGATGTGGATTCAAACAGCGGGCCCATCTATGAGCCCAAACCCGGTTTCTAGCAAAGGAATAGTCGATTTGCACTTTTGTTGATGTACTCAGAACTGTTCCAAACTGTATCTGTACTATTCAAAACTTCAAATCGTATCCTACTTCAGTCTTGCTCTCAATAGCAGCGGACTGTACTGAGCTCAGCTGCAGACCAGATCCATTCGGACGTCAGCATCATTAGCTAGACAGATACATGGTCACATGCAATTTGTCCAGAGTTGATAAGCTGCCATAAAAGACTTCATATGTTTGGCCAATGCAGCCAATCTTCGTGTGCTTGCCTAGGTGCCTGTGTTAAGAGAGTTTCCCCAGCTTCATCAACTCACCAACTATCCACAGTCCATCGATAGACATATCGGTACACGCACACATAGGCGTCTCACCGGATTCCACACTCTGTACCATGAAACAAGTTACACAGCCGCTACTGCCTACCTTTTCAAGCGGTTGCAGCTACAGCCAGTCTAAATATAGCGCGGCGCAAGATGGGTCGTCAAACTTCTTTAGCGCCCCTCCTCTACAATCTAAATGCTAAAGCCCGCCCAGATACTTCTTAGTGCTCATTCTGATATGTAGCTCTCATCTTGTGCAGTCAACACACGATTCACTAACAGTAGCAGTTCTGACATTTGTTCAATCGTTGTAATTGATGACTCTGGACGAAAGGTACAAGTTGGTAACTTTTAGTGTCTTCGCTCGTACATGATGAAATAGGCTCATAGCAACCAACCGCCAAAGTATTTAATCAAGCCACAGTTGGAATCATCCTTCTCGCCAACCTATCCGCATGCACATTCTCTTCTCTGCGGACATGATACCACGCAACCTGAACTCCGACCTTTGCCAGTTCTCTCACTTCCCCAATCACCTCCATGAACTCCCCCGAATTCGCAATCGCCTTTCCCTTCTTACTCTCCAGTACACCTGTCGCCGCATTCTCCGTCCAATTCGGCAAGTGCTCGCACATGCATTCGACGAGGTAGCTCGAGTCCGTCACCGCAACAAGCCGGAAATGCATGGCGTCGCGATCGCCTCCGGCAGCGGCGCACAGGGTTTGCCGTGCTGGGACCACTTGGCTGCGTACCGTGCGCAGCGTGCGAGCAGCCGCAGTGAGTTCGGCTTTCTGGCTCGTCGCGCGTCCTTCCGGAGGCGACGGTAGGGCTTCGCTGATGTTGTAGCGGGAGTCGGAGCCAAAGTAGCCTCCTATGCCGGCACGGGCGTCGGAAGAACCGTTGCCAGGACAGGCGCCGTCGAGCCAGACGACCAGGGAGCGCCCAGTGCCTGAGTATTCGTGGAAGAGCGTATGATGGGAGGGATGACTGCGAGCGGCAGAGGTGCCCTTCTCCCCAACCAGCCAGGTCAGGCCGCACGGTTCGCAAAAGTGGTATGTTGGCCGGGTGATGGTGGATGTTCTGGCTTGCCAGTCCTTCCGGAATTTCGCCCCTGGTCCAACAATCTGTTCGTCGGATTGGGGGAGGAATCTAGCGGTCGATCCCGATAAGACAAAGACTTGATCGTCGTTGACTGGGTCATGATTTCGTTGCTCGCCGCCATCGTCGTCGTGGTCAACTGGGGCATGATTTCCTTGCTCGTCGCTATCGTCGTCTTCGTCAAAGGTGTAGTCAACGCAGCAGGAGTAACAAATCCGGCGATGATGGTCGTAGCATACAGCCTTGCCGTTGGGAAGGTAATCGATGATCTCGCGACGCTTAGGAATAGGGTCCATCTCGGGAGCTGTTGGCTGGTTGTGTGGGGATGTCGAGGATAAGTCCAGTAACGCCCCACTGATAGCGAGCGCCAAGAAACCGAAGACGTATGAGGTCGAGTCCAAGGAGGATGGGATCGCTTGCTTTCCGTGTCCATAACTCCAAGAACGCTCTTAAACAAACTAAGTCGGTATAAGACGCTTTAGAAGTTGTAAAGTCACAGCTCGTGCCGCGCTTCTTTTCTCTTAAGGTTGGGAAAGGGAGTACGCTGAACGAGATTCTGCTGACGGCTAGAATATGTCGCTGTCAACTGAGGCTCCCAATCATGCTGTGTCACTCGCTTTGTCACCCGAATGCAAATCCGCCGTTTTAGCCATATGCCAATCGCACATATCTGGTGTAGGCCAATCGTTGGCATTCATACATGCACTAACGTATGTGACCGGGTAACCGCCCACAACAGGGTTCCCGACCAACTCGGCCGATCACTCGGCCGAATACTCACACCAACCTTTTCACCCGCGAACTTGAACTTTCAAACCACAACTCTACCATGGGTCGAGTAAAGCCCCAGAAGTCAGACTCTGAGCGTGAAAAATCTATTCATCTTGCAAAAAAAGACTATCTTGCTGGTATTGAACCTTCAATTAGATCTGCTGCTTCTACCTATGGTTTACCATATTCAACACTGCGTGTGTAACAGGCAGGATCGGGCGTGGGTGATATTGGTAACAGTAGTGCGATACCGTAATCGGGACAAGACAATTCAAAATTCTTATCGAGGGAATCGAGACAGGACAGGAATCAAGGCTGGGTCAAAGTTGTGCTCGCTTTGCTATACAAGAGAACGAGTAAAGAGAGAAGAACAGGAAACCCTCCAACACCAAACAACCTCTCTTTATATACACTTCGTCTGCCACCCTCGAATCATTCCCCATCTCCGCGTCCACCGATGTCCCCGCCTTTCCGTAACACTAAATCCTTCCATTCACTCGAGACCATTCCTAAGTACCCATTGATCCATCGCTCACAGCTCAAGCCGTGACCGCGTGATCGCCTGCGAGGTACACAATCTGCTTTGGTGGCTCACCACCACCAACAGCTCCTGACAGACCAGGAGGAGAAATCAATTGTCCGCTTTTGCAATACCTTAGATGACTATGGCCATCCAGTCAATATGCGAATTTTAAAGGGATTTGCAAAATCCTTGTTACCAGTCTCCAAACGCAGGGAAGTGGGAAAACACTGGGCTACACACTTTCTAAACCGTCACCCTGAGTTAGCAGCAAGATTCAGTCAGTGCTTGGACCGTCAAAGAGCCAATGCAAGTGATCCTGCAAGTATTCAAGACTTTTTTCGCAAGGTAATTATACTCCATTACAATTGAACTTGATACTAACTTAAATAGCTTGGAAAGCTCATTAGAGAACTAAAAATTAGACCAGAGAATATCTACAATATGAATGAGAAAGGATTTCTACTAGGCCAAGCACTGAAGGTCTAAGCGATTGTTCGCCGAAGACAGCGAAATTCCTGCTACTGTCAAGATGGGAATCGAGAAATGCTTACAGTTATTGAAACACATCAGCAAAATGTATTTTAGTCACTGGAAGACTCCAGGAGTGTCTGAGAGGATGTGGAGTGTAAACTTCGATGCGTCAATTTCAGGAGAGTATCAGACCCTAGGAGGGCATTCCGGCCGGCCTTCAGAGTATCTGGGATCTCTGATGACTGGTACAGCAGTACCATGTGAGTAATTGTGATAAGTTTGGGAACACCTCGGAGTGCCAGAGAGAACTTTGCGTGCACCCGGGAGCGCCTGGGAGCGCCGACGACAAACCTGGGAGCGCCGACGACAAACCTGGGAGCGCCGACGACAAGTCTGGGAGCGCCGGCGACAAGTCTAGGAGCACCTCGAATCACAGTACAGCTGTCTGGGAAAAACAACATCTTCTTTGGGATCGCTGCTGGTGCGCCTGGAAATCAGAGCTACTACTTATCGTTCAACGATTTTTAAAACTGGTGTATTCAGTTCGTATTCTCATCTATGTATCTATGTATCTATGTATCTATATAGCTACCCATCTACACACAGTATATCTGGATTGGCTGCAGGCGGTGCTTGAGAGCAATTCGAGGTGCGCCTGAAAATGATGACCGAGTGAACTCAGAGATACACTCCGAGGCCGTGATCGAGCAAGTTTCGAGATGGACTTGGAGGCAGTAATCGAGCGTATTTGGAGATACAATTGGAGGCCGTGATCGAGCGAGTTTGGAGATACAATTGGATACCATGATCGAGCGAGTTTGGTGATGCACCTGGAGGCCGTGATCGAGCAAGTTTGGTGATGCACTTGGAGGCCGTAATCGAGCGAGTTTGGAGATACAATTGGATGCCGTGCTCGAGCGTGTTTGGAGATGCACTGGAGGCCATGATCGAGCGAGTTTGGAGATATGCACTTGGAGGCCCTGATTGTGCGAACTTGGAGGCCCTAATCGAGCGAGTTTGGAGATACACTTGGAGGCCGTGATCGAGCATGATTGGACTAGTACTTGGAGGCAGTCGATGTACGGCGTGCCGGGTGCTGAGACTCTATTCATCAGTTAGTTAACTCGCAACCGTGGGAATGTGACAATGTGACTTCACCTTTGAGCCCTCATGGAGGGCTGCCTGATGGCGGTCGATGATGTAGGGAGGCACGCCGGAAGCTGATGCTACATTCAGGGGTCAACTTGTAATCATGAGAATGAAGGGAAGACAAACAATCTTGGGTGGATGCTGTACTCGGTGTATGCTGTACTCGGTGTATGCTGTACTCGGTGTATGCTGTACTCGGCGTCTGCTATACTCGGTGTTAACTCTTGATCAATGCATGAAGATATGGACAGGGATGACGTAACTTTGTGTCCTTGCGATGATGTTAGAGTTGTGGACGAGAAAGAGAGATGGAGGATGAAGATGCGAACGACATGGAGGATACGAGCGGATATGAGAAATAAGGGGTACGACATGCCTGATTGGGTTTAAAAGACCTCATATCGGTGTAATTACCCGCCGGATCGGGACTCGTACCTGCAGTATCAGGAATGGTAAATTGACTTGCACACGGAATTCTCTTAAGTCCCAGTTTCTCATGATGATTTCCCATCTGCTTACAAGTCTCTCTTTCTCGTCCTTAACTCTACCATCACCTAAGAACACGAAGTTAAGTCATCCCTCTCTATCACTCCATGCCATGATCAAGAGTTAACACCGAGTACAGCATACACCGAGTACAGCATACACCGAGTACAGCATACACCGAGTACAGCATACACCGAGTACAGAATACACCGAGTACAGCATACACCAAGTACAGCATACACCGAGTACAGCATACACCGAGTACAGCTTACACCCAGTGCAGCATTCACCAAGTACAGCATTCACCGAGTACAGCATACACCGAGTACTGCATACACTGAGTACTGCATACACCGCGTACTGCATCATCCCAAGATCGACTGTATCCCGCTCCCAGCCAGTCTCTCATCCCTCGGCAGACAATGTTGTACTCAATTCTCTACATTCCCACACTTACGAGTTGACCAATGCATAGAGTCTCAGCTCGCATCGCGCCTCCCTCCCGAACTACCACCTCCAGACTGACCACCTCCAAGGACTCCTCCAATCTCGCTCGATCATGGCCTCCAAGTGCATCTCCAAACCCACTTGATCACGGCCTCCAATTGTATCTCCAAACTCGCTCGATTACGGCCTCCAATTGTAACTCCAAACTCGCTCGATCACGGCCTCCGGGTGCATCTCCAAACTCACTCGATCACGGCCTCCAGGTGCATCTCCAAACTCGCTCGATCACAGCCTCCCAGTGCATCTCCAAACTCAGTCGATCACGGCCTCCAACTATATTTCCAAACACGCTCGATTACGGCCTCCAAGTGCATCTGCAAACTTGCTCGATCATCGCCTCGGAGTGTATCTCTGAGTTCACTCGATCACGGTGTGGTGAAATGGTGGCGCTAGAAGGCAGACAGCCCATCATCAACACTCCGCCGCACCTCACATGGCATCCGAAGGGAATTCTTGAGAAAGAGCGGTTCTTGCTCGAGGAGCGTAGGAAGAGGGTGAGAGGATATGCAGGGATACCCGGCCATGATGAACCACACAAATTGCGTGGATCTATGAACGCTTGGAAAGAGTGCATGAGGAACCACACAAATTGTGTGGGTCTATCAAAGCTTGCGTGAGACCAAGAGCTGGGAAAGATAGAGTGTGTATTTCGTATAATGAGATGATGTCTATCTACCCCGGGGTCTGCCAAATATATACTCCCTGTCGCTGAGTCCATCTCCGTATGTATATAGATAGAGAGACTTAGATAATACATGCCTTAGTATGATGTAGCGAATCTTGTGACTGTAACAAAGACGAATATGATTAACGAATTGCCTTGTGGTTGCGGAACTCTAAGATCCACTGCTGTGAGAATATGGCACCAAGTCTCCCGAAGAGCTTGCGCAGAGGTCTCAGCTGCTCTTGATGTCTCCTGCAGACTTGTGCAGAGGTCTCCGCTGCTCTCGAAGTCTCCCGCAGACCTGCGCAGAGGTCTCAGCAGCTCCGAAATTTGACTCTCCTAATAGTCATATCTCGGAGCATCCTGAATGCACCTCCATAACAGCAGGTGCTTTCAGGAGCATCTGAGAATGCTCTTGCAGAGTCTGAGAGCACTGTGCGAAGCTCCAGGGGGGCCTGGGAGCATCTGGAAGGACTTAGAAGCACTGGTAAGGGCTACCGGAGAGTCTGGGAGGTTTGCGTGTGGCCTCCGGACCGATTTACATTTTGCTGATGCAGTTTCAGCAGACGGTCAAGTACTTCCACCTATGTTCATTTAAAAAGGTTCTGCACACTCAATGGGGTGGCATGCTGCGGTTCAGATGGAGGAGAAACCAACATTTGCATGGTCACCAAAAGGTTGGACTGACCGGGAACTTGGATTAGAGTGGGTGCAACAGAACTTCAACCGCTACAGCAGTAGCAATATGTAAGTATCATCTTTTCACCTCAAGACTATATTACTAATTGCATCTAATTTGCAGACATGATGGTGAGCACCACCTGCTAATTCTAGATGAACATGCTTCCCATTGTACTGTTGAGTTTTACCAGTACTGTTTGGACAATAATATCCACCCGCTTTGCCTACCTGCCCATTCTACACACATCCTTCAACCACTGGATGTTGGTTTATTCAGTCCACTGCAGCGAGCATACAGCTCAGAACTTGATCTCTGGATGAGGCGCGGAGGTAATGCCATAAAGAAAGGCCAGTTTTATAAGTACTGCATCCAGTCTTTATGATAACATAACACTATATATTGACCTGATCCCAGACTTGTGACACGTGCAAGGAGAAGTATATACACACCAAAGAACATCTGTAGCGGCTTCACAGCTACTGGAATCTGGCCTTACAATCCTCGACGAGATTTGAGTCGGGTATCACCAATAATCACTCGCTCCGGCTCGGCAAACTCATCTCCAGATGCATCCCCACTAAATTCCAGAGCCATCAACCACCTACAGCGTACTGCTATGCATCTAGTAAAGCGAAATACACCTTCCTCCCTTAAGCTACAGCATATTATTGGACAGCTTGGGAGATGTGCAGAGGGTGCAATTGCAGATAGACAACTGGAGGGAGAAATGCCAAGAAACCTGCGCTCTCAGGCCAAAGATCTATCTGCTGCATCAGCTAAGGACCGTCGCCAGCTCACTAAAGCTAGGGTAATCACTCAGGAGGATGTAGTCCACCTCAGGGAAGAGAGAGAGCAAAAGGAAGCAGAAAAATCTGCTAGAGCAGAAGCTAGGAAAAGGAAGCAAACTGCAACTGCTAGTAAAAAGATAGAAGGTTTAAGCGCTTCCAGTAATCGGGAGAAGCAGCATAGCATGGTCAACTGTGCTGGTACATATTTACAGAAGGCTGGGAGTAATGAAGAAGAAGACCTGGTTGATGAAGGGTGGGTTTCTGAGGGGGAAAGTGAAGGGGAGGAGGACTCCCTTATACCTGCTGGTGGATTATTGGAAGATATGCAGGCAGGAGATGATGGAGAAGTAGCTGGGATGGTAGGAAGAAAGGTTGAGATAGTTACAAGGTCAGGGAGAAGGGCCGGTCGTGTTATTTACAGTTGATATAATGCCCGCGGGCGTGAGCGGAATCCCGGTCATGGGCGGTCACTCGGTAAATTACGTTACCGTTGCTATGAACGAACATGCCGAGAGAACGACCCATTAATGCAAACTTAGCTTCTACCAGGAAAGTAACTATCATTTGGATAGTACGAGTACACATGAAAGGTAGAGGATACTTCAAGACTTGTCTTCTATGCCACAAGCTAGAAGGCGAGGATTGACACCTAATCAAGCATTATGCCCCATCGCCTCTCCTCAGAGTTCTATATAGAATGCATCTCTTCAACGTACCCCACAGCCTGCGATGAAAATAGATATCCCGACATACCAAACGACCTTGATCTAGAGATGTGTCATGAAATTGGACGCTAGTTTACCACTAGTTGACCTCAGTTGAAGCATGACGTATAGGCCTAGATGCTCGAAACAGCCGTTCCCTCTTCCACTTGAAAGGAGCTAGATACTATGTAACCTACGCGCTTCGCCTTCAGCATCAACAGCGGTTTACCTTCTAGCCCACTACTCCAGCGAGACCGGATCTTTCCATGGCTAGCAAAGACTAATATATTGCAGGATGTTTGTTTATCTGTGTGTTGACGGGATAGGAGGCTGTTACAAGAATTGGCTGGAGATAATGTGGGACCTAGCCAGGCTATAGTCGTTCCAGGGCTTATTTTCCTCTTAGTGCCGTCTGGCCGGGGAACGGCAGCAGGTGGAGGGATTATGATATTCTCGAATGTAGCATATGCTTTTTCAAACTCATGGAGAACAATGAACAAAACTTCCCAGCTTTTATATACGACCCCCAAAAACATCCCAGACTGTTGTAGGTAACTCGTTCGTAAAATGCGCAGGTGAGGTGTAGGGAACTTGTTATATTATCTGTGGGCACACTCTTCTAAATCATAAACGAGACTGCCTAACAACCCTAACTGTAATAGCCCTAATTGACCATTAGACTCCCTTTTATACCCTACACTCCTCCAAATAGCATATGCGGTTCCAAATCCCAAAAACAAATGAGAACCATTAAGCAAGCTCCTCCAGTCCCATCAACGATCTACCCACGCAACCAGAGAAATACAGGTTTGGCAGGAGCCTTAGTGAGAGCATCTGTCACCATCTCATTGCTCAGCGCATACTTCATCTCAACGCCCTTATTCCATACCACCTCTGCAGCCAGGTGAAACTTTGTGGCGATGTGTACAACCCCCGTACCAAGAAACACATTACCCCGAATGCTAGCAAACATCAACTGCGAATTCATATATAAGATGGGTGTAACATCATCGACTCCCATTTCTTGCATTATATGCACGAGCTGTGTGAGCCTCAAACAGCCTATGCCAAAAGTATAGTACTCGGCATCAGTCGTCGATTGTGCAGTAGACTACTGCTTCCGTGATCTCCAATCGACCATTCCTCTTCTGAAGGATATGCACAACCCAGAGGTTGACTTATTTTCGTCGCAGTCGCCGGCAAAATCTAAATCGGTAAGGCGACCAATCCTCCACTCCCTCCAACCTTTAGCTTCCATACCTTCATACCACGGATGTCACGGTCCCTCCCCGGGTCACCCCAGAGCCCCATCGGAAGCATGGTATCACATGCAGATATCTTCTGGGAATGTCACTCGATACAAGATATGAACTGATCGAGTTTTTGGACTGACAATCGGATGTGGTTGCGCTAACCCGAGCGTGGACTTATCTTTGGAAGAGTGTTGACTCAAGATTTAGCCCATAGGGTCTACAAGCTACTGGAGGGCCATCGCAGTCGCTGTAAATGACCGGGGAGTGGTTGCTAATATGGTTGCTAATATTATCGAAGATACTAGAATGCACTGGAGAGTGATTTCCGATGTTCTGACTAATCAGACTTGTTCACGAACTATCACTCACCAATGGCTCCGCCACTCCATTTCATGTATTTAAAGGCTTAGATATTCCTGTAGATAGCATTCTGCTCTTTAGACAATTCAACCTCTTCTTGTGTGAAGTTATTGTTCTCATCAAAGAAGGTGCCGTGCAGGACATGGATTCGCTGGCAGACACTGGCGTGATCAGGTTCTTCGACGTGTAGCTATGGTGCCTATCTACACGGGACCACCCAGTACTAATACCAAGGTGACCCTATAAATTCTTAAGCTCTCGAGTCCTTAATTCCTTAGTGGGAATCACGTAGACCCTGAAGAATTCCTATTTCTACTTCAATCATCGGCATTAGCCAAAAGCTTCTATCACTGGCGGCCCAAAGCTTCCCACCGAAAAGCACTATCATCCTGAAGCACTCTCTTACGCGCTCTCTCAAGCGAGCTCTCAAGTGTGCTCTCAAGCGTGCTCAATGTGTACAATACCAGCGAAGGCTACCGGCAGTATAAGCTGGCATAGGTCTATCTCCATCGACCGCCAGCCGTACATAGTCCCATAGGCCCACACGCACATGTCTATGAATCAACTACGGGAGACTATAGACTGCGCATCGCTCAGGGGTCCATGGGAAGCTTGTTATAAGTGCGCGTCTGCACGAAGCGCAGTCTATAGTCGATTTGCACTTTTGCCGTTGTGCCACTAGAGACGAGAATGAGTGGACATAATATCCTTACAAGTTCAACTACACGTGGTGCACCGCAGAAATCATCACTTTGTTTCAGCGTTTCGTCAAATTCTCTCTGTACGAATCTTAATGAAAGCGATTGTCTGAGCCCTAAGAAATCACATATTCTGTGCCCTAGTTTTGCTACTAGGCACCCAATTACCGCTGAAAAACTTCACGCGCGCCGCTTGTCTTTATACGGCTTCCAACCGCGGCCGTGTTTAGGACGGTGGTTTCGGCCGCCAGAACATCCATGATGAAGTGTAGGCTTTTCGCGTAGGCTTTTCGCGCGTACGGTTAGCCTCCGTTTGACCTCGTAGAGATTCGTCCTCTGACTCCATGGCTTTCCCTATGGCCTCTCCTTGGGGCATAGCAGCAACTTCTCCCCATCCTTTCCATGTCATAACTGCCTCCATCAAAGCAACATCACTTCCATCAATATCCTCCCACAGAACATCGCTCCCGTCTTCCTTCCAAACCAACTCCTTCCCCCTAACTTCCATGCGTCCAGCACTCAATAACTCCACCGCCTCCTCGACCTCAACCAGTGCAGAATTATACCCCTCTTCCGGTCGACCCATATATGCCTTCCCGTACTCCGCGTCTCTTGTCGTGTCTTCAACGACCCCTAGGAAATAATGCGATAAGTCCATGACAACCCCTGTGAGATCTGTCGGCAGTTGACCGCAATTGGCGGAGTAAGGGTGCAGGAGAATCCAAAACACTTCTGTGTGTTTGCTACCGGAAGAGTACGGAGAGCTAGGTTGGAGTGTTTCGTGGGTGCTAGGGAGAAGGTTGATGCGGTATCCTGCATTGACAAAAGTTTCCCGGATCGCGCAATTGGACAATGATTCATTGATCTCTTTGCGTCCACACGGAAGGAACCAGTAAGGCGGATTGTGCATGGTGTCAGTAACGATGAGAATGCTACGTGTTGGGGGGTGAAAACTGAGGGTGCAGGCGGAGAGGACAAAGGAGGAAGACGGGAAATGGAGAGGTTGTGGGGCTGTGAAAGTGGGGATGTTTGAAGTCGGTGCAGCAGAGCTGTTGCCCGAATTGATGGGTTCGTACGACATGATTGTTGTGGTAAGGTAAAATGGAGGTTAAAACGAGAGGGACTCGTGAACTGCGGAGTAAGGTAGAGTACATGGATGTCATATATGTGTTTTGTTAAACCCAGTGGTGTTAGCAGGATGTATTTAGCACAACCAGTCTCAACGGGCGCTAGCTTTGAATGACAGGAAATATGCGTGGCACCAATCACTCCGCCCGAGCTCGAACTTAATACATGAAATTCGAGATGGGGATCAGTTCGATCTCCGTCCGTAACAACTCAACGGTAGCATGGAAAAGCGTTGTCCTATAGCTGTGAGTCAAAAAGCTTTCAGCAAAGTGGTCTGGTACAGTGGAGGGTGGAGGTATATTCCTATTGGCAGATGCATATCGGAGCGCTTCAAGTCAGAACACAAATATATTACGAGACTGAGTCTCTTGGGCTGCACATGGGGAAATTCAGCTATATGCCCGGGTGGCAAGCAAACAAATTCAACCGGCGATGGTAATGGGCCCCACGGAGTATCATATTGTAGTAGATTACAGCGAAATATAGGGTAGCAGTAATAGCGTACTCCGCATGCTGTCCACTGCATGGCAGCGCAATGAAAAGATAATTAACTGTGACCAATAAGTGAGCTTGTTATTAATTTAAATCGAGACGTCGACAGGAGAGGCCTGGTTGGGCACCGCCGGTTGGAGTTTAGGGCTGTTGGGATGATCAGCTAGTAACTGGGAACACACCTGAGCTGATCGACGACTCGATGTAAAGCAAATATTCACTGCCTGACACGCCCTTACGTGCGCCGTTGCGTAGAGTCACAAAGGGAGCTCAGCCGCACTTTAGCCACCCGCCTTACCCCGCACACCTCCGCTTTACAACCGTTGCCTCCTACATGCATTTAGAGGTTCACATAGTAGACTGACATCGACATCATATTACTTGTCCCTAATTCTGGAGCGAATTGGCAACTGCTATCCTCGGTCCCTACTATCCACATTCCCGTCTAAGAACATCACATGCAAAGATGGACAAACCGCGAAGACGAGACAGAATCGCGGGGCGCCTCAAATTTTGGGACAAATCACTCACAAACGAGACGAATACCCCTGAACCACCCTCAGACCCCAGGAGGTACCAACAGAAGTCCCGACGCATCTATCTACTACACGACTGCCGCTCGAAGTGAAATCTAGCGACGCAATCGGAGACACAATACTCAGATCGAATTCAAGAAGTCAGCCTGGGCCAGCATCTGTTACTCAGACAGTAAATGTATCAGCAAATACACAGGCGGGAACAACTACTACCGGAAATCCCAACTATCAGTTATTGTGGACAGCGGCCTTTAACAAATTGTCTCTGCAGGAGCAAACAATCCTAGCAAATCTCAGTACTGAGTTCGGAACTCAGGGCATCGTTTACAGCTTAGAGAGCATTCGAATCGACATGGAGACGGTCATGAACGGTAACCGAGACAAGGCTTGGAAGCTTAAATTCAGGGGTGAAGATATCGTGATGAGGGATATTGGGATGAAAATTTTACAGTGGATAGACAAGTTCAAGCAGATAGGCGACATCATTGTCCAATACGACCCGGGACATGCTACACTTCCATGGGCAGCGTTTCGTTTTCTTTTGATGGTTGAACCGCTTACTCTTGTAGTCGAGCAATAGATTAATATTTGGCAGATCTATTTGAATAAGGAGACAACTGACACGATTCTGATCGGACTTGAGAAGACTGCCTGCCTTATTGACCGATGTGCAGTTTACGAGATTCTCTACCTTAACATTGAAACGGCAGCTTCCAAAAACTTGGAGAAAACATTACTCCAGCTCTACACTGCAATCTTAAAGTACCTCGCCAAAGGTATCAAATGTTCAAAGGGTGAATATTGCTGTCATCACAGGTTGCGCAGTGGCCAACTAATTTCGATAGATAATGTCATAAAAGCAGCGTTTACTATCGAGGAAGTTTCTAAATACCTTAATGATGTTGAGGCCTTAGAAGCTGCTGCTGCATACAACGCCAGCGCTGCCGAATCTCAATGTATTTTTTTTTACCGCACTTTTCCTAATACATATACTGACTAGTTCCGTACAGGCAGGGCGCTCGTTGATCAGAAACTTAGTTTACAGCTTGACAGTAAGATTCGAACTTAACGGCAGAATAACTACATATTGTTAACCCAAAGCAAGGAGAATTCATGAAGCTGCGAACGCTTCTGGACAAGTTAAGCTCACGCTTTTACCCCAGCCTCGACGACGTACACCACATACTCGAAGGTGCGAGGGTCTTATAGATTTCTCAAACAAGCATTAGGCCGCTCACGCCCAAGTAGTGACTAATAGGACCCAGCTCCTGGAATGGATTTCCACAATCCCATATACCAGTCATCACAAGCGTATAAGTGAGGGACGCCTAGAAGGTACGGGTCAATGGCTTTTCAACAAGGAGGAGTACCACAACTGGAGGTGGTCAAGTGCTTCAAAGTTATTGCTGTTACGTGGAATCCGTAAGTCTCCTTATGGGTGATTAGGCTACACTCTTATCTTACGACCACATCTAGCTGGAGCCGGAAAAACGTACATTACGTGAGTAATATCTATATACTAATTACGATGCTTCGGGCTCGGCAACCCCGTTCCAAGAGTTTTCATTGCAGTTTGCCTACCTATGGGCATGAAGTATTGAAAATATCTGACTCAATAAAATCCCCATCCGAACCGTCGCACTTGCTACATTTCATAGTTTGGTCGTTGAGATTCAGTTAACTGAGCACCCACTCAGGTCGACGGTTATCGATTCTTTTCTTGAAGAACCTGATTCTGGAGAGAAGTTGGCATACTTCTACTGCAATCGAGCCGAGGAGAATCGTCGAGATCCCGAGAGTATCCTGAACACACTCATTCAGCAGCTTGTCCAGGCCGAACACGGCAAGATCCTGAAGCCAGTGGTGGATATCTACAAAGATCGAGAACAACAAGGGCAAAAGACTTCGCGGCTCACTCTGCAAGAAAGTCAGGAGCTGCTCGTTAACCTCACCGATATTTATCCCCAGACAACTATATGTCTTGATGGCTTGGATGAGGTGGACGACAAGATTCGAATACATTTGCTGAAGGCGCTGAAGCAAGTCATTGAAAAGTCGAAGAACCTAGTCAAGGTTTTTGCAACAACTCGAAATGACCTGGATATTCTCCATCAGTTTGAGATGTTTCCCAGAATCGAGTTACAACCTGAAGACAACGCGGGCGACATCAATCAGTTTGTAAAAGCAAAGATAGAAACTGCCATCGCTGATAAGCTATTAATTGATGGCGAAGTCTCCGATGATCTCAAACGTGAACTATGTAACGTTCTTTGTACCCGATCCAAGGGAATGTAGGCAACCCATATGGCTAGTAACAAGCGTACCATTTCCATGGCCAATGAGCAACACAGTTGATGAATGAGTTACAGGTTCCAATTAGCCGCGCTTCAAGTCTCTTTCCTCTGCGAGATGGGCACCGAAAACGATGTAAGAAATAGCTTGAATATACTCCCAGACACTCTAACGGCTGCCTACGATGAAATACACAAGCGCATCAATGCTCAAAAAGGCAGCGCCCCCTGGCTCGCCCTGGCCGTCTTCAGGTGGATCAAGTTTGCATATGAACCAATATCGTCCAGGACTCTACTTGATGCAGTCACCATGCAAGTTGATAGCTCTGGGGAGCTCTCACAAGACGGGACGGTAACACCAAATACCGTATTAAGAATTTGCCAAAATCTAGTCATTTTGGACGAGCGTTTGGATGTTTTTCGTTTTGCCCATCTTTCGGTGGATGAATACTTAGAAAAAAAACTACTCGATGTCGATTCCCATATCTACCTTGTAGAAATCTGCTTTTCTCTGCTATGTACGCCGCACCATTGGGTTAAATATCACGAAACACTCAAGACAATGCCTGGAGAATACAAGACTCGTCATTTATTGCTGTACGCGACAGTGTTTTGGCCTTGGCATTTCTCCCATTGCGAAGGCTCAGACAGCTCCGTTTATATCCTTGCAGAGAGGTTTTTGTCAAGGATTAACTATCAGAGATGGCTTCGCTATCACCGGACCGTGGTACGCGCTTATAGTTGGAGCTTTGACCCTTTTTGGCATAAGGTCAACACTTTTGCAAGGCATAAAGCTGACAATCCTATAATATCTGCCTGTATATTTGGATTAAGCGAAACTCTGAAGGTATTCTTGAAGTCTCAAGTAAAGGACGTCGATCTGGACGTACTCCTTCCCGAAGCATGCAATTTCGGTTATTACGAGGTCGTCCGGCTTCTCATCGAAAAGGGAACTAATGTCTCGCGCGCCGGCATAGGAGGGTTTACGCCGCTGCATTACGCCGCCTTGGTTGGACACGTGGCCATTGGCACGCTGCTCCTCGATTGTGGTGCCAACATGGAGGCCAAGGAGCATAATGGCTGTACGGCACTACATATCGCTTCTAAAGAAGGTGATGAAGGCATAATTAGACTGCTACTCAACCATGGGGCCAATACCGAGGTCTCTAGGAACGACGGTAAAACGGCACTGCATCTCTCTGTTCAATATGGGCACGAGGTCACGACCCGGCTGCTTCTCGACCGAGGCGCTAACATCGAGGTCATGAGCAGTAACTGTGAAACGGCATTGCATCTCTCTGTCTGGTGTGGGAGCGAGAGTATGGTTCAGCTGCTTCTCGATTATGGTGCCGAAATTGAAGCTGCAGATAACGACGGCCATACGGCACTGCATATGGCTGTTTGGGAAGAACGTATAACCAGACTACTACTCGACAGGGGCGCCAGCGTTGAGGCCAAGGACTACAACGGTCGTACCGCACTGCATATCGCTTCTGAAGAAGGTAATGAGGGCATAACTAGACTTCTACTCGACTACGGGGCCAACTCCGAGGTCTCTAGAAACGACGGTAAAACGGCACTGGATCTCTCTGTTCAATATGGCCACGAGGCCACGGCCCAGCTGCTTTTCGATCGCGGTGTTGACACTATAATGGCGCTGTATTTGGCCGCTAAATACGGGCACGAGAATATTATCGAGCTGTTGCTAGGTTTGGGTCTAGATATTGAGCTTCCAGGTGGCTATTATGGTTCCCCTCTACAAGCTGCTACGTTAAGCGGTCACAGGGATATTGTCAAGAGACTACTAGTCGCTGGAGGGAGTGTACTATCGATGGATTCTCACAGATGGACACCGCTGTATTGCGCATCCCTCAGTCGTGATAGCAGTATTTGCGAATTACTTCTCGAATATACCAATTCACTACCGGTCCCTACTGTAAACGAAAACCCGCAACGGTGGAGTGATATCCATAAGCACTCGTCTCTACGCTTGGCAAATGGGGGGTTAGATATAATATGTCGTGAGGCGTACTTTTCTTATTGATATCTGAGCCATGCTAACACAAGCCACACGACTAGAATCACCAACTGGAACGGGTAAAGCCTGTCGGTACGTGCGCCCTGTTGCTCAGGCAGATCATCCATTTTCTGGGAGGATCTATTTCGAGGTTACAGTACTACAGGATGCCGATCGAAAGTAACTAGGTCCTTTGTAACCAGTCTTCTGAGTACGTCATCACTGACGCCTGAGATTGCTCGTTCAGGATCATAGGAATCGGCCTTAGTAGCGGAATCGCCCTGCTCGATGGGATGCCAGGTTGGAAGAAACATGTGTGGTGGGGCTATCATGGGGATGACGGTGGGGCTTTTCCTCGTTCTAGCTCGCAGAAAATTAACTACAAAAAATATGGCCAAGGGGACGTCGTTGGCTGCGGCTTGGACCTGCATGGTAGGATATTTTTCACAAAAAATGGGAAGAAGCAAGGCAAGTGTTCTTTCGAAACCCAGACTCAACGACACGGCAATTTAACATCGTCAACTAGGTTCACCGTTTACCAATATCTCAGGGCAGTTATTCCCGGTAGTAGCAATGGCGGAAGGCGGTCATATTAGAGCAAACTTTGGGCCTAAATTCGTATTCAAGGATGAGGATAAGGATGACGATAAGGATTACACTGAGGATGAGGGTGAGTGAAGATGAGGGTGGTATTCAGGTTAGGACTCTATAGCAGTGTAAACCATTTGGTACAATCCTATCAGTACAACCCTCCGATTTGTCCCGAAACTGTAGGGGTCGTATTCACCAGGAGTTAGATGAGATCTCTCAGAATAGCTTCTGATAGCAACGGGCACATGACGAAAGAAGTGCAGATATCGGATATTGGGACCCTCAGAGTCTACTTACAACGCTCTTTCCGCTAGTAACAAATATCCGGCAGCACCCTAACTTCATGTATGCCATTTAAATGCTCAATCAAAAGAAACCCCACCCCCGACGCGGAAATCTTGGTGAGGGAATATACAAAGCGATTTCTTGACGACTGGATTAAAACTTATGTTGGAGAGTGATCAGCTGTGATTTTCACCGGCTGTATTCCCTCATGAGCACGTCAGAATTAATTCCCTCAGATGCGGTCCTATTGTATGTATACATTACAAACGAGCATAACTAGAGATGTGTCACAACCGAGAACGTTAGTCTAGTACTATTGGTAAGCCCAGCAGCAGTACAGACTACGATAACATGTACCGCTGAATTATGATGTTGGACTGGGCAGATCGGACTCAAACCCTGGTACTTATAAACTGCCTCTATTGTCTGCCTCAAGTCCATATACCTGCTCTCGTGCCCAGACTTTGTCACCTCACTCGCAAGCTCGCTCGGTGAAAAACCCGCGAAGCGAAAAAGAACGTCTGGTATACGAGAGCACTATATTCCCATAGATTCTCTACACAGCAGAATATATTTACTCAATTCGACGTATACTATACTGTGCATCCTTTACATGAGTTCAAGTAAGTATTATGACATTGAATTGCGGCATCTCTATGTAATCACTTTAGGCCTGCTAAACTTAGGGCTAAGTCCCAACTAAGCCATTTAGGAGCTAAGTCCGTACTTATCGTTTGGATCTTTTGTAGGTCGTTGTTAGCTGTATCGCCCTACGTAGCTAACTATTTGGTAACCAATGCAACGTAACGATGCAGTAAATATGGCTGTACCGACCTGGGTATTGCACAGAATCTCAGATGAGGGCTGCATACGATACCCCATATTAGAGGGTTCCGGCGAAAAAATTCTGTTATATCAAAGATGTGTACGTAGCTCGCAGCTCTACTGGCAACTAAATTCACTGGCGTCCAGTAGCAGAGCACCAATCTCCCAGCTAAAGGTTGCTATTGACTATGTATGGCCCGCCACGGTTAATTCCCTGCCTGATTGGTATGTTTCTGTTAATATAAACTAAAAAGTTCTGCTGCCAACCTGAAATTTAAAGTTCCTGTTCAGAATCTAGCCCCTCCAGTTACTAGCCCTGCTAGCACGGTGTGTTGCTCTGGTTACAATCCAAAAGCTGAGTCGCCAACCGTCTTTTCCGCAGGATAAATTAGGTATCCTAGCCTATCGCTTCTCTCCACATACTACTCGATGCAACGTTCGTTTGTCAGGATGCGGTTAATCCCATGTAGCCCTATGGAGTTCCCCGGCAGATGCCCGCCCCTGCGATCCACCGGCAATCTATCGCTCACGGCTGGGGGACACACGCCTTGCCGTACCTGCGTCAACTCTACGTTAACGACGTCTTTCAGATTACCGCACCGATATCGCTATCGACAGCACTCTAGATCCGCACTTTGCCATCCTTCGGAAACGTCATTCACGCTATCAGCACGACCGCCAACTCCGGTGAGGGTAGATACCTCCCTAGAATAGTCCCGACAGCCCTCAGAGAAGGTGTGCTGAAGATATATTGCTGGTTGACCAGTCGGCGATCGAAAAAAAGTGTTAGCTTCCACAAGTGTGCTATCCACTTTGACTGAATTCATAGCATCGGAGCTTCCTCCAATTGCTCGAGAAGCTCTGAATATTACTACTACACTTATAATATTAATAGCAGACCCTACTCCAATTTATTTACCGTAGCCCAATGGAGTTCTTCGGCCTTTTCCGTAACATCATATATCTGTCCATCATCTATGTCCTTCTCTTCTTCACCTACCGGCTTCTCCGCAACATCCTCATCTGCCGCCAAATTGGATTTCCAGTAGTAGTCTATCCCCACCACCGCATGAACCCGATTTCCCTCCTGTCGGCTCCTTTTAGCAGATGGTTCATCCAGCGTCTTTCATTCGGCTTATCGGAATGGAAATATCTGCACTTTTACTACCGCGACTGGGAGTTCAACACAAAGTTTGAGCAGTTTGGGGAGTACGGCGATATCTTTATGGAGGCGACATCAGTGGGGAGGACATGCTACATCGCCAATGCAGAGGCTGCATATCAGGTCTTCCACAGGCGGGATGAGTTTCCCAAGGATATCGAGTACTACAGTAGGGCTATATACTACTACGCTGTGGTGAATACCGCTGATTTGGTTCAAGAGGTGGTGCGGTGTTTTGGAGACAGCGTATTGACGGTCTGTGCGTGTTTCCATCCATCAATTCCGGGGCTGATATGCGTCTCTAGACCAGTGGCGCGGCACCAGCGCAAAGACACAAAATCGCTCGCACTAAACTTGATTTCTAAAGCAGGCTTTAGCGTCTCCCTCCCGATGATATCAGCCAGTTCACAGCGCACGGAGACTGATGACATGCCCACCAAGCATAAGGAATAAATCGACATTACCGACTATGAATACTTCTCTCTGGACTTTACACCACCGGGCCACTCTTTTCCCTTTGGCGAGGCGCTAGATACTGTCCTGGGCCACATCATCTTTGTCACCGTCACCCCGCTAGCGTTACTTCACTGTGGCACGGCATTCATGAGGAAGCTCGCGCTTGCGTATGGAGATGCGTGGCTCTATCTCACGGAGCTTCGTGCGCGGGAACGTCTGTCCCCCTCTGCAACGCTTCTAGGTGCGCTCGTACACGGGGGTGGCCTCACGGAAGAGGGGACAATCGGGAATATCTTCATATTTGCGTTGGCGGGGCTGGAAACAACTGGTACGCTACAATATGCGGTACTCCTGCTAGCGGTACATCCGGAGATCCAGGAGTGGCTGTACCAGGATATAAAGGAAGTGCTGGATGGAGAGAGTGCAGACCCGACAGAGTGGGATTACAACAAAGTCTACCCAAAGCTTGTGTGTTGTCTCTGCGTAATAGTAAGTTCCCTACTCTCTATGTGAGTATACCGCGTTGACGATCCAAAAGCATGAAACCCTCCGTCTATACCCAACTTTCCAGCAGCTCCCAAAGACCACAGGACCATCTGCGCAAACTCTCACCATCGCAGGCCGCACGCATCTCCTCCCCCCCCCCCGACACGACAGTCTTTGTAACACTAACCGGTCTGCACTACAACCCGGCCTACTGGGGCGCTGCTCCCGCCGAGTTCACCCAGCGGAAATGGGATGCGTGAGATCCTGACTCTGGATGGTATGCTGACGACGGGACACCAATAGCTACCGAGATCCAGACTGGCTCGCAGCTCCGCCAGCCGCTGAAGGGGAGTTAGCTTGCTTTCGCGGAGGGGTTTAGGAGTTGCTTGGGGAAGAAGTTTGCGTTAGTGGAGATGTGCGCATTTCTAGCAGTTGTGTTTGGGAGGTATAAAGTAACGATTGAAAGGGGCGCTGAGGAGACGCAGAGGCAAGCGGATGATAGGGAGCGTAGGGTCATGAGGGAAAGTACGGCGTTGGCTACGGTAGCAATGAGAGGGAGGGTTGGGGTAAGAATTGTAGAAAGGTAGGAAATGTGTTGTATAAAGGTACTTCTCAATGAAATACTATGGTTGTCCCTAGAATTTGGCTGAAAGTAGGTTTTGAGAACCATTCCGAGTGCTGCCCGAACTGAGGGAATTGTTATAAATGTGCTTCCTTCTGCGTCTTTGTGCTCATCAAAACTCCACGTCATATTTTTGAGTAATCTTTTAGATAGATATACAGGCCCATTCAGCTTTACAAATCGTTTCCAAAGCCGATCACCGCACAGCAGAGTACTTTCACAGTAACACTGAATGGAGAAGCCTAGACTAGTTTGTTGAGTTGCCTTTCTCCCCGAAATGCTTCCAGACGTTACTTTTGCTTAACGACGAGCAGGAAATAATCACTTGAAAAGGCTGTTACTATATGGGGAGAACCGTGTGCATTGACTATGGTACGATGGCTACGTGCAGGTCTAAAGATCCAAGATAGTAGGGAAGAAAAGAGTAAAGTGTGAAGCCTAAAAGAGCAGTCACGAACCTTAGGGCTCTACCACCATCCGGCTCATGTACATCTGTAACAGGCCCGGCGGCGATGGCATCGGGTGATCATCCATGACGACAAAGCCAATAAACCATCAAATATCGAACCTAATCGTAGGTTTAGAGGAGCAAAGACGATTTTTTGTGCGCAACTTGATATAATTCTATGCTAGGTATTAGGATAGATAAGATCTTCCACTTTGACTGTCACCCCTTGATTTGGAGCACGCAGCTGCCGTACTAAAAAGATAAGCCGTAACGTGAAAGTGAAAATATGCGAGTGACTCTGTATGATAGAACGCCCTGCTTCCCGTTTTACTCTGCTAGTCGACGCGGCTATGTACGCGTACGCTGGTATATTCCAATTTGGGCTACCCGTACTGAGAATTCACTAGTCTGTGAGGCGGTCGCCTGCCAACTTGGAAATTGGAAGTGCAAGATCAAGAAACAGCTACTGCTGAGGTAATTGGTGGGGGTGAAAGGCTGGACTGGTAAGGCTAACATAGGAACGCGTCTAGCTGGGTTCAAACTAAAGCTTGTGTTGTGTCTTCTCGTGTGCAAACAGCCCGATGGAGGGAGTTGTTGGAACTTATTAGGATTTGATAGTGACTGCTGGAAACTACTACTTGAGAATCAAGATGATCCACGTCTGGCAATGCTTACAATAAAGTCAATTGTGTGGCCTCACGCTTCCAACAATATCTCTGCATAAAACATCAAACACGTGGTATACATAAATTATAGTGAGCGCTTGAGTTCGAAAGTTCCTGCAACTTCTCCCCAACACCATTATTACTATGCCCATATACCGATACTTCATCTTCACCTACTCGCACACAATACTACCGCCTATCCTGGCACCTCCGCCAACCCCCTCGGTCCCCTTCCAGGCGCAGATCCAAAATCAAGTTTACAGTTCCCGTAACTCGCACCTCCAAACATCAGTTCAAACCACATATCACCAGACGAGATCGTCAACTCCAGTGTATACCTGGTAGATATTAGACACTCTTCCCTGCAACGATGGAGATACAACTAACCGTGCAATATAATAGCGCTTCCAGTTCTTCCATCTCCTCTCGTAGCATGCCTTCTTGATATTCGAGAGGTCCGCGGTTATTATGCAGAGATTTTTGACGTCTGACCGCGTTAGCGGAACCAAGGGCGGGAGCGGGTAGGAGGTACATACCAGGCGTTATCCTTGTCGGCGGCACATCGAGATCGCATGCAACCATAGCGTCCAACCAAGGACCAGAGTATTTTCGAAAAGTCCGCTTGAAGGCGCGTGATATCTTGCGGTCATCCGAGAGCTGCTCGCCCTTGCGGATAAACCACGATATCTGGCCTTGTGCCATCTTTTGTCCAGTTATTGGGTCGATGTAGGCGTCAGCCGCTGTAGGGGTTAGTAGATGTTCGATGAGGAGAAAGAAGGGGACATACGGTTGTGCCTGCCCTCGATAAACGGCGCGCTCATTGGTGTGCCATAATGTCTGCGCGCCAGTCGCACCACGGAGCCGGTGGGTGCTCCCATTGATGTTGCCAGTCCGCGGATTACCGCTCCCTTGACGACTGCTGTGGCTGCATCCCGTGGCTGAAGGGTCTCGATACCGTATAGTTGGCCCCAGTCTTTCAGTCGTTTGAAGAGATATTTCGATTCACCGAAGCCGCCTACAAGGAGAATTGACTGTTACGTAGATTAGCAATTGCACAAGAAGCTAAGAAACGGAAGATGAACGCACGTTAACTTTGTATCGGCCACCCTCAGAACTTGCCGCGACCTGGGCGGAGACAAGTTTGATAACTTCATTCACGATGGGGTCGAAAAGACCCCTAAGTTCTTCTCTGCCCGTTGTCAGCACCGGTGGCCTCTAATTTCTAGCACCTACTTACCTGGTAATCTCGAGCTCTCCATCTCGCACCCGGACTCCCGGCTCATCTATCGTATCCATGGTAGGAATGGAGACGTAGAATCGCTCCTTCTCTGGCCGATCTTCGAATGCACATTTTACCTCCTCAAAGTTCTTGACGGCGCGTTGCTGGTTCTCGGGGCGCAAAGAGCTGTAGTGTTGTCCAAGGCGCTGTTTCAGGAGCGCTTCCCAATTGCGATCGATGTAGGTGCTACCTGCTCGTGTGGAATAACAGGATAAGTATGAGTACTGTTATAAAAAGTGGTAGGCGAGCGTGGAAAGATTAGGGATGATGGGCTTCGGAAATACTCCAGCTATTATAGCGAGCTGTCATGCCTGCGGGTAGTCGTGTGCCATCTTTTGGAGAAAAAAACCAGGTACTACCTGCAAACTCCCCATTTCCCACGGCACATTCGGTGACCCTTAGATCGGGGTGAAGGGCAACGACCGCGTAGCTGACAAGATCAACGGTTCCTAGATAATATCAACATCAGCGAGTCGGGTCGGGGTGCGGTAGTCTGATAAGGCTCACCTCCGCCGGCATCGCACACCACAATCCGGTCGCCGACATTAACGGAACCCGTTTCTTGTACCTTAAACGAATATATGGCGGCAGCTTCAGGTTCCGATAGGAGCTGTAGGTCATGCTCTCTACCTATCCCTGCGTCTTCTGCCGCCTTTCTCGTGCCTGTCGTCTGTTAAACCCCGTTATATCTAAGGCTGCAGGGTAGGTGGCTCACGATTCTTTGCAGCGTCGCTCCATACTGCTGGCACCGTCAGGACAAAATCCACCCTAACTCGGTATCATCGTAAGCGTCCGTTAAGAGCAAGCAAGCGTGATGTATACTTCATCGCACTCATAACAGCGGCGGAATTATGCCTCCACAGGGTATCCATAGTATGTTTATACAGCGCACTCAGAAAGTCCCTCGTAACATCGGTTGGCGTCAAGCCATCCGGGATAGGCACCGAGCTCTGAACTCTCTCATCGTCGGTTTCGAGGAGCAACTTGAACCACTTTAGCCGACGCTGGTTCGGCGCGATATCGTAGCCCCACTGGAAATCTGTAGTGTTACCGGGGATGCTGTAGGAAATCTCGGTGGGCGCGCTGTGGTGTGTTCGAGTGCCTACCGACGGCCAGTTACCGATGAGAGAGATGTGGTTCGGGGACGAGGTTGAGGCCCAGGCCAGAGCAGAGTACGTTGTTCCTGTCAGATGTCAGTTGCTGGGCGAGCTGCAGATAGTGCGGGGCAGGCGGGAGACACCAAAGTCGATTGCTACTACTATTCTGTGCTGTCCAGCCATGGTATCTGGTCGTTGGGGAGAGGATTTTGAGGATTTTGAGAATATATCGATGACAGGTGTTGTGGAGAGATTTCAATGGCGTTGTTGGTCTGTTGCAGTTAGCAGACCAGCTCCACCCTGTCCGCCTGCAGGAGAAGCAGGCTGGAAGCAACTGACTGAGACCTGCCCAGAGCGGTATCTGCTAGTACCGATTTGGTAAGACCAATTTCTCGCAGTGTGTTCGACGGTTGCACCAAATCCCCACGTGTGTGCTAGTCCACTCTGGCACCCATGCAGGCGTTTCTGCGGAATGCAGCATCACAATTTCAGAGCTGTCCCTCTGCGGCGCTGCAAATGAACCGCTGCAGTCAGATAACGCAGACTCACTCTACGCTTACTCTGCACTGGTAGCAGCAGTTCCTTGCTCCTCCTGCGCGATTAAGCTTGTTCTCGCATTTGCAGGTACTTCAGTACTTATGCATGAAACGTTTGTTTTAAATAGCATCGCTTCTATAGGCCAATCACTGGAGACGGCGATGTGGAATCTCGACGGTTGAAGTTTTTTTAAGTGCGCATGCGGGACATACCTCACGAACGGCTGAATATCGAGTTGCTATATAATGGGCGAGGTGCATGCGTGTTGGTGGGGCAGTGAAACTTCTCCAACCAGTGGGCTCGGACAAGAATAAACCACTATCCGACAAAGAGTCGTATGAGATACTGATACCTATGTCGGACTTTCGATATTCGCAGTGTCACAAAAAATATCTGCTTGCTGCCTGCCTAAATTTAACCCTAAGCCGCAAACAATGGGGCGGAGTTCTTGTAAGGAAGGTTTCACAGCGTGGAGCTAGCGAATATGTACTGTTGCCTTCGGTATCAGAAATCTAAGACTACAAACCACTCCTCTCCTGTACCTCCAGAGAACATCAACACCACGGTCTTTATCACAGACCTCACGACAGTTACGACCCCATTTTATTTATTTACGTGTATTAGTTGTCATGGGGACGCCAATAGCGTTGGGCGGATCAACCCTGCTTCGGGAATCCTTCTTAGATCAAAGTGGCTTTTACGTTTACTTCGTCGGTACAACAGGCGAAACAGTCAACTCGAAAAACGAAGCGCTGGGTGTAACAGCTTACTGGACAACGCCAGTGGATCAAAAACCTACAATCATCAGCTATGGGTTTGTCGTCAACGGTCAATTAACAACCGCCGCTAAAGACGAAGCATCCCCGTCTACGCTCCACAGTGTTGTGTCCATGACCGCGTCCCCCGTCGGCGTACCGGTGAACTCAAACTCAGGGACTACGGCTCGTAGCACTTCCCCCATACTAACTGAGACTGGGGCCGTTACCAACTCTGTTCTTACTACCTCCAGCTCGAGATTCGACTACCCCACTCAATCAACCGAGCAAGGGACTTCCGTGGACCAGACCGCAAGCAAAGCAGGTATTTCCAGGTTCACAGCACCCATTGTCGATGGAACGTATCCCGTCGGCACCTTCGCCTGCAACCCCACAGGAAGTGGCAGCAGCGCCCCCATCTGCAGCAGTACCTCGCCATCCAATGTTGGCTTTCAAGCTGGTCTCGGCGTATTTGCGGCATTGTTCATCCTCGCGCTGGGCGGGTTCCTATTCCTCCTCTTTCGTCGCCGCCGCCGCGATGGCTTCGATTCCCATTCGGCTCCTTTCATCGTGCCACCCTCCGACCCCTCCCACGCAATTGGTTCCGAAAAGGCGCGAATTACGGCGTTGGAGCAGCAATTGCAAGCTGCACAGACCAGCCTTCTGGCCACCGCTGTTTCCAAGCCAGCTCCTATTGACGACCGCACCATTGCTTCCCGGTTCGACGGATTGGCACAAGAGATCAAAGACTGGAGTCTAACGCATTTGCGCCGGAACCCGGGTCCTCACGAGTTCTCGCCAGAGCTAAGAGAGGTACTCAGGGCGCGGGTACCTGACTATGAACGGCTTCTCACGGTGCCGAAGACTCGGGGATTGGTTGTGAGGGCTGCTGTAAGCGCGTTATTGGTGGATGCCTTTGAAGACGGCTATTTGTTTCCCGGCGGCAGCGAAGTGCGGGCAGTGGAGAAAGGGATGAGGAAGAATAGTACTCCCGCCCCTATTTTTACCCAGGATATGCGCTAATTACGACAGTGTCGGACTCGGACTTCAACTCCTGGCGCTGTAGCACCTACGCATCCATTGCAGCGTCATTCGGTAGCGAGAGAGACCTTTTGCCGGCATTAGAGCCACTGGCCAGACGTATCGATGCTCTCGTTGCGCCATTTGCTGATGCTCAAGAGAGTAGGGGTCGGTTGAAATATTGTACATGCCGCCTCCCTCGTTTCTAACGATTTTGGCTAATGTAGACACTAGTACATCGTATTCTATACACATTTGTGACTCTTTCTCTCACCCTTCTAAGCCAACCTGCACGCTTCCATATCCTGGACCCGAAGCCCACTCCTATCTTTGATTGCAGAACCATGGATGATGTGTTGCAGGAGCATGAAACAAAGTACTCGAGCACTGGAAGGCCGGAGAATCCTCTCCAGGGACGACAGTGTAGCGCGGTCGTGTTTCCGGGAGTGGAAAAATGGGGCAATGGACAGCTGGGCGCAGAAGCGGAGTGGGAGAGTTTGATTGTGGTTGTGAAAGCCCGGGTACTGGTGTAAGGTGGAGTTGGGTTTATTTATTGGGCGGCACCTATTTCTCGACTCGATGTATTTCAGTTCAACATAGTGGTTTGGTGTAGGAGCTCAACAAGTGAGCGGTAATCTATCTTGTGTTTCGGATTTTGTCTGCGGCTAAGGTTATATCGATTTCCATAATGATTCTGGGGCTTCGATTTGGCCCATTGGATAACGAGATCATCACATCCATCTCATAAGTTCCGCGCGGTTTGGAGGCTATTCTTGACAATGCGAGAACCAATGATGGTCACGTACAGAATGCTCGGGCGTTTATATGTTTCCATTCTCCAGGGTCGAATCTAGTCGGCATCTCGTCGAACCAACTCCGTTATAGTAAACCCAAGTTGTCTCCACAGGAGAATATGCGTAGAGTACTTGGAGTTCCATAAACCTCGGTTGCAATTGTCAGCCAAGTTTCTTTGTGCAGAAACGCGACTTGCATCAACAAAGCAATACCATGTCTGGCTCTGCTCATCCTTCCCTCCGTAGATGGCTTTTAGTCGTTGACGTCGATGGGTCCTCTACATATACGTTCGCCTCTAGATACCCCTATTTCAATGTCTGTGTAGAGTAAAGCGTAACGGATGTGAAGATCGCCACTCCTCGCTTGCCGGCGTGGCAGTTTGTGCCCTTGCCGGCGATACTTAGCGAGTACGAATAATCCCGTGCATTAACGTGTTTTGAAACGTGAGACTGTAAGTATCCGTGTTGTCTCTGGCAACGACTACGCCACAAGAACACCTTAGCTAGAGATTCAACATTCAAAACAACGCGTGGTCTAAGGACAACGTGCAGTGTCTAGAGAATCTACCTAGCTTTCTGCATTCGCGTTTCATACAGAATTGCTGGCGGATTCAGCCGTTGTAAACTCCAGTATAAGTACTTCAGCCACGCCTTATGTTACGCCTTGTCACAAAATTGGGTAAAAACGGCCTTCACATCAACAAGACGGCGTTTCATCTCAACTACGGCAAGCATCAGCATCTATCATCCCCACCGGAACTATTTTGTCGAATAACTCCCGCTTTCACGCGATTCCCCAGCAAGGTGAAAAAATTCCTCCCACGTTCTTGCTCTCCACGATCGAGATAGGCTAACTGCTTGCTAGGCATCAGCAGCAGTAGCCGCAGCACAAAAAAAGCAAGCCACCCAACAAACTGCGATATGCAAAAATAGCCTTCATAAGAATGCGCAGCAACTGAAAATCCTTAACCTATACTTACCCTGCATTGGTCCCTCTGGATGTGGAGTGATTCAGAACTTCAGCTCACTCCAACATATCCAGTATCACTATACAATTGGTATCACAACCATCACCACCGTCGCCGCCACCACCCCGCAAAACGACCTGGACTGATGGGATTGTCATATCCAGCCGTCCCGCCGGTACATCATTCATTTATAACGAGGCTGATCTTCGAATCCAGAACATCGGTAACACTATGGTTGATAGACCCAAGAAATCCCGTCGATGGAGCATCCTCTCCCGGTCGGCGGAACCCTCACCGGAACCCGAACGTCCAAAAAGTTTTAGTCAGTTACCGGCTCGACTAACTCGGGAGGAACCTGAGCAACAGCCCCCACTATCGAATACTCGAATAGGAGTCTTATCTAGACGCCCGTCGATCATTTTACATGGAAGGAAAGGCCCGGCTAGGCTGCCAGGTATAGGCATGGCACCGTTGAAAGAGGAAGAAGAGCATGGGAAAAAAGACACGTTCTTCCACCTGAATGGTCTGCGGTATCTGAAGAGTACGAGCAAGAATAGGAGCTCTTCCAATATTGACTCTGGCGGGGAAGGAAGGATGCAAACACAACACAGCACAGGATCCGAATCCTCGCTATTCCCAAAAGCCGAGCAGCGCCTAGAACAGGGAATGGCTTATCCAGTCGCAAGTGTGCAACCCACTCCAATGGACCACGCGGGAACGCCTAGGAGAGTACCCGAACCTAGCGCATGGGCGGCAACATCAGCAGCTCTCGCCTCAAGAACAAGTACAATGGCAACAACCTCCCTACCTGCTGCGATAAACACCAGGCGATGGTCAGAAACCTCTTCCTCTCGCCCGCAGTCTATCATCGGGCCAATTATGTCTTCAACTATTCCTTCCCCCAACACAAGCCGGGTATCGAGTATATCAGTGCCAGGAACGCTCGTTAACCCCACCACTACCCCGCCTACAGGACTCCGCATCGACACAATTGACACAGGCATCCCATTCAAACCACGTGCAGCAGGCCAAGTATCATCCCCAATCGCAGCAACAATAGTACGACAGCCGTCGGGGGTATCACAAAACCCTATCTCGATATCGAATGGTACTGTGTCTAAAGGAACGGATAGCTCAACCTTCCCGCCAAAGTCAATACACACAGCGACCACGCCAGTCATCCCAACCACAGCAGAACCAGCTAGGAAAGAGTCTAGAAGACGATCCGACCCCGGCTCGACCGCCACCGACTCGAACCTTGCCTCGGCAGGAGTCCCTCAACCAAACACACAGCAGTCGCAACGAAACTGGGCAGAGATATCCGAGGAGTTCCTACACGGCAAGCGACAGGCACTAGTAACACAACACAAGCGGATCACTAAAGCACCCGAGCTAGAAAAGTCCCGCAAAAATGAGATATTTGAAGCTATAAAGAGGGAACAAGAAAATGATAACAAGATACGCGACGCAATTTCTAATGACCCACTCGGCCCTGTGATCTCAGAACACGGTGTAGTTTCATCGGCCGCATCGATCTCCAGCAATCACACGAGGAGCAGCGGTAATGCTTCAAAATCAACGTTAACACTCGTCCCCACTCCATCTGTGATCCGCTCCAACCGGATCGGGGAGGAACTGGCAAAGCTGCATGCAGCACAGCAGCAGGATGAACGGTTATCCGAGATGGAGGGATTCCCGGGGTTATCCGCTCACACTGAGATGCCTCGACCTGAAGGTTTTTTGCCCAAACCAGTTGAGCTGGGCCCTGGTATCCCACGACCACTTGAGCAAATCGCAGAACTCCACTCGGACCATATCCCCGAAGTTCGACACGGAGGTGATGTAGTACACCCATCCCTTATTCCGGGACGCCACAACCACCGTCGAGCTGCGACAGATGTCCGATATAAGGATATTCCGACGGATATGACTGCCGCACCAAGTGCACCAAAACAGCCGGTCGCCAGGGTTGAGTTCGGGATTCCGCTATCATCCGGTCCAGATTCTGAGCAACCTCCAACAAACGACCCCGCTCATTCCGAGCCTACACGCTGGAATCTAGGGAGTGCCCGAAGGCAATCTGAGCCTAACCCTCGCCCACATAGAGTACCCCTACCTTCTAGGTCTAGCACTGGTTACGGCCACCACGGGACACGACCACGTTCTGCCACAGTCCTCACTCCACCCTCCGTCAGGGTTATTCCGCCAACGCCACCATCTTCAGCAAATCCGAGCCCGCTCTGGGATGGGAAGGGTCCACCACCAAACATAAAGGCAACTTTCGAACACCTAGATCAACAGGATGCTGCTGTTGATATTATCTCCGAAGTTGTTTCACCGCCAGAACTGCTCACGTCCTCCAAGTCAAAGACCGAACCTCAGATCGCAGCGTCAACTCCAGAATACTTCCCACCCCAGGTCTACGTCCCCCCCCCACCTCCTCCACCGCCAGCACCTCCAGCCACACCCACAATACCGAGAACTCCAGGCTCCTCTGCACCTCCGACGCATATCACTCCGCAGGAACAATTCAGTCCAATTCTCGCAATTGTGGTGCCAACGTTTCAAACAACTCCGCCGGCTACACCACCAGAAGCAAGGCTACCGCCACCACTAGTAGCAAGACCGCCGCCGCCACCAGAAACTAGACTGCCGCCACCACCAGAAACAAGACCGCCGCCACCTTTACCACCCAAACCTCTTCCTTACTCAAAAGCCAACGCTCCAGTCGTACCCACCACAATCCTCAACCCACCCGCGATCACCGAAGCTTCCAGAGTACGGAGTCGTGTGAATAGTCTTGCATCATCCAAACACACCATCCCTCGACCGCTGACTCCCGAGACTGATAACCAGCCACTTCTCGCATGTCTGGGCGACGACTACACGTCCATTCATCAAAGGACTTCCAGCTTGCCCAGCACCAGACCGGCAACTACAGAGTCAGAGAAGCAGCCGGTTCCTGGACTCATTAGGGAAGACTCCCAGCCGAAACCATTGGAATTGCCAAGCACCTGGGTACCGCCGAACCCCTACGAATCGTCGAATCCCCAGGGAGAAGGCGCAAAACTGGCTCACGCTGTGAGTAGGAGAACAAAGCTCAGGGAGGCAGTGGAGAGGGCAAATGGCGTTGTTAGAGAGCCTCAGCCGGCACATTCGGGAGGTATAAATGCTCCACCGAAAAGGGTGAACACTATTCCGAGGAAACCAGTACCTATGAATACGGCAGGTCAACGATATATCAACGGAGTGCTACGACGTGAGACTTAGGGATTGATCGTGCCGCGACGGAATAGCTAGAATATTTTGGCAGGGAAACAAGCTTTTGCTAATTAATTGTTTGGTTGATGATGGACCCTTTTGCGGGAAATAACGTTTGCATTATCTGGATATACGGGGTGACGGAACTCAATTGTATATATGATGACTTTATGGCAGTGCATTCGTGCTTAATACTTTTGCTCTACAAGTTGATGGCGTTTATTCTTTTTTTCTATTGTCGCTGGTGGAGCTGGAGCATGGAATTCGAAACATATTGACTTACGCGTATTTCCCTGAAGACCTATCTGTGAAAATGAAGAATAAATACTTGCTCCCAAGATTCTTTTCGTCCGAGACGGATACGTCAGTTGGCAATGTCTTACTGTACCCGTGCATGCACGACCAATCTTTGGTTGACAACCGATCGCGATATCGGGATCGTCATCCTTCCAATAAGGTCCACTGAATGGGGAGCATTATAGCCAATTGATTTCCAACGCTGTTTCAACGCAGACCGAATTCGTATTGCCCCGCAGAGCACTTGCCTGGCTAGTTGATACCAGGATCTACACCCGAGTGCTGCTTTATAAATGGATTATGAATACCTACTAATACTGGGTAGCAGTATTGCAAAAGCACAAGGGTAATGGAAACTCCAGAGGTTACATACAGTGAGAGTAATAGACAATATCTGACAGTTGTCATGCGATCGAGAGAAAAGAGAACGAACCACATTGCCTCTAGATCACTACACCTCTCTCGACCTTCCACCCAACTCTCTGACTCCACTCCAATTCCACTATCAATCCTCCGGTACCGCATGCCGATCCCGCGGCCGGAATTCCACTCTCATTACGTCTACCCTCACAAACAAACACCGCTAGCCTGCGATATTCGAGAGCGGCATCTCGTCGGGGGGATTGGATACGAATTGCAACACCGGGGAGAAGTAGTGAGTTGTGCAAGTTGTATGACTTCATCACGTAGCGCTAGGTCCTTAGAAGGCACAAGTTGCAAGCGGGAATAGAATTGCGGCCTGTGGCCGCACGATGACACTGGACGAGGCTGCGCAGAACATCATCAGCGTTGCGCGACCGCTGAACACGTGCGGGAAGAGGACAGAGGTAAGTAGTAACGAGTAGGGCGTTGTAGCGGTGATAGGTGCATTCAACTGGAGGGCGTTCAACTGGAGAGCGTATATACGTAAAGGGGAGGAAAGAAGTGATGGTAATGAGCTCTATCGAGAGATCAGAGGAGGCCCACGCCGTATATGGTTCAAAAAAGAAGCTGGAGGAAATGAAACGAACTTACAACGCGAGTTAAAACGAAAATCAACCGTGGTTCGGCAGGCGGCCCTAGCTGGAACTTGAGCGGGGTAGGAGCGGCTGAAGGATGTTGTACGTACGGTGAGATTTTATTCTGACGTTTATTGGTACATCTACTGCAGAATGCGTACTGTTATGGTTAGAGTGGAAAGGGCTTTTCTGTGGATTGATGGAATGCTCTCACATTCGATTGTAAATACATTTCTCTCTTGCACCGCCACCTATCCACGTTCTTTTACCTCGCCAGCCAGGCCCTACAAGAGTAACAGGCTTGCGAGCGTGCGAGGTAGTTTGTTTGTTTGTAATCATATTGCGTTCGGCCGCTTGCGGCCATGGCATATACCTAACGTATTCCACCCCGCTTCTCCTGTAACATAAAGAAACAAAATATAAGTCGCGAGCCCTCTTCCCCGCGTGGCGAGGTAGTTGGAAACGTGAAAACACGACAGATTCTGCTTGTCAGTCTGCCGAGTTTGGTGTGGGTAGCAAATTTCGTTTTCGCATAGTCACACATTTGCTACCAGGCCTAGGTACATACATACTACCTTCAATTTCCAACCTCATATCTTGAAGCACGGTCCTGTGACATTTGAGTTTGCAGATAAGTTTAACAAAACTAGTATGACATTCCTCAGAAAACCATTACACAAAGATTACTCGCAATAAACAATAAACCAACTCTCGACCCGACTCCTTCGTTTCAACTCGAGCTCATTCCCAAATAATTTCCCCATAAGAGTCCCTTAGCAGTAGCACCACTTATATCCGTTGTTCCAACCACAGTGCCAATTCTTAGAATGACAGTAGTTCCAACAGTAGCTGCCATCCACATATTAGCATCTAGTCCCCGGTTGTGTGCCTCAGGAAATGTGAAAAACTTACTTCTTGCACCCGTCTCCACCGTTACAGTATCCCTTGGTACCACAGGAGCGGGGCTTCAAGGCCTCAGGAAGAGCATCGGCCTCAGAAATAGGATTGGCCACGGCCTCCGGAGCGGGTGCAGCATCGGCCACCGGCTCGGCGGCAGGGGCTGCAGAGGCAAGGCCAGCAACGGCACAGAGAACGATGGCGGCGGTAGAAAGGGTGAACTTCATATTTACGAGTGAGGGTTTTCGCTTAGGTGGCGTTTGAGTAGTGGAGTATATTTGGGAAAGTTGGGGAGAAAGTTGATTTTCGGCGTTCTTGGGTCGTCTTTCGATGAAGGTTGATTGTTGTGGATGAGAAGAGGAGCCAGAGGAAATCAGTAGCGAATTTATATCTTTCTAGCCCTCCCTCTGCCCAGCATCCACATCACGATAAATCGCTCACTCAGGCACAGACCATAGGATATTAGTCTCCTGTATTGCCACAATCCTTCAGGCCGTCAGGCACTTGTCAGCTGAAGGAAGCTCCCTAGGCCTAGAGAGTATGAAATTGCATCCACTGAGGTTTGCATTGTGTTCCGTATCTTGGTTGGGCAGATCATCCTCAAATTTAACGTTCGTGGCCTCAATAACAGTGGCCTATTGAGCACCAGTATATATGAAAAAAGAAATCTATAGCCGCATAGATATCCCCCATGTGACGTACAATACGGCACCAATTATATGTGCGGATGCCTGGCTGATAGCCCTCATTGAGTAGAATACCTCTTCAGAGCGAAAACATTCTAGTTTGCGTTTGAGCATCTCGAAAACTTTAGAAAATACATGATGGAGATACACAAGTACTCGGTTTCATGGTTTGGGGTAGCATTACAACATGCACTTTTAGGTATTCTGTGCAGTCACAAGGACGAAAAAACACTTAGATCGGTGGCGTTTGCGTTGCTTCTCTACACGCCTGTACCGAGTACTAGTGGAATCCTCTTACTCTGAACCCGACCCACCTCACTGGAATTTGCAGAAAACCTCCGAGAACAAGCTTCCATTTACCGTTTTAACGCTGGATACCGGCAATAGGAGCGTCGTGTTCCATCTCTAGTCACACTGAAGTGACATCATAGAGTTTTCATTGGGCACTCGCAACGTAAATAGGGTCACACAAAAGGGGAGAGATTGGAAAATTCATAGCTGATGTTCTCCTGACCGTTGGATGAGATTTCTGTGGCGTACAACGTCGTTCCTGATTGTGCGACTCGAGATGGATCGGCTATGATGCAGGAACGAACAAAGAGCTATTATCCGAACCACTTGATAGCGTCGGTATTTTAAGGCCGCTGGAATTCCATAATGGTAGCGCTGTTCGCAGTAATGGTAGGTGTGAACGTTTTGAGCATCCTAAGAGGTGAAACTAGCCATCGTGATACTAGAGTCCTGGCAATTTCCTCAATAGAATTACAATGAATTTCGAAGTCTGCAAGCTTTTATTATTTTGTCTTTCAGCTATATGCAAGCCTTGGACTGGAAAGGGAATCTGAGCTGTAGATACTCATATTCTCCATCAGCATCGAATTCATCGCTCTTCATAAATGTAAATATGAGTGGTCAGTGATCTGAATGCTCAGGCACGGCTGAGGTGATGGGAATGTGTTCTCAGGCAAGGCCGCCGTAAGACAAGCTTGACGATATTGACTACAGTCATCAGCCGGCCCTACGATCCCGCGATTCTCAACATCTACGATGAATGATTCGAGGGTGACGAAATTGCTCGAGCCATCCTTGCTTTCCACATGGGCACTTACAGCGTCCATCGGCGGAAACCAAAGGGCTGGATTCATCGGTAGCTAAGGAGGGATTTTGGCTGGAACCACTTACCTTTCTCGACCCACCTAGTCCTGCGCATATAGATTTCAGCCCCGATGATCGATTGTGCATCGCGTCACCCACCCTTCAGCCGCACCCTTCTTTATTCTCACAATCGCACCCTCCATTCCTTCTCTTGTTCTCTTTCAATTACAAAATCCCACTAGTCTCGACGGTGTAAAGCATTGGACTGATTTAATTTGTTCAGCTTCAAGGTAGAAAATGACTGTCGTTTCGAACGTTCAGGGCCGGTCCTGCATTAGCCTCAATAGTTTCGCACTCTGGTCGAGGCCTACATCAGCATATATACCATACCTTCATTATTGCCCATCCAGCCAGGCTTCACAAATGTGATAGTGGGGGCTTGCGAGCGTGGCGAAAAGTCTAGAACGCGAAACCTCATCTCCAGCTGCCCAGTGGCATGCCTACACGCCACATTTCAATTAAGGCCTCGGTGAAGTACAACTCCCCTGGTACACAATAATCAGAGACCTAAAATAATATAAGAGTACCAACCTTGGAATACTTAGACGGCTATTCTATCACAGCCTACGGGAAGATTTTTCTCACGCGGTGCGCATGCGTGGTTAGGGTTATCTGGCATAGGGCGGCTCAAGGTATGCATAGTGGGAAGTTTGTGCGTCATTAAGGTTTAGCGCAAAAGCAAACAGTAGATAAAATCAGATGAGATAAGATTGGATAGCAGTGTCTGAATAAACTATAATTCAAGAATATCGCTTAGTATTCTAGATGAATCGATGGTCATGTGGTGGCGTTACTAATTAGATGGAAGAAGCCTAAGACCTTTCGCGTCTATTGTTTCTCTTCACGTGCTAAAATTCTTGAAATTCACATTTATTGCGAGTGAGTCAGTCAACTTCTCCATTGGAGCTCAACAAACGGCAATTGAGACTCAGGAATTATTGAAGACACGTGGTCGATACCCAGTGGTTGGAAATAGTGTTGCTTAGTGTTATTCGAGATCTAAATAATGCCTGCTTGGCTTCGAATGAGCACGTTCCGCAAATATGTAGCGTCCTCAGTTTATTCGCAAAAAATTGTCTAGGCCCCTCTAGCGCTAAACATGTATGTTGCGACTATAAAGGGAGAACCGTGTACATTGGATATGGTACGATGACTGTCTAGGTACAGGTCTAAATGCCTAAGATGCGTGTAGAAGGGAAGCTTCGAAGAGTAGAGTGTGAAGTCTAAAAGAGCAACCACGAACCTTAGGGCTTCTATCAACAATTTACACGTGCCACTTGCAAAATTTTTAGTGATCATCTTAACAAACGTAAGGAAGACTTGTACAACTGTGAGCAACAAGATGACCGCCGTGAAACTAACAACGAATATGCAAAGTCGATCCATAGAGGGATATATACCAGAAAGTATAGTATTTGGTATGTATCTCGACTATCAGAAAAGTCCAGCCAAGGACTTGAACTTGTTGAGGTCCAGATGCTGCTGCAGTGTTTAGATTCTTGTCCTGAAGTACGGCATGTTTTTCGAGCTCCACACATGAGGGCAGGATTTGCAGGCCGTCAATACTTCCTCAGCGCCGGGTCTTATAGGCCATCTTTCTTGAGAGTCGCTTCGCATTCGTCAAACAGATTCCAGGGTCTGCAAAAGGCACACCTGATTCGCAGCCATGACATGTGCTGATACTGGTCTTCATGGTGAAGTTCAATAAAGAGCAAGCCGTATATGCGAATAATTTGATATTGGAGTTCATTTGAGATACCAACTCTACTGCAGCATCGGGAATTGCGTTAGCTTGGGAGATGACATCCTCACAACGAAAACTGCATACCCAAGAGAGATCTCTGAATTGCCCGAACCTGCCGGAAGGGTGCAACATTACGCGTGCACGAGCGGCGCCCACCAAGACGCAATTGTAACGGTTGGGGGAGAGTATGAACCACGATTAGCGTTGCACACGAGACGAGCCTGCTCGAGATCTCGTCTCGAGCCAAAAGTTCAAGCGAGACGAGACTAAGAGGTTGGCAAGACGAACCATTTCGAGACGAGCCCAGGCTCGACCCTGGTGACTAATATTTGATGACCTTCGCCCGAGGCCAGTCAGCACCCGCTACATCAGAAGCGAGATTGAATACTGGCTTGATGAAGCACAGCAGTCACCGGAGATTTATGGGTTCACATTGTGGAAGTTCTATGGGAACCACCGCTACCCCCAAAGGTCTTATGGCTTCAAACTATCTTGGAATTCCTACAAGTAGCGTACCTATTGAGAGGCTCTTTTCACGTCCAGGTAGTATATGGAGTCTGGCTTCTTGTATTACAAGCTAACAGTTCTGTGGCGATGTCATCTCCAAAAAGCAGAACAGAATTATTGATAGATCAGCGAGGGCCATACTACTTGTTAAAAACTGGCTAGGGCAACCTGAAATTGAGGTGTGGGAGGTGGAGGACGAGGAATCAGCTGCCGCTGTGACAAGTGAAGAGATTGGGATGATACGGATAATTGGAATACAATCTAGCGGTGCAGACTTTATATTATCAGTGATAATATATTGTATGGACTCAGTCTCGAGACAAAGCTCGAGCCGGCGAGCCTAAGTCACCCACAAGACGAGACGGGACGAGCTTTGCTCAGGTCTCGTCTCGTCTCGTGTGCAACACTAACCACGATTGCGACAGCGCGAAATGGAATCTAACATTATTACAAAATGCGATCCTACACCCCGTGTAGTCAGCGAGAAGATAAAATTGACATTCTATCACCATACATCTCATTCCTACGATTCCCAATTCTGGCTTTGAGATTCACACATGCGAAGCAAGACCCAGTGTCAAGCGAAAAACAGATTAAAATGATTAACGGCTTGGGTAAAGCATTGCAGAGGATACAAGAGCAGTATCTGGTCACGGATATCTGCTGTCAGTAGTCCCAGCTGGAAACGGCTATTTTAGATTTGTACTACATAAAGCCTGAAGTTAGGGTTTGGTGCTGCTGAATCGAGGATTTGAAACGGTCCAAATTGATAGGTTCCAGTTTCGAAGAAACGGAAAAGAGGAAACTGACGAAAATACTCAATTCAGTGATTTAATATCTGAAACTTCAAGTGATGAAACTTACCAAGAAGGGTGTTCTTCCCAGAATTTTTCACCAGGTCGGCTGGTTTACGAACACAAGAACGGTAGGAATATTACCGTTCTGGGCATAAATTCAGAGGTAGCATTTCGTTGTACCAGATCGAGCGCTGATTGAAGTGGGCAGGCTACAAGCAGGAGTTCGGATTGTGGTTGAGGGGATCCAACTTTTAAGCTTATCGATATCTAGGTGAAAACTCGTTGAATTGCTGTAGCTTTAGTGACCTACGACTGTCACGCCCCTCGAAGCTCAGCCGGGATATCTAAGATTCTTCAACTAAATACACTTTTTTACAAGTACCTCATTTGATATACGGACATACAGAATATGCGTGAGAAAGAGGACGTGAAGTATTTTCTACCAATCGATCTTATCCGATCATCTCTCTTTCTCATGCTTTCGCGCGTGAAGATTAGGGTTTGTACGTTCAATGTCTCCAAGTCAATTCATTTGCATGGCAAAAGTGTCGGTGGTATACAAAATGAAGTTACCATACAGGAAACTCTGAAGCCCTCAGTGTAATTTCCTCATCGAAGGTGAGCCGGCCTATACAATTATATTACAATTACACTGGATAATTCGCCTCTCATAAGTTGTTCCACGAGTCAGACAAATTGAAACTCTATCCCCTGGATCGTAACTTTGGCATTCCCGGCCCGTTTGGGCATGGCAACCGACTCCCCACCCGCAAATGTTTAGCGACACAACCACAACTCTGTGGGGGTGCCCTGGGAGCATTATAAACTTACTTTCTTATGTGTTGAGAGTATTTTGGCAGAAATTAAGGACTGTACAGGAATGGGGTGCCGATAAAAAGGGCAGTTTTTGTTGGGAGAGTTGTCTCAAGATTAGCTCCCCAAAAACTCGAAAATGTCACTGTGCAGCCCAGATGGACAACTCTGCCCATAACCCCCCAAAA